>ODAI010833107.1_pt1 | contig 10800 bp, 9 predicted proteins | sample 1539321 | NCBI WGS metagenome assembly ODAI01 (sample SAMN02144231, study PRJEB22623) | gut metagenome | biome: sheep rumen | host: Ovis aries | place: New Zealand | reverse complement strand
GGCGGAACCAGTTTGAAAGATGGCTGTGACTGCTCCGGCTTTGTCTGGGCAATCTACAACCTGTTTGGCTACAACCTGCCCCGTACTGCCGGCGCTCAATACGCCTACGGAAGGAAGGTGGGAAAGGATATCAGTGACTGGCAGCTGGGGGACCTGATTTATTACTCAAAGACCGGGAGTGTGCAGAGCGGCGGCGGACGTGCGGAGCACATCGTGATCTATATTGGCGGCGGCCAGGTGATCAGCTGCGGCCCGGTTGCAATCTACAACTGGGACTACAGGTCCGACTACTACGGAACCTGCAGGATCATACCTGATGAGCCTCTGGGCGGTGATTTTTCCGGCTCCACAAACGAGGAGATCTGCTGGAATTACTTTATCTCAAAGGGATTTTCCAAGGCGGCCGCAGCCGGGATTCTTGGAAACATGTACGTGGAAAGTGCCGGGACGTTTAACCCTTCCATCCACCAGATAGGTGGAGGACCCGGAAGGGGGCTTTGCCAGTGGGAGGAATCCTACAGCGGGGGATCCGGAAGATATAACAAGCTGGCAGCTTTTGCAAGTGGAATCGGGAAGAAATGGGACGACATTTCGGCGCAGCTGATGTTTGCCTCCTATGAGATGGACTCCGGTCAGCTGAACTATTACTTTTCAAAGTTTGGCGGAGTGGAAGCCTTTAAGAGGAGCAAAGATCCGGCGACAGCAGCGTACGTTTTTCTGTGCGGATTTGAATACTGCGGAGACCCTGGCAGATCATTTCTGGAAGCAAACTTTGCCCTGAGCTTAAGAGAAAGCCACGCCCGCTGGGCCTATAAAACCTACGGGTGATACGAAAGGAGAAATAGATACATGAAACGAAATAAGGTGACCGCTCTGTGCATGGGAGCTGCTTTTGTATTTGCATCACTTGGCACTGGACCAGCCTTCGTATCTGCAGCTGAAACAGAAGAAGGCCCTGTAATCGAGGCGCCGGCTGAGACTCCCACGATGGAAGAAACAACGCCTGTGCCAGAGACAGACCCTGCGCCGGTTCAGGCGCCGGATTCGCCGGCGCAACCCCCCGAAGCTGAGACTTCACCTGCGCAGGACCTGCCTCCTGAAGCTTCGACAGAGAATCGTGAAAGTGAAAGCACTGCTCAGACAGGGCCTGAAAGTGTGCCGGAGATACCAGAAACCACGCCGCAAACGGAAGGAAACCATTCCACCAGGATTCCGGAAAACCCGCCGGAGGAGAAAACGATCAGCAATTCTGACATTGTGGATGCAGGGGAAGAGGACTGGGAGAGTCTTGAGGATGAAACGGAGGACGGGCTATCTGATGATAGTGATACGGACGAATCAGGAGGCCGGCAGAGTGGATATTTCTGGGATGAGAGCTGGTACGTAGCGGAGGATTTTCGATTTACCAAAGTTGATAAGGAACTGGCCCTGGTGATCAGACAGGGCGGGATCTATGTCCTTGAAGAGAAGGATATGTCATCCAAGAGGATCGGTGAGATCCCGTATCTTGGCGCTCTCTGCATTCTGGAGGATTTAAAGGATGGCTGGGTGTATTTAGAGAGCGGGAATGTACGCGGCTTTGCTCCGAAGGCATCCCTTATGGAAGGCAGAAAAGCATCTTCTATGATTTCCCTGATTGGGGAGAGCGCAATGACGCAGGGAAAGATGCTTTGTGAAAGTGCGGACAACAAAGCCTTCACCTACACCAGGACAACGTCCTATGACGTGATCGCCGCAAAGACATGCGCACTGTGCCTGGCCTCTGGCTTTATATACGAATACCCGGATGCGGAAAGCCGGCATATCGGGGATATGAAAAGCGGAAGCCTTGTATATCTTCTGGTCATGGATGGTGATTGGTACTTTGTCGAATCGGGAGATGTACGGGGCTTTGTTCCCAAAAAGGCTCTGCTTACAGGAAACGGAGCGAATGATATTGTCCTTGATCTTGGAGAGGAGGAAGCGCCCCTGGCGAAGGAACTGATAAGCCCTGAGGATAACCGTTCTGTCTATTACACGCTCACCAGCGTAAAGAGCGCATCATCAGGCGTTGCAAACGATCTTTGCAAAAAGGCGCTGTCCTATGTCGGGACACTTCCCTATGTCTACGGCGGGACCAGCTTGATAGATGGCTGTGACTGCTCCGGGTTTGCATGGAGCATCTATTTATCATTTGGAATCAACCTTCCAAGGACGGCCCAGGAAATGGGGGCAAATGGACAGGAAGTAGATGGCATTGGAAACGCGAAACCTGGCGACATTGTGTACTACGCATCCGGTCCGCATGTGGGTATTTACCTTGGTGACGGGAAGGTCGTTCAGTGCAGCGGGAATGAAACGAACACTTATGACAATCCCGGACCTGGCCCTGAGGTTAGCAGCGCAGACTATATGCCGATCACATCGATCCGGCGCTACCTGATTGTAAGAGATCATTTTGGCACATCGGCAGATCACAGAACAGATGATACGCCCTATACAAAAGAGCAGTTGGAAACGATCTGGGCTATTGTTGCCCAGGAAGATAACGGCAGTTATGAAGGAGCGCTTGCTGTGATCAGTTCTGCCATGAACCGGACAGAATCTGCCAGATGGGGGTATGAGGGATGCAACGCCTACATGCAGCTTACCGCATCCGGGCAGTACTGCTACAGCATGGACTCTTACTGGGTTCCCAGGCTTCACGGAAATGTTCCGGAGTATGTAAAGGAAGCGGTAAATGACTGCCTGAAAAAGGGTATTCGCAATCATGCCTTTACATCGTTTAGAAGCAGGCGGGGCAAGATCACAGGATCAGAGGCTGTCCAGATCGGCGGCAACTGGTACTTTGGAAGCTAAGGAGGATATGCATGAGGAAAAAGAAAACAGCCATGTATCTTCTGGTGATTACAAGCCTGCTGGCCATGTCGGTTGTGCTGCCTCTTTTAATCAATGCATTTTCCGGATATGTCGCAGGAAAGATCCGCCAGATGCCGGATGGTGTAGAGAAGATGACGGAAAGCGCAGATGGCGGGGATGGCACAGACCATACCGTGAACATTGCAGCGGACGAAACAGAAAGAGCAGATCCTCCCAGCGTGATGTCTGATGAAAAGCCGGCATCTGGAGCTAGCACCCCAGACGATAAGGATACCATCGTGGATGTCCCGTACTTTGACGAGCCCATTTATGATTCGGCTCAGGAAGAGAGCGCTGCCAACGAAAAGGCTTACGAGGATATGACAAAGAGACTCTCATCTTTATCGGAGGCTGCATCAGCCTACAGGGAAAGATTTCATCCATCCTACGAGGAACTTAATTCCGGGCTTATGAACGAATTTATATCCGGAAAAGAGAATCTCTTTTATGAGGAAATCGCCAATTACTGCTTTGGGCACTACAACACTACGCACCCAGTAGAGAGAGTCAGGTTTCTTGCGGTCACGGAAGATACAGAGGAAAGAATGACCGTGGTCCTTGAATTCTACACATCAAAAAGCGCAGCTGATGAATTCAGCGTTCCGGATCTTGCGTACTGCACATACAACAAAAATACGCAGGCGTTTGTGTTCTTTACATCTGCCTGAAGAAAGGAGAAAACATGTACAGGAAAAAAGATAATAAAGTCATGGTGATCGCCACTTTGGTGGTGGTCCTTTTTATTGCCGTTCTTTACATCGTTCCAAACTTTGGACAGATCTTCAAAAAGGAAGAAGTAAAGGAAACAGAGATAGCAGAGTATGAAGTCCTGATCCATAAGACTGACGCAGGCAGGATCGATGTGAAAAAGTCACTGCTTAAGAGCGATGGGGACAGCGAGACAAAGCTGTCTGCACCCCCCGGCACGCTGGTTTCGCTGAACGTAACCCCAAAGTCAAACAAGGCTCTGAGCAGCGTGCTGGTTGTGGATGCAAAGGATTTCAACAACCAGTTTGGCACGATCATCAATGAAACAAAGGAGAATACCTACACGGTGGACTTTTCCATGCCGGACCGGGACGTGGTGATGACCTTTACTTTTGATACAAAGGAAATGCCGGAAACGCAGAGAGAAGTAAAGGAGAGTGAAACACAAAAAGAGAGTGAGACAGAAGAGTCAAGTCCCTATGGGCTTCGCCTTCACGGAATCACCGCAGATATCATCACCTCTTACAACGGGCAGTTTGATGACAGGGATTTTTTAACCCAGCTTGGTGATGCGCTCCATCTTGATTCTCCAAGAAGTGAATACTATGGCATTACGGATGTGACATTTTCAAGGGATCCATATGAAGGGGAAGCGGATAACGATAAGGTTTATCACTATATCTACTTTGGCGAAGACCCGGAGTGGAAGATGCTCTCGACCTACTATCTGAAGGATCACTCCTATGTGTTTACAAAGTACGAAAAGGCGCTAGAGGAATCAGAAGATACGACATCCGGAAGCACTCAGCCGGCAATTTCTGCATCTTCCGGATCCTATGGCGGCAGCGGATCGTATACGCCTGCCCAGACGCAGGAAACCACGTTTGACATCCTGGCTGTATCGAAAGTGTTTCTTGATTATACCGGTGATCACGAAGGCTTTTATCAGAAAGCCTTTGAGTATGTTCTCTCAAAAGGCCTTACCGGCCAGATTACGGGAACCATGAGCTCATATAACATTGACCCGGAGAAGAAAACGGCAACGATCACAATTCTTCTCAATAACGGCAGCAGCTTTACCGGAACATACAGAAAAGACAAAAAGTCCTTTTCATTTTCCGGACTTTAAGGGAGGTGACAGGTTATGAAAGAAAACGATCTTAAGTCCCCTCGTGAAGATACAGGCTTTGTTATGGAGGTTGAAAACGGAAAAATAGAAGAGGCGCAGGACAAGAAGAGAGTGATCAAACAGGTCATTCCAGAGATCCCGATCGGGCCGGCCATTCTTCTGGTGCTGGTCTTTTTTGTGGCCTGCATGTCCGGCAGCCGCTTTAAGGAAAAGATGGAAGATGCATCTCCCACAGGCAGTGAGAACGAGATGGTTTTTGTAACGGAGGCAGAAATAACGCAGACAGAGGCTTTAGATCAGAAAGATCATAAAGAGGAATCTTCAATAGAAGAGACAGCCAGGGAAACAGAGCATTTGCAGGATTCATCCTGGATGGAGAAAGTCTTTGGAGAAAGCGACAACGCTGTTGTCACAACTCCTGTTAAAGTTACAGCCCTTACGGAAAATGAGAAAGAGCTTCTGCATTTCAGGGAGTCTGACTTTATCAAAAGCCTGTCGGGATTTCTTCTTGAAGAAGACATCAAAACCAGCGAGGTGACCTTTCAGGGAAGCATTCCCTTTTCATCCAAAGAAGCGAGTGCTTACGTTGCAGGGATAAAAGGGATGGACACTAAAAACCTGATCGTTCTCTTTTATCCGCAGTATCCGGGAAGGTATCAGTTTTTGCTGGTTGATAAAGAGGTGATAAAGGAAGCTTCGCTGCCAGACCAAGGGCAGACGGGAAACCGGGAAACAGTGCAGACGGCGCCGGCTTTGCAAAACCAGCCTCTATCTGTAGAAGCTGAGAATACCTATGATGCTGCCAATCTGGAAGTAAGGGCAGTTCCAAAGCAGCTGTACAACTATCTGAAAAATCCGTATGAGCTTCAGTATGGCCTTTACGATTATCTTTATAAAAACGGCATCAGAAATGTATCCACTGCAACCGTAAGCAGTTATGAGATTGACGCGGACAGGAGATGTGCTTCCATCACCCTGAGCATAGATGGCGGGAGGATCATAAAGGCTTTATATCTTCTTGACAGCAATACATACAGTTTTCAGTAGGAAGGAGGAGAAGATGAAGGGATCCTATACGCAGCTGACTGTAAAGTTCCCAAACACGAAGGAGCGCTACCGCCAGGCTGTGGAATACATCCTTGATCGGGACAGGGCAAAATACCGAACGCAGGCGGAATACCTGACTGCGGCAATTCTCTTTTTTGAAGGAAGCGCACTGGACGAGCAGAATCTAATCAGGCGTATGGAAGATATAGTCCTGAGAATTGATCAGAAAGTGGACAGGCTTTGTAATGAAGATGCGAACGGATAAATGCGAAGACGTGATCTTTTCGAGCGGCGGGTTTTATGTCAAGCAGATGGGGGATGTTGAAAAAAGCCTTGCGCTTTTACAGATGGCAGTACGCTTAAAGCGCATGAAACTGCAAATAAAGGGCAGTGTGATCCATATCATTAGCGTTACATGCGATTTTGATACCGTGACCATAATTGAAAAATCAAAAGACATCCTGATCCTGAAAAAAGAGGATGCGGGAGAAAAAACCACCAGAAAAAGATTTCATAAAAAGAAGGTCATCCGCCTGGGGCGCCTTACATGCGCCTGCAGCGCGGGAGGCCTTTTTTCAATCATTGACAAAAAGCCGGAGCAGTTTCATCTGCTAAAAGATGAGGAAGCTATAGAGGTGGTTGAAAAGGCCTGGCATCAAAAAGGATCAGGCAGCGGATGACAGATTTTGGAAGGCCTGCAGGAAAAATGCAAGCCGTATTCTGGAAGGCATTCTGAAAAACGGCCTTTATTTAAAATGCCTTCCAGAAACCTTCCAAATCGGGAAATGCCTTATTTAAAGCGGCCTGCCGCGCCTCCACTTCGGGTCTAAGGGGATAGCCCCTTACAAGGATGCGTTTGTGCGTGACAAAGGCGTATCTTGCAAAACCATATGAAAAAATGCGATGAAAGGAGCTCGATCCGTTGAAGAAATATACCGTAACCCGTCATTTTCGCTGCACGAAAGAGGAAAGCGCACTGATTGATGAGAAGGCCAGAAATGAGCGAAAAAGCCCTTCTGCCTATCTTCGCGACAGCGCGCTTTGCCGAAATATCCCATCACTTGATGAAAACACGATGCAGATCCTAAAAGACCTTGCGGCAAACGAGCTTAAGATCGGCATCAACATCAATCAGGTTGCCCGGCTGTGCAATACGAAAAAAAGTGTTTCCCTCCATGATCTTGACCTGCTTCGAGACGACCTTGTTTTACTGCTTGAGGAAAGAAAGCAGATCGTAATGGTTCTTCAGGAAATGGGGAGATTATAGATATGGCAATTACAAAGCTTCTTCGCTTAAAAGAGAGCCGGTCTGGGAATAAAGCATCTCACTTAAAACATAATCTCTTTTATATCTGTGATCCGGCAAAGACGGGAGGCGGGGCATGGATTGGCGGAAACGCCGGAAGTGTTCCTGAAATCATCTACGATACGATGATTCAAAATAAGAAAATCTGGGGAAAGGAAGATGGAAGCCAGGGCTTTCACTATGTGATTTCTTTTCCCCCCGAGCTTGACATTTCGCACGAGACGATCTGTAAGATTGCGGAGGATTTTGCACAGAGGCTTCTTGGCGGCAGGTTTTATTATGGCTATGCGGTTCATGACGATCACAGACACAAGCATGTGCACATCACGTTTGATTCGGTCTCCTTTGTGGATGGATATAAGTTTCATTCACCAAAGGGTGACTGGGAAAAAAGGATCCAGCCGATCACAGACGAGATTTGCAGAAAATATGATCTGCCCCCTTTGTATTTTAATGACGAGAAGGTGGGGAAAACCTACGGCCAGTGGAAAAACGATCAGAATCGGATGAATGGGAATAGAAAGATCGATGTCACCTGGTATGACCTGATCAGAGATGACATCGACGAAGCAATCAGCCATAGTGAGTCGTTTGAAGAGTTTTTGCAGTACCTGAAAGAAAAGGGCTATCAAATCCGTCTTGGAAAGTATCTTTCTCTTCGGCCTTATGGAAAAGAGAGGGCGGTCAGATCAAGCCGCCTGGGAGCGGGTTATCGCATAGAGGACATAAAAGAGCGCATCAAAACAGGCACCCGCAAGTCAAATATCGATGGTTTTGTCCGGTACGGGGATGCAGAGGAAATTCGGATCCTCTTCAAAATGAAGAGGTCAAGGAAACCATCCTTTAAGATGACACCGTTTCAAAAGCGATATCTTAAGCGATGGGCAAATTCGTATCTTCGAAACAAACCCGGAAGAAAAGAACCCTGGAAAACAAATGCAGATGTGATCAGGGTCCGGAAACTGTCTGGCGCTATTAAATATATGGTGGATCATGATATTGGCACTTTAGAGGATCTTGAGAAAAGAAGGGGTGCGGTCTTCAAGGAAAGAGAGTCTCTTCTTGCCAGGAAGAACGATCTTACATCAAAACTGTATAAGAGATCTCCCCTTAGGCAGCTTGTAAGGTACGAGAAACTGATAAACAGCAGCAGGGGATCTGATGCGAATGCAGATGAGATGGCACTACTAAAAGCAAAGATCGAGGATGGATACGGGCTTGAAAACGCTCAAAAACTTCTGAAAAAGACGCGGGAGGAGATTGAAGAAATCAGGCTGATGGAAGAATCCATAAAAGAGCAGGAGAGAATCATAAACGATGCTCTTACGTTCTATTTCGATATGCCCCAGGCGATAACAAAGGAGAGTATTCACAAAAAAGAGAAATCCGAGCCCCTTAGAAAAGAGGGATCTTTGAAAGAGAAAATGCATCGCAGCAGGATCAGCGTTCACAGGACACTGATTCAGGGAGAAGATGAAAACGCTTACGATATCAGGATTCCCGGAGAGAAGACTCTGATCAGGATCCCCAAAGAAGATACATACCTTTACAAAAGTGGAGATATCCTCTCCGCTTTTCTTTATGACGAGGAAACGTATCCGCTCTTTTCCATGGAAAGGGAAAACGCCGGCCAGGCCCTGGGCAAAGAACTAATACCGCACTTTGATAAGAGAAATGATCGCTTTCGGTCAAAAGGGAGGTGATAGACATTGCAGGCAAAAACAGATAAGAGCATAACACGTATCGTGTTTGGAAATGATGAGGAGATCCGCGAAAGAAAGCAAAGGACAAAGCAGTTTCATAACGCAAATGTCAGAAGCTACCTTCTTTTGGATGAATATGAGACAAGCAAAACCTTAACGGATTTGATGGTCTCAGAAGGCCTGTCTGATTCGTTCATCGATGAGCTTTTATGCGCTCAGCCGGATGATATCTATGCGATGACACTTGATTATCTGCACGCTGCGGCTCTGATCATGGGGGAGGGATATGTCAGGGAGAATCTTCTTGGAAAGACTACCCTGGCATCGGAGGCAAGCAAGAAGATTCGGACAAACTTCCATGAATCGCAGCTGTCATCTTACAGGGAGATTTATGACAATCTGGATGAGCTGATCAAGGCTGCACTGGAGGGCGAGACAAAAGTTGATCACCAGATCGAGGTTTTGAAGATCCAAAGTGAAAACGCCTCGAAAATGTACCAACAGAAAATGCGCACAGCCGCCTTGCAGCACGAATATGAAAAAAAGCTTGAAAGGGCAACGCATGAACTGGAAAAGCAGCGCCTTAAGGAGAAGCTTGGAAAGATGGAAGAGGCGCTTAAAAAAGCGCAGGATCAGGCAAAGGCATTTGAAAAAGAGAAGACAGAGCTTATAAGGAATGCCCAGAGAAAAGACCAGCCCCGTGGTCTTTTTTGTTTTCGAAAAAGGGAGGCTTATGCGGGAAAAACAGAAATAGGCTCTCCTGTAAAGATTGAAACGGAAGAATCAAAGGAGAGGCGGCTATTTTGCTACAGCGTTCTTGGGAATAAAAACTTCACTCCGCAGCAGATCGAGCTTCTCTTGCCTTGTCTTAAGGATGAGGCGATCCCGCTTGTGATCCTTCAGAAGTTGTGCGTGCCGGATCTTCCAGTTGAAAACATGAAGTCATTTATCAGGTATATCAGAAAGGATGGTGATAAGAATGAGGATTAACGACGATATTCAGGATATGATTGCGGGCCTTGCACATCTTGGCGCAGTCTATCTTCGGATTTCCGAAAAGGTGAACACTTTCTATCAGGAGAACCCTCTTCTATGGATGGAAGCAGGTAGTCTGTCCAAAAGCCGAGGTGAAAACATGGGATGCCAGGACCTGGGCGAGTTTATTGAGGCAATGATAAGCAGGAGCAAGGAAAATCCTCCAGCCCGGCATGAGATCCTGTTTTTAAAGCGCTATGCCAGGAAGTATGATGACCCCGTCCTTGCCATGGAAACTGTGAAGGAGTTTCTTGGAAAGGACCGCCTTGAGAGATTAGATATGATCGATAAGCTCAAAGAACATCTTCGCCTGTTTCCAGACCCTACACTTGGGCTTTCTGATCTTCGGGAGTTTGGCTATGCGAGGGGAGATATGTTCCCAATTAGAAAAAATGCAGCCGTTGAGCTTCTTGGAACAGGAACGATCACAGTCTATGCGCTGTCTGAAGATGGGAGGAGAGACATCGTTGATTCAGTTGCAATGCTCTTTACCCACAGGGGAATGTACGGGGTTCTCAAAGAGGACTGGCTTTCTTTTTTCATCAGAGAGTTCAAGGCTGGCCGGGAATATCACTTTTTCTTCAGGAGCAGCACAAAGAAGCTTCGGATCTACCAGTGGAAGGAAAGCGATCCAAATTTCCACACCTGTGCCTTTATGCCTTACGAGACATTAGAGACGGAAGGTATATCCGTAGATATCTCAAGGTATGATTTTGTTTATGAAGAAGAGATCCCGGAGTGGGCAACACTTGAGGATGTCTATGAAAGGTTCAACCTGAACCGCCCGGAAGATTTTAAAGGCCACAGCCTTTCGATCGGGGATGTTGTCGCATTTATGGAAGAGGGCATCTGGGCCTATTACTATGTGCAGCCCTTCGGATTTAAGCCTCTTGATGATTTCGTCCAGCAAAAGACACCAGAAGAAATGTCAGAACGGGCATCGGAAATAGCCACGCCCCGGATCATGGATAAGG
>ODAI014720940.1_pt1 | contig 10801 bp, 8 predicted proteins | sample 1539321 | NCBI WGS metagenome assembly ODAI01 (sample SAMN02144231, study PRJEB22623) | gut metagenome | biome: sheep rumen | host: Ovis aries | place: New Zealand | reverse complement strand
GGCCACTACTTCATTGAAGGCTTCCATGGTTTTCTCGTACTGCTCCGTCTGCTGCTCCGAGAGCATCGCTCTGATCTTCTCAGCGTTCTTAGCGTAGAGCACCATCTTGCGCGCCATGGCGGAGCCCTTCTTCACGGGCCGTCCCTGGTAGTCCAGGCCACTGATCCACAGTTCTTCCAGCATGCTCATTCCTTCACTCCCTCTCCCATAGACAAAGGCGACGCCGTTCCGGACAATTCCGGAACAACGTCGCCTTTCGTTTCAACTGATCTCTGATTGATATGCCTGCCATATGTTGTGCCTCCTCTTTTTGGATTCTGTCACAACAAATACCACAACTTTTGCTGAAAGTCCAGAGTAAATATTTGCTTTTCAGGTCATTCGTTTATTCGCTTTCCTCGTCGCCTCTGCGTTCCATTTCATTCTGATAGAACCGGTAGTTTTTGGGGCTCATTCCGTATTTCTTCTTGAAAGCTTTGGAGAAGACCAATTGATCCTCATACCCCACCGCGTCGGAAATCGCTTTGATGGGCTGCTTGGTTTCCGCCAGCAGATTGGCTGCCTTTCGCATTCTGAAGTCCATCAGATAGTTTTGAACAGAGACGTTGAGCTCTTCCTGGAAGGCATGATTCAGATGGGGCCGGGAGATGCCAACGTGCTCCGCGATTTCCGCAACGCCGATTGCCTCCGCATAGGTCTTGCTGATATAATTGACGGCCTCAGCCACATAGCTGTTTTCATACACGGGCCTCGCTTTCTCACTTCCGGCCAGAATCCGATTGGAATGGGTCTCCACCAGCAGGGAAAGGAGCTTCAGCAGCAGCGCCTCCCGATAGAGGCTGTTGGAGAAATCCGGAACAATATGGTTGAAAAATGCGTTGAATATCTCCTGATAGCGCTCCTGAGGTGGAGTCGGCAGCACCAGACGATCCTTGGAGAACCCGCATTTTTTTAAAATGGATTCCACACGCAAGCCCCGAAACCCAATCCAGGCATAACTCCAGGGCACATTTTTATCTGCACAGTAGACCACCGGCTCATCGGGATAAATCAAAAACATCTGCCCCGCAGAAACAGACCAAGTGTTGTCGCGGACAGAATAAAACCCATAACCGGATATGACAAAATGAATGATATACTCGGTCCGGCGGGCAGAGACCGCATGATAGGGCTTGCATTCCTCCCGCCCCATGTGAACCAGAAACAGGTCGGAGAATGCCTCCCGACCGGATTCCAGATACTGGAAATTGTCTCCGCTTACATATTTCACGTTCTGCATGGAAATGCCCCCCTACCCTTAGACAACAAAATGACATATCCCAGCGTGTATCCCGCTCTCGCTTACGATCGACGAACCCGGTTTCTTCATGTTACCACATTTTTCTATATATTTCAATCATAAATAAGCAAAAACAGAACAGGATTTTGTGAAAACCGTAAAAACCGGAAACAGGGCGGCGCTTTTGATTTAGCCATATAATCTGCGATTTTACCATATTTACATTCTCATAAGAAAGTGCGTTTCGCTCATTTTCAACCATAGAAAAATGTTATATACTGATGCTGTCAGTCGATCCGGCTGGTAAAAAAACTATCTGATTTAGGAGGAAACGAAAGTGAAAACAAGAATGGTTGCCCTGTTGCTGGCTTTGGTTCTCTGCCTGGGCCTGGCTGCCTGCGGCGAAACCACCGACAACGGCGGGAGCAGCAGCGGCAGCAAGGTCATTGAGGTGGCGATCTGGGACAACAACCAGTTGGATGGCCTGCAAAAAATCGCGGACGAGTGGGCCAAGACCAGCGGCTACAAGGTTGAGTTCACCGTTCCCGGCTGGGACGGCTACTGGACCATGCTGGAGGCCGGCGTCTCCGGCGGCGAAATGCCCGACGTGTTCTGGATGCACTCCAACAATGCTGAGAAGTACATGAACGCAGGCTCCCTGCTGAACCTGGATGAGTACATCGCCAAGGACGACAGCCTGGATCTGAAGAATTACTTTGAAGGCATCAACCAGCTCTATACCTTCAACGGCTCCACCTACGCGATCCCCAAGGATCACGACACCATCGCCGTGATCTACAACAAGGCCATTTTCGACAGGTACGGCGTTGCCTACCCCACCAATGACTGGACCTGGGAGGACTTTGCCGCCATCGCCCAGGAAATCACCGAGAAGGGCAAGGCTGACGGTATCTTCGGTACCTATTGCAACGTTGGCAACAACCAGGACGGCTGGTACAACCTCATCTACTCCTTCGGCGGCGAAGTGATCTCTGCCGACAAGAAGAGCTCCGGCTACGACAAGCCCGAGACCATCGAAGCCATGAAGTTCCTGGCTGAGAAGATCCTCCCTGCCTGCCCCTCTCCTGACTCCATGGCCTCCACCGGCGCCGACACCATGTTCCTCTCCGGCCTCATCGGCATGGTCAGCATGGGCTCCTGGAACGTCAACACCTTCTACACCTCCGACAACGCAGGGGATTACGCCTGGGTCATGCTGCCCTATGAGGATCGCAACGGCAACGGCACCTGCGAGAAGGAAGAGCGCTGCACCATCTACAACGGCCTGGGCTGGGCCATTGACGCCCACACCAAGGAAGCAGACGCCGCTTATTCTCTGATCTCCTATTTCTCCAGCAAGGAAGCCCAGATCAAGCAGGCTGAGCTGGGCGTCACCATGGCCGGTTATGTCGGCTGCTCCGAGCCCTTTGCCAAGGCCTTCGGCGATATGGATGTCTCCGCCTTTGTCCAGATTGAAGAGGAAGGCACCCTGATCTTCCGGCCCTACTCCAAGAGCACCGCCATCTGGGAAGATGACGCCTACAACGCTCTGGTTGCCGCCTGGTCCGCTCCCGAGACCATGGAGGAAGTGGTTCGCGGCATTGCCGACAAGATGAACAAGACCCTCGCTGACGAATGATCCCAAACTGCCCGGAAGGAACCACCTTCCGGGCAGAATCCAACATCATGAGAAAGGAGGAGCTCCTCTTGAAAAAGAAGAAAAAAATGACGCCAAAGGCAAAACGGGAAGCAATATGGGGTTTTGTATTTATCGCTCCCACTATCATCGGACTATTAATTCTGAACTACTACCCGATTATTGACACCGTCTGGCAATCCTTCTGCAAAACGGGCGACTTTGGCATCGGCAACACCTTTATCGGCTTGAACAATTATATAAAGCTGATCCATGATTCTGAAGTCTTCAGTACCCTTTGGAATTCCTTCAAGTACGCGATCCTCAGCCTGCCGCTGACGGTTTCCATCTCTCTGGTCCTGGCGGTGCTTCTGAACCGGAAGATGCGGGGCAGAGGGCTCTATCGGACGGTCTACTTCCTGCCGATGGTCTGCGCCCCCGCAGCCATTGCCATGGTCTGGCGTTGGATGTTCAACCAGGATTACGGTCTGCTGAACCACATTTTCAACGCCAAAATCAGTTGGGTCACGGATCCCACCATCGCCCTCATCGCCATCGTGATCGTCGGCGTTTGGAGCGCCATCGGTTATGACATGATCCTTCTTCTGGGCGGTCTGCAGGACATCCCGAAGGACTACTACGAAGCGGCCTCCATCGACGGCTCCAGCGGCGTCCACGCCTTTTTCCGCATTACCATCCCCCTGCTGAGCCCCATGCTGTTCTTTATCATCCAGACAGGAATTATGGGCGCGCTTCAATTATTCGACCTGCCCTTCATGATTATGGATCAGTCCAGCCGGGCCTGGCCTAAGGTGAAGACCATCACCTATCTGTTCTATGAGTATGCCTTCGAGAAATCCAACCGGGGCTACGGCGCGGCCATCATCATGTTCCTGATTCTGATCATCAGCGTGATCACTTTTATTCTCCAGAAGACGGAGAAGAAGTGGGTCCACTACGATTAAGCGGAAAGGAGAAGTTCTATGGGCTGGAAAGCAAAAAAGAATCTGACCGCTGTCGTGATTCAATGCATCATGATCATCGGCGCCGTTATTATGGTTACGCCTTTTATCTGGATGCTTCTGACCGCGGTGAAAACCAAGAGCGAATCCATTTCCGTCAACCCCTTTTACATTTTCCCCGGCGGAAGCTGGCATTTTGAGAACTTCGTTCAGGTCTGGAATTCCTATAACTTCCTGATTCTGTACAAGAACACCCTGCTTATGATCGCCCTGCGGGTCCTCTGTGCCTGCCTGACCGCCACCTTGGCCGGCTACGCCTTTGCCCGGCTGAAATTCCCCGGGAAGAATTTCTTCTTTGCCATCGTGCTGGTGCAGATGATGGTGCCCGGTCAGATCTACATCATCCCGCAATACCTGATGGTGTCCAAGCTCCATATCATGAACACCCAGTTTGCACTGCTGCTGCCAGGAGCGGTCACTGCCTTCGGTACCTACCTGTGCAAGCAGGGCTACCAGAGCCTGCCTGCCTCTTTGGAGGAGGCGGCAGAGCTGGATGGCTGCAACATCGGCCAGCGCTTCCTGCACGTGATGATGCCTTTGACCCGGTCTTCTTTGGTTTCTTTGGGCATTTTTACCGCCTTGTTTGCCTATAAGGATCTGATGTGGCCCATGATCGTCTGCCCCAAGAGCGACGCCACCACACTGACCGCCGCCCTTTCCAGACTGCAGGGGCAGTTCGGCAACAACTATCCCCAGTTGATGGCCGGCGCCGTTATGGCAGTCATTCCAATGCTGGTTTTGTATCTGATCTTCCAGAAGCAGTTCGTCGAAGGAATTGCCACCTCCGGCGGCAAGCTGTAAGTCAGAAAAGAATTCCCCCGCTTCCATTCCATCCAGGAGGTGTTTCCAACATGCTGAACCGTATTCTGGGGAACGACACCCGCTTTGGCCGTCTGATGACCAAATGCGGTACGCTGATTGTGCTGAACCTGCTTTTTGCGCTGAGCTCTGTTCCCTTCGTCACCATCGGCGCGGGTCTCAGTGCCTTGTACCACGGCGTCTTTTCCATGCTCACAGATCCGGACCCCATCCATCCGCTTCGGGTGTTTTGGGAGGGCTTCCGCCGCAATTTCGGAAAAGCAACCCTCGTTTGGGTGGGCTTTGTCCTTCTGATTGCGCTGGGGCTTATGGATCTGGGGATAGCAGCCCAGGCCGGCGGAATCATTCAGATGCTGTCTGCGGGCGTAATCGGGGTGCTGCTGATCGCGGTAAGCACCGTCAGCTATCTGCTGCCGCTACTTCCGATTTCTCAGGCGCCGCTGGGCACCCAGATCAAGCTGGCAATCTATACCGCTGTCCGAAATCCTCTGAAGCTGATTCTGGTACTGGCGATCAACGTGGTTCCTCTGGTTCTGTCCTGGATGGACGAGGTGAATCGGCCCGCCTACGGTTTCATTTTTACCTTCTTCTGGTTTGCCCTGGGCGCCTGGTTCATCGGTAAATTGCTGCTTCCCTTCTATCGGCCCTTGCTGGAGGAAGGGGAGGACAAGATCGAATAAGCTTTTTTCAATCCTTCTTCCTTTTCCCGGTGGCATGGGTCTGCCCCATGCCATTGGGAAAAGGGAATACTCCCTCACGCCTGGAGATGATCCATCATGTTCAATTCCACTCATATCAAACTGTGGTTTACAGAGGAAGGCTCCGCTTCGACGGAGCTCCATGCCGTCCTGAACGGCGGCGCTGTTTCCGCAAACTCCGCGACGCTGTCCCTGACCTCCGATACCCTGTATGGATGTCACAGGATGGATCTCAATTTGCAAATCCTCAACCCAGCCGGGCAGGAAAGCCGCAGTCTGCGGGCAGACTCCCCCATCCGCGTGGAGCTTTCTGCCCAAGCGCCTCAGGCAATCACGTCCTTCTACCTCTATAATCCCTGGTGGACCAGGCCTGCCTTCGGTTCCGATTTTTCGGAGATCCCGGAGAAGACCCAGCTGGCGTTGTTCCAATACTCTGATCGGATCGTCTGTTTCCTTCCAATGGTTGGAACTCGCTTCAAGGCCATGCTCCGGCCGGGCACTTCGAGTTCCCTTTGCCTGGAGTTGAGCGCCGGGGTGGAGGGAATCACGTCCCTGCAAGAGCCGCTGTGCTTCTGGGCAGAGGCGGATACTGCCGCCCAGGCGGTGGAACAGGTGTTCCGCGCGGTATGCCGGGCGAAAGGCCTTCGGCCCAGGCAGGAGAAGGCCCTGCCCGAACTATTCCGATATTTAGGCTGGTGCAGCTGGGACGCGTTCTACGCCCAGGTGGACGAGGAAAAGCTGCTGGCAAAGGCGGAAGAGCTGAAGGAAAAGCAGGTCCCGGTCCGCTGGATGCTGATTGACGACGGCTGGATGCGGGTCAACGGACGGCAGCTGTCTGCCTTTGGGCCGGACCCGGTGAAGTTTCCAAGGGGCTTTGCGCCGCTGGTCCAACAGCTTCACCAAAGCACGTCCATTCGCTGGGTCGGCGTCTGGCATGCCCTGATGGGCTACTGGGACGGTGTGGACCCAGCGGGATCCCTGGCGAAAAGTCAGGTCCTGGCCCAGGCGGAGGATGGCTTGTTGGCCCTGAACCCCAAGGAAGCCGGGTCCTTCTACCGGGACTGGTACACAGAGCTCAAGGCCGCCGGGATCGACTTTGCCAAGGCCGACGGCCAAAGCGCAGCTTCGATCTTTTTCCATCACCGAATGCCCCTGGCGGAGGCTGCCGCCGGATTGGGGCAGGCGCTGGAGTCTGCCTCCGGGATCTTTGACGGTGCGGTCATCAACTGCATGGGTATGGCGATGGAGACCGTACTGGCAAGATCCAGCTCCGCCCTCTCCCGCAACAGCGACGATTTCGTACCCCAAAAGCCGGAGAGCTTTTCCGAGCATCTGCTGCAAAACGCCTATAACGCCCTGTATCACAACAAACTTTATATCTGTGACTGGTACACGGTCTGGACCAACCACCCCGCAGGCGCCAAGCATGCCTTGCTGCGGGCCGTCAGCGGAGGACCGGTGTACGTCAGCGACCGGCTGGGAGAAACTGTTCCGGAGGTTCTGAAGCCTCTCTGTGACCCGGAGGGACGGATCTACAGGATGGACCGTTCCGCCCAGCCCACGGAGGACTGTGTGTTCCGGGACCCTCGGAAGGATGGCGTTTTGAAGCTGCAAAACACGGTCTCCGGCAAGGCCTGCCGGGCCGGCGGTTTGGCAGTATTCAATCTGACCGGGATGGCGCAGCCCTTTACGATAGGGCCGGGGCAGCTTGCCGAACTGCCGCGGGCGGAAGCTTGGCTGGTCTATGACTGGTTTCGAAAGAAAGCCTCCGTTGTGCAGGCCGATGGGCTTCAGACCGGTATTCTGGAGCCGGAAGCTTATGGATGGTATCTTCTGTTCCCGATCAACGGAGACTTTGTCCCCCTGGGCTTGACGGAAAAGTACGTCAGCCCCGGGGCGCTGGAATCGCTGCGGGTCCAAACCGGAGAGGCCCGCTTCCGCCTGCGGCAGACCGGCACAAGCGCCTGGTGGTGTCGGCATACGCCCCGGCAGGTCAGGCTGAACGGACAGGATCTGACCGCTTGTCTGCGCTTCACAGGCGGACTCTGGGAGCTGCCGCTGCCGGAAGCGGCGGAGCCCGCAGACTTGACAGTCTATTGGTAACATCGAAATCCGGCCGGGAGGTGAAACCCCATGCTCCAAAGCTTTCTGCAGTGGAAGCAAGGCGAAGCAAAAAAGCTGGCTGCTCTTTCTCCTGAGAAACGGCTGGCCTACATTTGGGATTATTACAAGCTCTGGATTCTGGGCATCGGCGCCGCTCTGTTGCTGCTGGTTTCCGGTCTGTGGCTGTATTTTACCAATGACAAGGAAACCCGATGCTTTGTGTTGTTTGCCAACACCACCGCCGATCTCGGGGACGGGAGCGAGCTGCACAGGGATTTTGCCGCCTGGGCCGCTTATGACCGGGAGACGCTGCGCTTCGCGGATCAGTGCTTTTGCGATCCCACCCGAAAGCTCTACGGCAACCAGTATTATCAAATGCTGATTGCCTACATGGACAGCGGGACCATGGATCTGTTGGTGATGGACCCCGACGGGCTTTCCGCCATCGGCGCCTCCGGACGGCTGATGGATCTGCGGGACCCTCGCCTGTCGGGAATTCTGGAGGGCTTTTCGGATCGGGTGATCCGGGTTATCCCCTCTGAGTCGGAAAACGGCAGCGACCCGGTTCCGGTGGGCATTGACCTGGCCGGCAGCCGGCTTGTCGGTCCGGGCAAGCCCTACCCCTTCGGAGCTGTCCTGGGCGTCAACGCCCTGGCGGCCCATCCGGATCAGGCATTGATTTTTCTGAATTTTCTCTTTGACAACCAAGCACCATAGGGAGGCATATATATGTCGATTTTCATGGATGAAGCCCGGGGCCTTGTGACCTTGCAGACCAAGCATTCCAGCTATCAGATGAAACGGGACCCGGACGGACTGCTTCTGCATACCTACTACGGCAGCCGGATCCACAGCGGAGACGATATGAGCCACGCCATCGCCAGGGTTGGCCGCGGCTTCTCGGGAAGTCTGACCGTCAACGGCACAGAGCGGCCTGGATGGTCCGAGGATGTACTGCCTCTGGAATACAGCTGCTTCGGCGTCGGGGACTATCGGGCCTCCGCCCTGAAGGTCCGCCACAAGGACGGAAGCAGAGCCGTTTCGCTGCGGGTCCGGGACTGGACCGTACAAAAAGGAAAATACGCCCTCAAGGGCCTGCCTGCCCTCTACGCTGCGCCCTCCGAAGCGGACACGCTTCTGGTCCGGATGGAGGACCCCTATTCCGGTCTGGCAGTGGAACTGCAATACGGCGTGGTAGAGGAGCTGGATCTGGTGACCCGGGCTGCCAGGATTATCAACCGAGGCAAAACCAAGCTGTGGCTGGAAAAGGCAGCCAGCCTCAGTGTGGACTGGCAATTTGGCGAGTTCGATTGGATCAGCTTCCATGGAAGGCATACCATGGAGCGGATTCCGGAGCGGCAGCCTGTCCGCCACGGCATCCAGAGCATCGGAACCGTCCGGGGAACCAGCAGTCACCATTACAACCCCTTCTCGATCCTCTGCACGCCCCAGACCACAGAGACCCAGGGCCTCTGCTTCGGCGTCAGTCTGGTTTACAGCGGAGAGTTTCTGATGGAGCTGGAGCGGGATCAGGCAAACCAGACCCGCTTGGTCTGTGGCATTCACCCGGACGACTTCTGCTGGGAGCTGAAGCCCGGCGAGAGCTTCCAGACCCCGGAGGACCTGCTGTTTTGCAGTGATCGCGGTTTTGACCGCCTGAGCCAATGCACCCACCGGGCGATCCGGGATCATATCTGCCGGGGTATCTGGAAAAGGCAGGATCGGCCTGTGCTGATCAACAACTGGGAGGCCACATACTTTGACTTTACCGGTGACAAGCTGATCGGGATTGCCCGGGAGGCAGCCGCCCTCGGCATCGAGCTTTTCGTCATGGACGACGGCTGGTTTGGCAAGCGCGACAACGATCACGCGGGCTTGGGAGACTGGTTCCCCAATGAGAAGAAGCTGGGATGCAGTCTCCGGGAGCTGGGAGAAAAAATCACAGAAACCGGCATGCAGTTTGGTATCTGGTTTGAACCGGAGGCGGTGAACAAGGACAGTGACCTTTACCGGGCGCACCCGGAATGGGCCGTTCAGATTCCGGGGCGGGATCCAAACCTCTCCCGGGATCAGCTGGTGCTGGATTTCTCCAATCGGGCCGTGCAGGACTATCTGATTGCAAGAATCACAGAGATCCTGTCTAAGGCTCCCATCTCCTATGTCAAATGGGATATGAACCGCAGCATCTGTGATAAATACAGTACGGCCCTGGACGCGGCCCACCAGGGTGAGTTTGCCCACCGCTATGTGTTGGGCCTCTACCGGGTGTTGGACACCCTGACGACTGCCTTCCCGGAGGTGCTTTTCGAGGGCTGCAGCGGAGGCGGCGGCCGCTTTGACGCCGGAATGCTGTATTATATGCCCCAAATCTGGTGCAGCGACAACACCGACGCCATCAATCGGCTGTCCATCCAATATGGCAGCTCCTTCGGATACCCCATCTCCGCCATGGGCTCCCACGTTTCCGCCGTCCCCAACCATCAGACAGGCCGGATCACCCCCTTCGCTACCAGGGCGGCAGTGGCCATGGCAGGGACCTTTGGCTATGAGTTGGATATCCGGAAGCTCAGCGAGGATGAGAAGGAGCAGATCCGAAGTCAGATCAGATTCTTCCGCCGGTTTTATCCTCTGATTCAAGGAGGAGATTACCACCGTCTGAGTACCCCGGAAGATCTTTGTATCGCCTGGTCCTTTACGGACCCGGCCCCCCAGTGTTCGGAGGCTGTCATCCAGGCGGTCCAGCTCCGCCTGGAATCCAATGGGGTCCCGATCCATTTGTACCCGGTGGGGTTGCATCCGGAAGGAATCTACGAACTCGCCATCTGTAACGCAGGCTGCGAGGACCGGCCTCTGCGGAGGATTGCCGGAATCTCCGGCGCTGCACTGATGCAGGGCGGTGTAACGCTCCCTGTACCCCAGGAGGAATACCATGCCTGGACTCTGTTACTGAAGAAAAACGGCATTTGTGCCGACTGATCCCGTCAACCCATCACTTGAAATCATATCAGGAGGAAGCGAACATGGCAGAAGTACAGCTCAGAAACATCAAGAAAGTATACCCATTCATCAGCGGCGAACAGAAGAAGTCCAAGAAAAAGAAGGCTGACCAGCCCGAGAAGAAGAAGGTCAATCTGCAGATCACCGACGAGGGCGTCGTGGCGGTGCAGGAATTCAGCCTGGACATCAAGGACAAGGAATTCATCGTCCTGGTCGGCCCCTCCGGCTGCGGCAAGTCCACCACCCT
>ODAI013300246.1_pt1 | contig 10801 bp, 12 predicted proteins | sample 1539321 | NCBI WGS metagenome assembly ODAI01 (sample SAMN02144231, study PRJEB22623) | gut metagenome | biome: sheep rumen | host: Ovis aries | place: New Zealand | reverse complement strand
TCAAATGCTGGTGCACTTGGTACTTCGAATGTTGGTTGTACTGGTGTTTCATACGCTGGCGCACTTGGTACTTCGAATGTTGGTTGTACTGGTGTCTCAAATGTTGGCGCACTTGGTACTTCGAATGTTGGTTGTACTGGTGTCTCAAATGTTGGTGCACTTGGTACTTCGAATGTTGGTTGTACTGGTGTTTCAAACGCTGGCGCACTTGGTATATCATTTTGAATTGTTTTTTGTTCTGAACCATCATTGTCTGTTGTATCAAAATTTGGCTTATTAGCGGATAAATCATTTACTAATGGAGCATTCAATTTGAATACTTTTTTATCTTTTAATAGAATATTATTTATTTTTTTAGGGTTTAGGTCTTGAACAGGTGTAGGCATTCCTTCTTTATTTGATTTAACTATAATCTTAACTAAATTTTTAATTTCATTCCATTCATTATCATTTAATGTGTCTGCTGTATACATTCCATCAACACCATTTAGTTTTGTTACATATAGTCTTGTATATCCTGCTTCATCTACCTCGTTTAATGAATATATTAGGTATTCTACCCCATTATTATAAAAATATCTTACTACATTTACTAATCCGCTTTCTCCCTGTAAATTACTTATTGTTACTTTGTCCATGTTTGACCTCCTTATTATTCTACTAATAATAATATCAAAAAATTGTTTATTTTTCAATAGTTTTTTTAAAAATAGTTACTAATAGGTTTTTGTTCACACATTTTTTTCATGGTGGAATATCTTATATTAGGAATAAAGAAGGGGTGGATTATATGTGTAATAATAATTCTGATGATTGTAAATGCATTTCTGAAATATTGACAATTATTAATATTCTTCAACAAAATGCTGAATGTGGTGATTCTTGTTTAGATACATGCGATAGAGGTTTCCTTGGTTGTTGCGCTACTTCTGTAAGTTGTAACACAAGGCCAGTTATGTTATATACATGTGGATGTAATAGTGTAGCATGGAGTATGCCTATAAGTAAGGATCCTACTGAAACTGCTACTTCAAATATTTTTAGAGTTGAAAAAGTTGATGGTTGTTGTGCTACTTTTAGGGTTTTAGTTCCAAATACTGATACTACTGAGCCTTATCCTTATGAAGCAACAAATTCTTTTTTTACAATTAATCTAAATTGTGTTTGTGCCTTAAGATGCTTACAAGATACTCATGTTGATTGTATATAAAAAAACGAGTTGTTCTCGTTTTTTTATTCTTCACATATTTCTATATCTTTTATGTTATCTATTTTTATTAACGTGTTGTCTATAGTAATAATATTATTTTTGTTTTTTCCAATTATTTTTGTTTTAATTTCTCCTGTTTCTGTTTTTATTTTTACTGGAATTTTATATATATATTTTTTTGTATTTATTATTTCATTTATTTTTTTGTTTATATTCTTTTCTTCTGTGTTTATATTTTTTTCTTTTATTTTATCTTTTTTTTCTGGTTGATTGTTTTCTTGATTTTGTTGATTGTTTGATTTAAATATTTTTTCGTTATTATTTATTTCTTTGTCTATTCTGTTTGCAAAAACTTTAGGTAGTTTTTTTTCCATTTTTTCACCTCATTATATTATATATGTCTTTTTTTATTTTATTCTTGTACTTTTTTTATTGTTCTCGTTTGCTAATTAGTAATGTTATTATAAGTCCTGTTATAAATAAAAATAGGCCTATTATTGTTTCGTATAGTGTATAATTTGTAGTTAATGTTGTTTTTATTAGTAGTATTATTGTTATATTCATAAATACTATTGTTATTACATTAATTGTGTTTTTATATTTTTTTATTATTCTATTTATTATTTTTGAAATGTATATTGTTCCAATTATAAAACCGAGCAAAAAAGGTATTAAAACAAATAGTGTTGTTTTTATTGTTTGTATTTGTGTTATTTTTGAAAATGTATCTATTATTATATTATAGTATCCTAAAAACATTAGTATTGCTGTTCCGCTTATTCCAGGCACTATACTCGCTAATGCATCTATAATACCTATTCCTATTAATTTTATTATTTCTTGTGGTGTATTTTCAATTACGTGTGGATGTACATTTTCTAGTTTAAGTACATTTATTATTTCATATAGTAATATCGATATGATTATTATTAAAATTATATTATTCTTTTTTATTTTTGTATTGATTAGTATTCTTGGTATTCCTCCTGTTATCATGCCTATAAAAAGTAACATAGTTGCAAAATAATATTTATTTATGCATTTTACAATTATTTTACTAAATAAAGCTATTGCCATAATTATACCTATTCCTATCTTTGATAGATATATTCCATTATTAATTATGTCTTTTTTAAATTCGCTTATTGCATTTATTATTTTTTCATATATTCCCATTGTGATTGCTAATAGTGAACCAGATACACCTGGTAGAATTTTTCCTATTCCTATTATAAATCCTTTTATAATTAAGTTCATTTTATCACCTAATTATTTTTATTTTTGTTTTTAGTTTATATTACCACTAATTGTTACATTTTTTTGTTTTTTTAGTTCTTTTATGAATTTGGATTGTCTTTTTTGTGGTGTCATTATTATTATTTCATTTTTAGTTCTTGTTAATGCTACATAGAATAGTCTTCTTTCTTCTGAATATTTTATTGTTTTGTCTATTACTATAAGTTTGTTTAGTATTGGATCTGTTTTAATTTTGGATGGAAATCCGAGTTTTTGATTTTTTGTATTTATCAGAATAACATTATCATATCCTAATCCTTTCGCACTATGTATTGTCATATATTCTATTTTTGTATTTGGATATTTTTTATATTTTATCTGATTTCTAGTTTCTATTATTGTTTCATTATCTATTATTTCATTTTTATCAAATGTATATCTTCCGAGTATTAGTATATTTTTTTCTTCTCCATATTTTTTTATTATGTAATCTAATATTTCTGTTAGTTTTATTATTTTGTTTTTTTTGTTGTTGTGTTTTGTTTTATATTTGATTATTTTTACTGGGTTTATATGTTGTTTCGCACTCTTTAGGTGTTTGTTTATTTGATTTGGATTTTTTTGAATGAAGTCTCCGGCAATATTTATTAGCTGTTGACTGTTTCTATATGTGTTTGTTATTTTCAGTATTTCGCATTTTTGAACTTTTTCTTTAAAATTTGTAAATAGGTTTATGTTTGATGCTGCAAATCCATATATACACTGCCAATCATCTCCCACAATCATAAGTTTACTTTTATTTTTTGTTGTTATTGTTTTGATTAGGTCAAATCTACATTCTGATATATCTTGGTATTCATCTATTATAATATATTTATATTTTATTTTTATGTTTGACGTTTCTTTTATTATTTGCTCTGCCTTTATTATCATATCGTCAAAGTCTATTTGATTCGTTTTTTGTTTTTCTGTTTCATAGTAGTTGTATATTTCTTGTAATATTTGGATTATTTTTTTATATTTTTTTGTTACATTTATATTTTCTGTTTTGTTTGATTTTACTAATGCTATATATTTGAGACAATAGCTTTTTATTTGTTCTATTATGTCTTTATTTGTTTTTGGTGTATAACGCATTATATATTTTTTAAGTTGGATTATTTTTTTTCTTTGTTTGCTTTGTGTTCGAGCTTGTTCTAAATATTTTTTTATTATTTCATCTGGATTTTTTAATATTTTAGGTGATGGATTCATATTTTCTTTTATTATTTCATATCCAAGTTTATGGAAGGTTGTTATTTTTACTTCATGTTTAAATTCTTTATTAATTCTTTCTTTTAGTTCTTGCACTGCTTTATTTGTGAATGTTATTATTATTATTTCATCTTCTTTTATTTCAAGTTTTTCTATTAAATAGTTTACTTTTCCTGTTATTGTAGTTGTCTTTCCAGCTCCTGCTCCTGCTATTACCATAAGGTTATCTTCGTCTGTTAGTATTATTTTTCTTTGTTCTTGGTCTAGTTTTATGTTTGGATCTATTTTTTTAAACATATTATCAAAGTATTTTTCTTGTGTTTTTAATTGTTCTTTTATATAGTTTTTATTGTTGATTATTCTTTCTTCTTCTTTTATATTTGATTCTTTATATGATATGTATTTCATTTAACCACCTAAAAAGAATATACTTTGTTAGTATATTCTTTTCCTTGGTTTTTAATTATTTTCTGCTTTTTTGTCTAGTTTTATGTTTGTTTCATGTATTTTGTTATTGCGCATATATTTTATTTTTATTGTATCTCCTACTTTGTATTTATATAACAAGTATTTGAAGTGAGCACTATCTTCTATTTCTGTATCATTTATTGATAGTATGATATCTCCTTTTTCTAATCCTGCTTGTTGTGCTGGATAGTTATCATTTATTTTTGTTATTACTACTCCAGTTTCTATTTCTTCTGGTATAATTATACCTTTTCTATATAAATAGTATGTATTAGATACGTCTGTCATTTCTATTCCTATTAATGGACGTTCAATTTTTTGTCCTGTCTCTAGTCTTTCTAGTAATGAGTTTACAATTTCTATTGGAATTGCGAATCCCATACCTTCTATTTCACTTTGTACTAGTTTCATTGATGTAACACCTATTACTTCTCCATTTATGTTAACAAGTGGTCCACCACTATTTCCTGGATTAATTGCTGCATCTGTTTGTAGTACTTCTATCATTTGTGATGTTGATGTTATTGTTACTGTTCTTTCTTTTCCTGAAAGGATACCTTTTGTTACTGTTCCCATATATTCTTTTCCAAGTGGTGATCCTACTGCAAATACTGTATCTCCTATTTCTGTTGATGTGCTTGTTCCAAGTTGTGCGACTTGTGTTACTGATTCTTGTGGTATTGAAAGAACTGCTATGTCTGAGTATTCATCACTTCCTAATAGCGTTGCATCTACTTCTTCTCCATTTATTAATGTTATTTTATATTTTTCTCCACCTTCTATTACATGATGATTTGTTATTATATATCCTTGTTTTTCGTCTTTTTTGTATATGAATCCAGTTCCTGTTGATATGGTAGTATTGTTTTTATTTGTTTCAACTAATACTACCGCATTATATATTTTTTCTATTGCACTTTTTAATGTGTTTGTTTCTGTTATATTTACTGTTTTTGATGTTTGTTCTCCTTGTGTTTGCCCATTTTGTTTTTGGTTTTGTGGGATATATTTTAAAACTATTATTGTTCCTATTATTCCGCAAAAAAATGCAAGTATTACTGTCACTGTATTTCTTGCTTTTTCTTTCATTTTACCACCTCATTTGTAATTATTTCTTTCCATGTTATTGGAAATCCTATTCTATTTAGGATGGTTTCTATTGGTACTGTATCAATTTTGCCATCTAATATATCTATTTCATAGCTCATTTCTCTAATCATTTCTCTAAATTCATCTTTATTTAGCATATATTTGAATATTATTATTAAGGCAAATAAGTCATTTTTTCCATATTTATATTCGTCTTCTTCTTTTTCAATTTTTAGCATTTTATGTATTTCGTTGTCTGGTATTGAACGTTGTGTTCTATGGTCATATAGTATGTCTTCGTGGGCACATAAATTTCTGAAGTTAGCAAGTAAATAAAGGAATATTTCCATATCTTCATATTTCATATTGTATATGTCCGCAATTTCTTTTTTATCTTCTGTTTTTAGTATACAGTAGAATTCTGACATTAGTCCAAATGATAATACTTTAACTAAGATCCACATTGGTATATATCCATAGTGTGTCATATAGTGCATTGTTGCTGTATGTTTTTTTCCATTGAATGCTAATTGTTTTCTCATTTTATTTAGCACATCATGTACTTGTCGCGCTTTTAATGGGTCTTCTGTATAGTTATTGGCGTTTAAATAATTTTTTTCTTGAAATCCATATTTTTTTGATAGTTGATAGCTTATTACTGATTTAATATTATTTTCTATTATCAATATATTTTTAAAGCAAATATTTCTTATATGTCTATCAAAATTGAATATTGCATATAGTTCTTCAAATGTTGCGCCTTTTATAAATTTTTTGTCTTTATAGTTTTTCATTAGTAGGTGTCTATATCCACTTATGAAAAAGTAATTTTCTTTTAATAGTATATTTTTTGTTTTTTCCTCGTCGTTTATTACAAGGTCTTTTGATTTTAGGATGTCTATTTGTTCATCCAGTGTTCGGAATATCTTATTCTTCATTTTTATCACCATGATAATTATATCACATTTTTTGTGACATAAATGTGTATTTTTTGTGTTTTTTTATTGTTATTGTCTAGTTATAGTATTGTATTATTGCTTCTGTTATTGTTTGGGCTAGTTTTTTTTGATAACTTTGTTGCTTTAAAAGATATCTATCGTTTGAATTACTTATAAATCCTGCTTCTATTAATACTCCTGGTTTTTTTATTCTATCGAACAGATACATATTTTTTAGTGGTTTTATTTCTCTTTTTGTTTTTAGGTTTTCTCTTATTTTTGTCTGAACAATTTGAGCTAGTTTTTTGTTTTCTTCATTTTTGGTTGTATAGAATATTTGTGTTCCACTCCAAGTTGGAGATGGGTCTGAGTTTAAATGTATGGATATGTATATATCACAATCTGATTCGTTTATAAGTTGTGCTCTTGTTTCTAAATCGTTTCTTTTATGGTTTTTTGTTTTTATTTTTGATAGGTCATAGTCACCAATTCTTGTTTGGTATACTATCGCTCCATTACTCTCTAGAATTTTTTTTAGTTCGTTTGTTATTTGGAGATTAATTTCTGATTCTTTTAGTTCTTTGTACATTGCTCCTGGATCTCTACCTCCATGTCCTGGATCTAAGTATATTATTTTTCCTTTTAATTTTTGTTCTTCTGCACTTACTAATGTGAATGAGCATAGTGTTAGTATGAATATAAATAATGTACTTATTTTGTATTTTAACATTTTATCACCATTTAATTATATGTTCAAAAGTTCTTATTTTTATATAAATATGTGCATAAGTATAGTTTTGAACAAAAAAATTTTTTCAGAGCCAAAAGTATGTTCATAATTCTAGTTTTGAACATAGTAATTCATTGTTAGTATTAATTAATGATTATATTTTTCTGTTTTCTCTATAAATCAATACATGGTTTAGTCTTTTTTTGATTTTCTAGATTCCTATTGTCGATACTCTTCTTTCTTTAAATGGTCACTTAATGTTTTTTTAAATGAGTGTCTTATTAACAGACTAAATATAATAACTGAAGCATCAATAATTATATCAATCATTTAATACTAGCTATTTCATACAAAAAAGATTATCATTTTACTGATAATCTAATTTATGGACTTCAATTATTAATTATTTGTAATAATAAAAGTAGTTTTTTCTCTTTTTCTTCTTTTATTACTGTTCCTGCAGTTCTACAAAAATAACCAGTCGCCCACATATGTTGCCCTAAAAACTTTTTCTAGGCACTGCAAATTCTTCTTTTATTTTTTTAAAAATTATTCATTCATTATAAATAATGGGGCTGTTGCTACTGTATGATTATTTTCTTTTATATATAGTTTGTATCTTTTTGTTAATAGGCCTTTTTCTTTTATTTTATATTTATAATTGTTATATTTTTTTAGGTCTTCTATTGTAATCGTTTCAAAATAATTCATCCAACCACTATTATACTGTTTTCCATCGTGAGCTTTATAGATAATTATAATTACATCACCTAAATCATCATGGAAATGTGAAAAAACATCTTCAAATTCTATTAATACTTTTATTGTATCTTCTATTTGCCACTCTATTAATCCTGGTTCCTTTATTCTGTATGTTCCTTTTAGATTTTCTTTTTGCATTTTTTGTAATAGTTTAGTGGTTCTTAATTTTAGTTCTTCTATATTTTTTTTAGCAAGTATTTCATCACTTTCGTGTAAAGTTTCATCAATTATTTGTTTTATTTCTTCATTTACTTTTTTTCGATGTTTTCTCATATAATTAGCTACTCTATATAGTGACATATTTATGGTTATAAATGAAATTATATCGATTAGTTCTTTGTTATTGAAATCTATAGTTTTTATCAAAAAATCTGATATTGTTTTTTCTTTTTCTAATTTATAATCACTATAACTGTATTCTTCTGCAATTTTGCTTAATTGTTCCAAAGTATAAATTATTCCTTTTTCTTGTATCAGTTTTTCTTTATTTTCTAAAAAGTTTGAAAGATATTTATCAAGTTCTTCTTTACTTGCACCGCATGGTATCCTATTAAAATCCATTATTTTTTTCCTTTCTAAATTATGAAATTCATTGTAGCCTTCGCACATTATATCACATGATTTATTTTCTATAAGTATTACTTATCATTTTCTAGGAAGTTTTATTATTCTTTTTTTCGTAGTCTTCTAAGAAACTTTTATAAATTCCGTCTTGTTTTGTTCCTAATATACAGTTTAAATTTACATTGTCTAAAGCTTTAAAGATATTGTAATCTACATTTTCGTTTGTTTTCTTTAATGTTTTTATAAGTTCTTTTATTTCTTTTCTTTTGCTTTTTGTTTCATCTATGGCTGCTTCTTCTGTGAATTTACATGCACAATTTAAGAATGTTAATTCGTTATAATTTTTCCACATTATTACAGATGCTTCTTTTACTAAATATAGTGGCCTTATTAGTTCAATTCCTTCAAAGTTTTCACTATGTAATTTAGGCATCATTGTTTTTGTTTCTGCACCATAAAGCATTGATAGTAGTGTTGTTTCTATCACGTCATCAAAGTGATGTCCTAGCGCGATTTTGTTGCATCCTAGTTCTTTTGCCTTACTGTATAAGTGTCCTCTTCTCATTCTTGCACACATATAACATGGACTTTTTGTTTCCATTGCATCTACTGCCTCAAATATTTTACTTTCAAATATTTCAATTGGTATATTTAGTGTTTTTGCATTTTCTAATATAAGGTTTTTATTTGCTTCTTTGTACCCAGGATTCATTACTACATAGTGTGCTTCGAAATTTATTTTTCCATGTCTTTTTAATTCTTGTATACATTTTGCTAAAAGAAATGAGTCTTTTCCACCACTTATACATACCATTATGTTGTCATTTTCTTGAATTAATTCATAGTCTTTTATTGCTTTTATGAATCTAGACCATATTTCTTTTCTATATGTTTTTATTATACTTTTTTCTATTTCTCTATATTTTTCCATTATTCATTCCATTCAAATGTATTTACTATATATTCTGCTTGCTTGTCTATTTCTTTATTTCCTGTATAGTTTGATTCATATACTAGTACAAATTTATTGTCTCCTACGATATAGTATTGTGTTGCAGTTAACTTTTGATTTGTTATTACAAATTTATATGCTGGATATCCTTTATCTGTTGTAAATCCTGATGAGTTAAGTGTATCTATTAAATTTTTTTGCATTCCAAGTTGTTCTAAGATTGCTTCTTTAAATTTTTCATGTTCTTCTACTTTATAATAATTTGTCCCACTATTTACTGATATATTGTCTGGAAGGTCTTTATCTTTGTCTTCTTCTAGGGTATAAAATGTAGTATCATTTGTAGAGTGTTCTATATTTTTAACTAATTTATCTAGTTTGTATGTTCCATATGATGTTGTTACTTTGTTTTCTTTTGTCATTGCGCAACCTGTTAATAGTATTATTGATATCATTATTGTTATTATCTTTTTCATTTTTTTCTCCTTTATTTATTTGTATTATTATAATAGTTTTGTTCTGATAGTTGTCTTGATAGTTCATCTATATCTGTTATGTCCATATATCCTTGTACGTCATTTATATAATCTTCTATCGCAAATATTAAGCTTTCTAATGTTTGATATTGTTCATAGTTTATATTATGGTTATTTAGTATATTTATTTGTTCATCAGATAGTAATAATCCGTTTTTTCTTGTTTTTAGTTGTGTACTTTCAATATTTAAATTTATTCCAAGTTCATCTATTAATGTATCTATATCATTTTGTTTTGTGGTTTTAATCATTTTGTTCCTCCAATTTTTGTACTGCTTTTGCTAGTCCAATTTTTCCATATTCATATGTTAAGCTTCCTTGTTGGTATGCGATGAATGGTGGTCTTATAGGCCCATCACAGGATAGTTCTATTGATGAACCTTGTGTAAATGCTCCTGCTGCCATTATTACTTTGCTTGTATATCCAGGCATCTCCCATGGAACTGGTTCTACATATGAGTCGATTGCTGATCCTGATTGAATTCCTTGACAATATTTAATTAGTTTTTGTTCATCATTAAATATTATATTTTGTACTATATCTGCTCTTTGTTCATTGTAAATTGGCTCTACTTCATAACCTAATGATTCAAGTACTTTACTTGTCAGAATTGAAGTTTTTAATGCGTTTGCGACTACTTTTGGTGCCAGGTATAAACCTTCTAGGAATTGTTTATTTATTCCAAGTGTTGGCCCTACTTCTTTTCCTTCTCCTGGAAGTGTTAATCTTTCTGCACATAGTTCTATTAAGTCTTTTTTTCCTACTATGTAGGCTCCATTTGGAGCAATTCCTCCGCCTAGATTTTTTATTAATGATCCTACTACTATGTCTGCACCTACTTCTGTTGGTTCTTTTATTCCAACAAATTCACAATAACAGTTATCTATCATTATAATTATGTCTTTATCGATTTCTTTTATAAATTTTATTACTTTTTCTACTTTGTCTAGTGTAATACTCTTTCTTGTTGAATATCCTTTTGATCTTTGTATTTCTATTAGTTTTATTTTTTTATTTGTAATTGTATCTTTTATTTTATCGTAATCAAAATCATCATTTAT
>ODAI012577159.1_pt1 | contig 10801 bp, 11 predicted proteins | sample 1539321 | NCBI WGS metagenome assembly ODAI01 (sample SAMN02144231, study PRJEB22623) | gut metagenome | biome: sheep rumen | host: Ovis aries | place: New Zealand | reverse complement strand
GACACCGACACCACCATCGCCATCACCGGCGGGAACATCACAGCCATCGGCGGCTGGGGCGCATCCGGTATCGGATCCGGCGCAGCCAATAAAATGGCAGATAACATCCGGATCGGCGAAGCAGCCAACATCGAAGCATACGCGGATGGTACCAAGTTCGCCATCGACACCAGAGTCCTGGATGAAGAAGGGAACACCGTATCCCGCACCGAAGGAAGAGAGATCACTACACCGATCCTCCAGGGGACTTACGTTCACGCCGGACAGATTGGAGACTACGAACAGAATCCGGAAGGACTGAAATCCATCCAGATCATCAATGATAAGACCGGCGAAGCCCGGACACTGACACAAATGCCGGAAGGCTACCGGTCCTTCGCAGCCAGCGTAGCGGAAGAGGGGACCTACACCGTATTCACGGATGACGAAGGCATCGGCCAGGGCGAAGGCAGATACTTCAGCAGAACAAAAAAAGACGTCTACAATGAAGAAGAAGTCCTGGAAAGAAACGTACAGTACACCGTTACAGCAGACGGACTAGCAGACAACAATTACCTGTATCCGGTCAAGACCATCGTCGTCAGCAAGATTGCGGAAGCTCTGAATGGCTCCGATCTGAGCGGACTGAACCAGACCCTTACCTTCGCGCTGAAACAGAGAAGCGAAGACGGTGAAAAGACAGACGACTTCTTCCGGAAGGAAGACGGCAGCATCTGGACAGAGACCATCGAAATCATCGGCGGCATCCCACAGCAGAAAGCGTTCTTCGTGAACGTGGAAGACCGGATCTACGATGTGTGGGAAGTCATCCTCCAGGAAGACGGCACCATCGAAGCGCTGACAGCCGGCGGGGAATACGAAGGATACATCCTGAAAGAGATCGCCACCAGACACGGCGACCAGGGCGACAACAATGCACAGATCGATGCAGACAAATGGTCCGATGAGATCGTGGTAGTCAACAGCTACGATGAGATCCGGCCGGAAGAACCGGTGCAGGAATCGGAGAAGGAAACCACACAGAAACCATCCGCAGCACCTAAGGAAGACACAGCACCGGCAGAGGAACCGGCAGAAGAACTGGAAGCCAACCCGGATACTGACCAGGGCGAACCGGTAGAAGAGATCGCGGCTCCGGAAGAAACAAAGGAAGCAGAAGAAGTGATCGACCGGGAACCGGCTGAAAATGAACAGGCGACTCCGGCACAGACCGCACAGAATATCGTTATCAACGAAGTTCCGGCAGCAGCTGCAGCGATGATGGAGACCATCCATACCTTCCAGATCATCCAGGAAGAAGAAACGCCGATGGCAGCACCGGTTGTCGAAGAACTGGGTGAGGAAGAAGTTCCTCTGGCGGGATTCGAAGGACAGGATGAACACACCTGCTGCCTGCTCCACCTGATCCTGATGATCGGAGCACTGGCTACAGTGGCCATCTATATCAGAAGAAGAAAGGCCCTGGGAGAAGAAGTGGATACACTGAAGAGCGAGCTCCTGAGCCTGGCGGCAGAGACCGGCTTCATCGACAGATATATGACGCAGAAAGGCATCGCGAAAGAAGAACTGAACGCAGAAGAGATCATTGAGGAGGTTATGAAAGATGAATACATGGTTCAATAATTGGGTGATCTGGTTTGACGGATTCGTCCACTCCATCGGATTCCACTTCTTCACCATCCCGGCCATCGTTCTGGGGATCCTGATGATCCTGGTGGCGGCGGTCCACTGGAGGAATCAGAAGAAGCGGGATAAAATCAGCAAAGAGAAGAGACAGGAAACACTGAACACATATCTGGACAAGGAGGCAGCAGCATGAATCATATTTTGGAACATACAAGAATCTGGTGGTGCGGATGGGACCTTCCCGCACTGATCATCCTGGCGGCAGTGATCACCTTCTGCCTGTACCGGGTCTATCAGCAGAAAAAAGTTCGGGCGGCATTGAAGCAGCGGATCGAAGAGATCCGGGAAAACAACAGCCGGCTGGCAGCAGAATCGTAAATAATCAAAGGGGGTTTTGTATATGATGGCAGCTCGAGGAGCTGCTGTACTTTTTTTATTTTCGGACTGTTATCTGTGGAAACCAACTCCCGGTTGTGGTAGAATATCTTCAAATGAGTTTTTAATCAATATGAAATATATGGGAGGCACATTATGGGAAAAATCTACTTGTTTGAACATCCGCTGATCCAACATAAGTTATCCATCCTGCGGGACAAGAATACGCCGGTAAAAGATTTCCGGGAACTGGTCCGGGAAATCTCCATGCTGATGGCGTACGAAGTCACGAGGGATCTGCCGTTGGAAGAAGTGGAGATCGAGACCCCGATCTGCAAGACGAAGGTAAAACGGCTGAAGGGGGAAGACATCGGTATCGTTCCGGTGCTGAGAGCCGGCCTGGGAATGGTAGACGGGATGCTGGAACTGGTACCCAACGCGAAAGTGGGCCACGTGGGCCTGTACAGAGATCCGGAAACCAAGGAGCCGGTGGAGTATTACTGCAAACTGCCCATCGACCTGGATAAGCGCCGGATGATCATCGTGGATCCGATGCTGGCTACCGGCGGATCTTCCAATGCTGCTATCGATCTTCTGAAGAAGAAGGGGGCCAAGAGCATCGCATTGATGAACCTGATCGCAGCGCCGGAAGGCGTGAAGGCTGTGCAGGAAGCGCATCCGGATGTGGATATCTATATCGCAGCGCTGGACGAACGGCTGGACGATAACGCATATATCGTACCGGGACTGGGAGATGCCGGCGACCGGATCTTCGGAACGAAGTAAGGATAATAGGAGGGAATTATGGACAGAACACGCATCATTCAGGTAGATGAAAAAGTCCCGGTGGGGCAGTGGATACCACTGAGTATCCAGCATACCTTTGCCATGTTCAGTGCATCGGTACTGGTGCCATGGCTCTTCGGGATCAATCCGGCAATCGTTCTTTTGATGAACGGTATCGGGACACTGATCTTCCTGATCATCAACAAAGGGAAGGCTCCGGCCTATCTGGGCTCCAGCTTCGCCTTCCTGTCACCGACCTTTTTGATATTGGCCAACCCGAACATGGGTTATCAATACGCCCTGGGCGGCTTCGTCGTCACCGGGCTGATCTTTACCGCAGTAGCGATCCTCATCAAATTCGTGGGGACCGACTGGATCGATGTCCTGCTGCCGCCGGCAGCTATGGGTCCCATCGTGGCACTGATTGGTCTGGAACTGGCGGGATCCGCTGCCTCCAACGGCGGCCTGATCCTTTCCGATACCTACACCTCCATCAACCCGAAATTCGTCATCGTATTCCTGGTGACATTGGGTGTGGCGGTCTTCGGACAGGTGATCTTCAGAGGATTCGCAGCCGCCATCGCGATCCTGATCGCGATCATCGTGGGGTATGTCCTGTCCCTGGCGATGGGGCTGGTGGACTTCACCGCAGTGGGAGAGACCTCCCTCTTTGCGATGCCGAACTTTATGTTCCCGAAATTCAACGCTTCGGCCATTATGATCATTATACCGGCATCCCTGGTGGTCATTTCCGAACACATCGGACACCAGGTAGTCACCAGTGAGATCATCGGCAGAGACCTGTTGAAGGATCCGGGTCTGCACCGCTCCCTGATCTCCGACGGTATTTCCACCACTTTATCCGGTCTGTGCGGGTCCGTACCGACCACAACCTACGGCGAAAACATCGGCGTTATGGCCATCACGAAGGTTTACAGCGTGTGGGTCATCGGCGGCGCAGCGGTATTCTCCATGCTGCTGGCCTTCATCGGCAAGGCTTCCGCTCTGATCCAGACCATCCCGGCTCCGGTCATGGGCGGCGTCAGCTTCCTGCTCTACGGTATGATCGCAGCTTCCGGGTTGAGACTGCTGGTCGACAAGAAAGTGGACTACTCCAAGTCCCGGAACCTGGCTCTGACCTCCGTGGTATTTGTTACCGGTCTTTCCGGCGCATTTATCAAGATCGGACAGGTCCAGCTGACCGGTATGTGCCTGGCTACCATCGTAGGCATGGCACTGGGGTTGATTTTCTTCTTGATTGATAAAGCTGGTTTAGCTAACGATAAAGAATAAAGTTAGAGGGCTGCAGGGGGCGACAATAGCTTCCTCTCCGGAATCGGCGCCTTCCAAGGGGCTAGATCGCCTTGAATGGTCGAACTTCTACGAGCGCCTTTCACTCCGAGGAACTATTGCTCGCCTACAGGCAGCCCTCTCCGTAAATCATCAAAAAGAAAAGCAAAAAGATAAAACAAGAGCCGGTGTGCTGATTCAGCACACCGGCCCTCGTTTTTGTAGAGGAACGACCTCTATGTGATGACATTTTAGTTGCAGCAGAGTTCTTCGATCTCCATGGGAGATACGGAATGTTTTACTCTGTCTGCTTCTTCTGCGGTCTTCGCGTCATTCCACCGTTCCATGGTGCCTACCAGGTAGCCGGTGATCCGACGGATCCGTTCAAAGGGTACTTCTGTGAACTGGTAGTTCAGGTTCACGTATTCGCCATCGGTTTCGATGGACAGAGACTGCAGTTTTCTGCCGTGTTTTTCTTCCAGGTAGTCGACATAAGCCTGGACTTCTTCTTCAGAGAGGGCATCTCCGACAAATTTGATTTCCGGTAACATGTTTATTCACTCCTATACGATATATTGTGCTTCATTTTAGTTATAAACACATTATATACCTATTTCACAGAAAATCAATAGGGAAATATCCTTTGTAACAATTTGTAACATTTCCTGAGAAAAGCCTGTGAAATCAATGGTTTTTCTATTCAAATTCCCGGAATTCCGCGTATTCGTCTTCTTCTTCCGGGACGTCCGTGCTCTCTTCTTCCGGGAAATCACCTGTCTCTTCCGGCAGATCTTCCGCAGGAGTTCCCTCATCGGCCGGCGCGTCCTCCGGCACATCTTCTCCTGCCAGGATCTTCAGATCTTCTTCGCTTTCTGCCAGAGCCGCTTCGGCGGCTTTTCTTTCCAGGTATCTCTGGCGAGATCTTTTGCTCATCCGTTTGAGCTTATATTCTTCGTCCTTCTGGAGGTTTTCCTGGTGCAGGGCTTCCCGACGGGCCATTTCCGCATCCCAGGCTGCCTGTTCTTCCGCTTCCAGCTTTTCTCTTTCCGCGATCCGGGCCGCAGCTCTGGGTTCCAGGTCTGCCAGCTGTTCCGCCGTCATGAAGGATTTCACATGTTCCACCAGAGGATCGATATATTCTTTCTTGGACCAGTCCACATCATCATAGTAGGCTTCCAGCAGCTCCGCTTCCACCTCGGTCCGGTCTTCCGGGTATTTCTTTTCGATGGCCTTGAAGAGTCCCCCCATCAGCCGTTTTTCCAGGAAGTTCAATCCCAGATAATCCAGCCGTCCCCGGAAATAGAAGAGGTTGATGGCGCTCAGGTCATCTTCTCCCACGAAGTTCATTTCCAGGTGGGTCTGTACGGTGGATTCGTAAGCCGGGTAAGAACCTACACAGAAATAGGTCACCGGGAGATCCACGTGTTCTTTGCGCATCGCAGCCCGGAAGTTCTCCAGACCGTTGATGCCCTGGCCGTTGATGTTCCCGCCGTAGATCAGCATGTCGTAGCCTTTCATCCGGGCGGACCAGTCATTATAGGTTTTGTTTTCCGCCGACACGATGTCTGCATCCAGAGCGTCGGCGATCCATTCCGCATATCGTTTGGTACTGCCGTGTTTACTTCTATATAGCACAAGGATTCTGTAGTCTGTCATTACTTTCACCTCTCTCTATTTTAAAACCTTAACGGCTTTTTTCTTCGAATATATCCAGGATCGTTTTTTCCGTTTCCTTCATCCCCGGGTAGGCGATCAGCCCCATGTTTTTCATGGTGTCCTCCGGGGAACGTCCGTTGATGGCGTGGATGGACCTCACGTAGGCGCCGGCCAGTGCGAAGTCTACGGAGCGGTAAGCCGTGTCCACGGCCACAACGCCTTTCATGGTGCAGCCCTGATTGCCTCCGTCACAGATCATGCCGGTGATGGAGGAGGCCATGTTGTTGATGACATGGTCCATTTGCTTCAGGCTGCCGCCTTTCATATAGCACAGGGCCACTGCAGCGCCGGTGCCGGAGGCGATGGCGCATCCGCAGAAAGCGGACAGCAGGCCCGAATGGACTTTGATGTAAATGGTCACCAGATAAGACAGAGCGGTTGCCCGAAGCAGGGTCTCTTCCGGCAGCCCGTTCACCTTATAACAGGCGTACAGAGGCATCGTGCAGAGGATCCCGTGGGCGCCGCTGCCGGTGATGCTCATTGCCGGCCGGGACAGTCCGATGACCCGGGCCTCCAGGGCCGTGTTGGTGACGGCCTGGGCAGAAGCCAGCTCATTGTCAGAGATCCACTTCCCGCCGTTTCTTTCCAGCAGGCGGTGACCCAGGGTGGTCCGGGGAGAAGCGGTGCCTTCCTCCAACAGGGCCACGTTGGTTTCGTAGGCCTTGCGGATAAAGGCGATTTCGGAAAGATCCACTTCATTCACATATTGCACCAGATCTGCTAGGGTATATTTTTTGATTTCTTCCAGATCGACTCCCGCAGTAGTCTCTTCCGGAGCGGATTCCTCTTCGGCGGAGAAAAGGACCCGGCCGTTCAGCTCGATCCGGACGATGTTGGTGTGACGATCTTTGATGGTCACCTCACAGGTATCTGCCGCCGTTTTCACAGTGGCTTTCAGGTAAACATCCGGGGTGATCTCGTGGAGGACCACTTTGATCCGGTTTTCATCGATCATTTTGTGGGCCGCCGTCCGGGCGGCATCGTCAATATCCTCCAGAGACTGGAGCCCTTTGTCCGGGTCTGCTCCACAGACGCCCAGGGCCGCCGCAAAGGCGTTGCCCACTTCCGGCACGCCGGGGATCCCGCAGGTGAAGGCTCCTTTATAGATCGAAGAGCTCAGAGACAGCTCCACTGACTCTACGGCTCCTTTTGTGTAACTCTTTGCCTTAGCGGTGATAAAGGCGATGGCACCCGGTTCGGTGACTCCTAAAGCCGGGACCATATCTCCCTGTATCATCCGGGACAGTTCATGCATTGATTCATCCCTCCCAAATTCTTTTATGAGAAATTGATACGGACTACTAGCTATAGTAAGTATTGTAACAGAAAGAGCTATATTTTGAAACTGGTTTATTAAAAATATTTCCATAAATATTCTTCTGATGGGGATTTTTTGTGAATCAATTGCAAATCCAAAGGGGGAAAGGTATAATGGAAAAAACGAGACGAAAGGGGAGAGAATCGCCATGGATATAGATAAAATGATAAATGTCAGCATGGACGTGATGGAAGCGGTGACGGACGCGGTGAACCGGAATGATTTTTCGGGACTTTCCTCTACGATCCAGCAGAAGATCATGCCCGGCGGACAGCAGGGCAGCTGGCAGGAGTTTACGGAAGCAGAGAAACGGAGAAACGAAGAGATGCGCCAGCGTCAGGCAGCGCAGCGGGAACAGCAGGCCCGGCAGGCCGAAGAAGCCCGCCGTCGTTCTCAGGCCCAGCAGCAGGCCCGGTATGAACAGTACCGGCAGCAACAGCAGGCCCGGCAGCAAAACACCGCCCAAAACCCGGCCATGGGCCGGCAGTTCGGCGGAGCGTACCCCTACCGGACGCCGTTTTTCCAGCAGGATATCAGCCGGTATAATGGCCTTCCCCGGGTCATCATCGGAGCGGCTCTGATCGCCTTTTCGGCCTTTGGCGCCATGTTCGGACTGGGAGTGGGATTGCTGGATTCTTCCTTGATCGAAGGACTGGTCAGCACCATTCCGGCGATGCTGTTCCTGATCGGCGGGATCTTCCTGCTCTTGAATGGGAATAAACGGCGGAAGCTGACGAAGAAATACGTGGAATACGGAAAAGTGGCGGGTGACGCCACCTACATCACCTTAGCCGGTCTGGCAAAACTCACCCGGAAGAACATCGACCTGGTGAAGGAAGACATCAAAGCCCTGATGAAAGCGGGCTACCTGTCCCACGCGAAACTGGACGACGAAGAGACGACGCTGATGCTGACCCCTCAGGTCTACGAACAGTACCTGATGAGCCAGAAGGGACGGCTCCAGGCGGAAGCGGAACAGGAGATGAGGGACGAAAAAGAAGCGGCCCAAAATGCCGCCTATTCTCCGGAAGTCCGGGAGATCCTGAGGGAAGGCGAGCGGTACCTGAAGGTGCTGCGTGACAGCAACGATAAGATCCCCGGCGAAGAGATGTCCGACAAACTCTTCAAACAGGAAGAGATCGTCAACAAGATTTTCGATCAGGTGAAAAAGGATCAGACGGCTGCCAGAGACCTGCGGAAATTCATGAATTACTATCTGCCAACCACCGAGAAACTGCTGAAGGCCTACCTCGATGTGGACCAGCAGCCCATTTCCGGTGACAATATACGAAACACCAAGCAGGAGATCGAAAAGGCTATGGATACGGTGAATGAAGCCTTCGAAAACCTGTTGGATTCTCTGTTCGAGGATGCCTCCATGGATGTCATTTCGGAGATTTCCGTGATGAACACCATGATGGCCCAGGATGGATTGACGGATAAGGATAAGATGAAATAAGAGGAAAGGAAGAAGACATGAGCGAAGAAATCAAAGATGAAGTAAAGATGGAAGATCTGCTGGCGGACCCGCCGGCTGCACCGTCCCTGAGCTTTGATCAGGCGGGCGAACCGACCGTAGTAACGCCGGAGGCTCCGGCGGCTCCTGTACAGAATGCAGGAACAGCCCAGGCAGCGGCTCAGGTAGCCCTGGACTTTGGCGGAGCGCCTCAGGCCCAGGCCCAGGAAGCACCGAAGGTGGACGCCGCTACGGCCGAACAGCAAAAACAGGCAAACCTGGAAAGCACCCTCACTCCGGAGGAACTTCGCCAGGTCGAATCCTTTGTGAGCCAGATCGACGTGAAGAATTCCACCGGCGTCATGAACTACGGCGTAGGGACCCAGAAAAAGCTGGCGGATTTCTCTGAAAAAGCCCTGAACAGCGTCCGGACCAAGGACATGGGCGAGATCGGTTCCATGATCACTACCCTGGTGACAGAACTGAAGAACTTCGAGATCGACACCCAGGAAAAGGGCATCAAAGGCTTCTTCAAGAAAAAGGCCAACAGCCTGGAGATGATGAAGGCCAAATATTCCAAGGTGGAAACCAATGTGACCACGATCCAGAACGAACTGGAAAAACACCAGGTGACCCTGCTGAAGGATTCCGCTATGCTGGACCAGATGTACGACATGAACCTGACCTATTTCAAAGAGCTGACTATGTACCTGCTGGCAGGACGGAAGAAGCTGGAACAGGTCCGGACCGTAGACCTGGTGGAAGCCCAGAAGAAGGCGGAACTCTCCGGATTGGCGGAGGATGCCCAGGCTGCCAAGGACCTGGCCGCTATGTGCGAACGGTTTGAAAAGAAGCTCCATGATCTGGATCTGACCCGGACCATCGCCATGCAGACGGCGCCCCAGATCCGGATGGTGCAGAATTCCGACACCATGATGGCGGAAAAGATCCAGTCCACCATCGTCAACACCATCCCGCTGTGGAAGAACCAGATGGTCATCGCCATCGGCATCGAACACGCCTCTCAGGCCGCTCAGGCCCAGCACCAGGTCTCCGAAATGACCAATGAGCTGCTGAGGAAGAATGCGGAAGCCCTGAAGGTGGCAACCGTACAGGGTGCCAAGGAGTCCGAACGGGGCATCGTGGATATCGAGACCTTAAAGCACACCAATGAGATGCTGATCTCCACTATGGACGAAGTCCTGGCGATCCAGAAGGAAGGCCGGGAAAAACGGGCTGCCGCCCAGAGCGAACTGGTGGCTATCGAAAACCAGCTGAAGGAAAAACTCCTGGAAGCGTCGAAGAATTAGTATCCTGCAGTTGAGAGCTTGAAACTTGAAGCCAGGAGATGGAAGAATGAAGAAGATCCCGGTGCCTTGCGGTGCCGGGGTTTTTAATGACCGAATATGTCGGAAATCAAGGAAAAAGTGCAACAAGGGTTGACTCTGGGCCGGCGTTGGGTTATGCTTCGCAAAAAAAGAAAGGATTTGACATATACACGTCGGACAGGTATAATTTTTTTAAAGATGATTCTGGGATTTAGAGATAAAGAAGCAGAAATGATCTATAATCAGCAGTTCTCCCGAAAACTGCCGCAAAGTATCCAAAAGATTGCCCTCCGGAAGTTGATTATGATTGACAAAGCTGAAAGCCTGCAGGATCTTAGAGTCCCTCCTGCCAATCATCTGGAAATGCTGGGAGGCAACAGAGAGGGGCAGTATAGTATCCGCATTAACCAACAATACCGAATCTGTTTCAAGGTGGTTCCGGGAGGATTCACAGATGTAGAAATCGTGGATTATCATTAAGCGAAAAGAGGAGAAGGATTTATGAATGATTATATAGAAACACCGGAAATCAAAGAGATTCTGTGGGAAGAATTCATGAAGCCAATGGGTATCAGTGCTTATAAATTAGCCAAAGATATTCGGGTACCGGTTTCCAGGATCCAGGATATCCTTCATGGCAGGCGAAAAATAACAGTGGACACTTCTATCCGGCTGGGGATTTATTTTGGGGTATCAGAACGTTATTTTTTGAACATACAGAATGATTTAGACATTCGTAATGAAAAGCTCAGAAATAAGGAAGAATTGGACAAAATTCCTGTGTTAAGATTTGCATGAGCTGATAGATTGAAGCTCGGAGTTGGAAGAATGAAGAAGACCCCGGTGCCTTGCGGTGCCGGGGTTTTTGAGTGAAATTATTGCCGGTGGTAGAATAGGGGTTGGTCT
>ODAI011178287.1_pt1 | contig 10801 bp, 7 predicted proteins | sample 1539321 | NCBI WGS metagenome assembly ODAI01 (sample SAMN02144231, study PRJEB22623) | gut metagenome | biome: sheep rumen | host: Ovis aries | place: New Zealand | reverse complement strand
GTGCCGTTAGCGTAGTTACGAGCACCCTTTGAAACCTGCATGATAACTGGAGACTTAGTTTCTACTGCAGCCATAACGATAGCCTGCATCTGCTCCATTGTGTTGAAGTTGAAAGCTGGGATAGCGTAGCCACCTGCAACAGCTCTCTTGAACATCTCGCGTGTATTTACGAGACCAAGTTCCTTGTAATTTACCATAATGTTATTATTTAGAAAAATAAGTTGTTAAACTCTTTACCTTGCTCTTCTCAGCGAAAAGCAATGCAAAGGTAGCGCATTTTTCCGTTCTATCGCACCTTTTCTTGTGTTTTTTTTCGTTTGAATATTACTATTTGCGTTTTTTTCTGCTTCGCATGCCTCAAATTCTTTCTTAATGGTATCTTTACCTTACATTTTATTGTTTTTTGTGATGTATTGTCGTGAGAATGACGGTGTCATTATGTAAAAATGTGTGTTCTTTTCTTCTTTTTCCCTCAGATTATTTATTTTTGCGCTCATGAAAGCATCATCTATGCTCATATTGATGTTGTTATCCGTTCTTACATTCTTCCTTTCATGCGAAAAAGTGGAACTGCCAGATATCACTAATGAGAGTGGCTCGTCTGCAGTGGAGAAAGGTAATGGAGTGCAGTGGGATGACAGTACTCGACGAACAACTTCGTTCGCCTGGGGCTTTTACTGTGGCTTTGACCTTGATACAGGTGAAATGATTGATTCGTCTGGTATTGCGAGTGTGATGGGTGAGGGTACGGAGACTAATCCTTATACTGTTTATGGTTTCTTGTGTGGTGATATTCCCTCACGTTTGTCCTCTGACGAGGAAAGTGATGTGGAAGTATGGCTGATGGGTTACATCGTTGGCTATGTGGATGGCAGGACGATGCAGAGAGCTGTGTTTGGCTGTGGCGATGTGTCGTCCAATATCATACTTGGTGTTTCACCTTTTGAGGTAAACTATGAGCATTGTGTTCCTGTTCAGCTCCCTGCTTCCCCAAAGCGCATTCGTGGCTCTCTCAACTTGTGCGATAATCCATCCATGCTTGGTGCACGCGTTTGCATTCTTGGCACGGCTGCAGTGTATATGTCCACGGTAGGATTGAAAAGCCCAAGGGAAGCAAGGGTGATTAATAATTGACAATTGACAATTGATAATTGATATGCATTACCATCGATAAATAAACCTATAATCACGATGTATAATGATGCAAGTATAGACTGTCAGTCAACTATATTACACACATTCTGAAAGAAAATTACAGAAATGTTTTGTCAGTTCGCAGAAAATGCCTACTTTTGCACGCTGATTTCGGATTCGTCCGTTTTCGCATAGAGATAATTAAAATAACTTATTGTTACCAGCAATAAATATTGAACTGTATAAAAACAATAAAATTATGAAGCAAGGTATTCACCCAGAGAACTATCGCACAGTTATCTTCAAGGATATGTCAAATGGCGATATGTTCCTTTCTCGCTCAACAGCAAAGACAAATGACACAGAGGTATTTACTGACGGTCAGGAGTATCCAGTAGTCAAGATTGAAATTTCTTCTACTTCTCACCCATTCTACACAGGTAAGGCTAAGCTCGTCGATACTGCAGGACGTGTTGATAAGTTCATGAGCCGCTACGCTGCTATGAAGAAGTAATCTGAGGAATTTTCTTTAAGATACAAATGTAAAGGACGTAATTGCAATGCAGTTGCGTCCTTTTTTTTGTATCATTAAAACCGTACGCGGTTTTGATGTAAGCTAAATGCAGTGATGCATACCATAATTATGGTATATTTTTATATACGATGTGGCAGTGTTGGTTTGTAAACAAAAAATATTTGTATCTTTGCACCGCACAAAGTAAATGAACAAATGACTATTATTACACAAACGAAAATTAAAACACTTATGTTGTTTGCCTTCCTTGGACAAGGAATGTTTTTCACCTTATCGGCGCAGGACGAACCAAAGAGCGTCCCTATGCAACAGGTAACACCTGAACGCCCGCGTACTTTTGTTCGTGATGGTATGGTGTTGTTGCAAGGTGTGGTGAAGGATGCCCAAGGTGGTACTTTGCCAGGAGCGCATGTGAAGGTACGTGAATCCAAGGCTGGTGCCTTGGCTGATGAGAATGGAGTATTCACATTGTCTGTTCCTCAAGGTAAAAGCGTGACGATTGATGTATCATTCGTGGGAATGAAGTCTCAAACCAAGTCGTATGATGGAAAACGTAATCATACGAATATCGTTATTGTACTCCAGGATGATACTCAACTGGATGATGTCGTCGTAACAGGTCTCTTTGACTACAAGTCATCCACGTTCACAGGTTCTGCCTCCAGTTTCACACAAGAGGATTTGAAACTTGTAAGTGGTTCGAATGTATTGAAGGCTGTACAGGCTCTTGACCCTGCATTCGTGGTGGAGATGAATGACATCAACGGTTCTGACCCTAACCACATGGCAGATATTACTATCCGTGGTAAGGCATCGTTCAGCGGACTTCAAGGCGACTATAGCGGTAATCCTAATGCTCCGCTCTTTATTCTTGATGGCTTTGAAGCAAGTCAACAGCAGATATTCGACTTGGATATCAACCGTATCAAGTCGGTTACGGTACTCAAGGATGGTACAGCCAAGGCTATCTATGGTTCGAAGGCAAGTAATGGCGTCATCGTCGTTGAGACAGTCTTGCCAGAGGCAGGTAGGCTGCGTATCAGCTATACGGGCGACCTTAATGTGGAAGTGCCTGACCTCACCTCTTATAATATGTGTGATGCAAGGGAAAAGTTGCAGGTTGAGCAGATTGCTGGACGCTATACTTCCTCATCGCCTTACTATCAGGCTTTGCTTGATGAACAATATAATGCCATTGCTGCGGATATTGCAAGTGGGGTAAACACCTATTGGCTCTCACAACCTTTGCGTACAGGCGTGGGACAGAAGCATACTGCTAATATAGAAGGCGGTACTGAAGAGATGCGCTATTCTGCGAGCGTGATGTACAACAACGTGGCTGGCGTGATGAAGGAATCGGGTCGCCGTACTATCTCTGGTAACATTAACTTGGCATACAGATACAAGCAATGGTCGTTCCGTAATTCTCTTACGGTTACGGGTAACAAGGCGGATGACAGCCCTTATGGTACATTCTCCGATTATGTTGCCATGAACCCTTATTTCAAGCCAACGGATGACAATGGTAACGTGCAGAAGGTACTTGGTTATTACACATCACCGGGTGCAAACGGAAGTACGCTTACATACTACAATCCCCTTTATAATGCTACGTTAGGCACAAAGAATTTCTCGAAATATATGGAGGTGAGTGAGAACGTGTATGTGGAGTATCGTCCTGCTGCCGACTGGCGTTTCACGGCACGTGTTGGTTATACTCACCAGAACAATAGGCGCGAGGATTTCTATCCTGGTGACCATACTCGTTTTAATGACTGGACGGGCGACCGTTACTTTAAGCGTGGAAGCTACACTATAACTAATGGCGAGAGCAACAGCATATCCGTGGACGTGACTGGTCACTATTCACATCAATGGGATAAGCACTTGCTCCTATCCAATGTGGCTTACTCCTTGCAGTCGTCAAGCTCCTTGTCTGATGGTATGACTGCATGGGGATTCCTTAATTCACATGTTGATTACATCACCTTTGCACGTCAGTATGCCGATGGAGGTGTCCCTTCTGGAAACGAGAGCAACACACGTTCACTCGGTATTACGGGTGCGTTCAACTACTCCTATGACGAGCGTTACCTCTTTGACGTAAGTCTTCGTCTCAACGGTTCGTCCGTGTTTGGTAGTAACAATCGTTGGGGTACATTCTGGAGCATTGGTACTGCCTGGAACTTACACAAGGAACATTTCATGGAGACGGCAAACTGGCTTACCCTCTGCAAGTTGCGTGTCACATACGGCTTGACGGGTAATCAGAATTTCTCTCCTTACCAAGCTAAGGCGACATACAAGTTCTACGACTCCATTATTTATGACAACATATCGGGAGCATATCTTATGGGAATGCCTAACCCCAACCTCAAGTGGCAACAGACTGGTGACTTTACTGTGGGCTTCGACTTGGGTATAGGTAGAAAGTTCAATATGCGCTTCGACTATTATAACAGTAAGACGCATGACGCCCTTACTTCCATGTCTATTCCTTCATCCACAGGATTCTCAAGCTACATGGAGAACCTCGGTAATGTTGTGAACAAGGGTATAGAGGCAACTGCTAACTGGCGTTTCTATCAGAAAGGGCAGTCATTCATGAGTCTTTCTGGAAGTATAGCGCATAATGTCAATAAGGTTGTAGAGATAAACGAGGCGTTGAGCACGTTCAACCGTGAACAGGATTCAAAGCAGTCAACCCTTCCAATCATACGTTATGAGGAAGGACAATCCATGACAGCCATCTGGGCTGTACGTTCACTTGGTATCGACCCTGCCACTGGACGTGAGATGTTCCAGAAGAAGGATGGTACTATGACTTATGACTATACGACGGATGACTACATCATAGCTGGTGACTCAAATCCAAAGGTTCATGGCACGTTTGGCTTCAATGGAGAGTACCGTGGCATAGGTCTTAATCTTCTGTTCACTTACCAGCTGGGAGGAGACTATTACAATCAGACTCTCGTGGATAGGGTAGAGAATGTGAACATAGCCAATAATGTTGACCGTCGTGTGTTTAGCGACACATGGAACGAGGTGGGAGATATTGCTCTCTACAAGCATATTTCAAGTTCTCCGACCACTACATACGCGTCCACACGTTTCGTTCAGCGTAACAATATGCTCCAACTCACGTCAATATCTGCCTATTACGACTTCAAGTATCAGACATGGTTGCAGAAGGCAAAGTTGGAGCGACTGCGCCTCACGTTCTATGTGAATGATGTGTTCCATCTTTCTACCGTGCGTGCCGAGCGAGGCGTAAGTTATCCATATGCTCACACGTTTGCATTCTCGCTTGCGGCAACGTTTTAAATGAAGAATGAAGAGTGAAGAATGAAGAATCGAGAGCATCGTATTCCGTTCAGCCGTCCTTGGCTGAACCATAACTCCAAAACAACAACGAACAAATGAAAATAAAACAACATAACAACAAACATTGCATAGCTTCTACGTTGTCCTTGCTTTGCCTCAGCCTTGTTATGGCATCGTGCAACGAGTGGCTCGACGTACAACCACGTTCGCAGGTGGAGGACACTGAGTTGTTCTCTTCCGAACGAGGTTTCAAGGAAGCACTTGCTGGAGTGTATTCATCCATGTTGTCAAACAATACCTATGCCAAGGAACTTACCTATGGCTTCATTGGCGTGCTTGGTCAAGAATGGGATTATTACTATTCGTCACAATATAATGACGCTGCAACATACAACTATGATGCAGCCTATCCAACTGGATTCATACGTGGCATCTGGACAACTAACTACACAGGTATAGCTAACGCAAATCATCTCCTTGCTAATATTGATGCAAAGGCTGGTCTCTTTGCCAAGGACAACTACGAAGTTATCAAGGGCGAGGCTTTGGCTCTTCGCGCATTCCTACACTTCGACCTTCTCCGTTGCTTTGGAGTGAGTTATGCGGTTAACCCTAACCAGCCATCAATCCCTTACAGTTCTTCGCTCTCGTATGGTGTAGCTCCACAGTTGAGCGTGAGCGAAGCAACAGAGGCGGTGCTGAAGGATGTACTTGATGCGGAAGCCCTTCTGAAAGGGCATGACCCGATAGCTACAGGCCGCACGATAACTGAGGTCGAGGACAATGGCTATCTGTACAATCGCCAGTTGCATCTTAACTATTATGCCGTCAAGGGACTTGAGGCACGTGTGCGTATGTGGAAGGGTGACTACGAAGGTGCATCCAAGGCTGCTGACGAGGTGATGCAGTCTGGAGCTTTCACATGGGCAACGGTAGGCAATCTTCAGGCAGGCTATGACAGATGTCTTGCTGATGAACATCTGTTTGCACTCAACAACCTCACCTTGACAAGCGACGTGGCTGATAATTACTTCTCTGACGGCTCTCCTTACAGTTATGCCGTCACTCGTGAGCGTCTGCTTGACTACTTCGATAATGCTACGCAGGATTATCGCTACACTTTCCTGTTCAAGTCAGGTTCTTCCACTCACGCCAATAATCGCTATGTCACTAAGTACGATGAGCCAAGTAATGGAGCAGAGTTTTATTCCAACAAGATGCCACTCATACGTTTGGCGGAGATATATCTCATAAAGTGTGAGACTCTCTATCGCCTTGGTAATACCGATGAGGCTCTTGCTGTACTTAATCAGGTGCGCAATGCTCGTAACCTTCCTGCTCTTGGCGAGATGCCTGCTGACTTCTTTACGGAACTTCTTCATGAGTATCGTCGTGAGTTGCTTGGTGAGGGACAGCTGTTCTTCCTCTACAAGCGATTGAACAGTCCAGTCATCTTGTACTCTGATGCTGATGCAGTGGCAGACAAGGTATATACATTCCCATTACCAATAACAGAGACGGAATCTGCACATAGGGAGGAGAATAGGTGAATATAATTCACAATTAACAACACATAGCAAAATGAAAAAAAAGATATTCTACATACTGTCAACGCTTTTTGCTCTTACTGCTTGTGAAAAGGCAGAGCTTGACGGCTTTGACACAAGCTATACGGCACTTAACATCTGGGTGGGTACTCAGGCAGGTGCTGTTCATGACCATGCCACTTATAATTACTCTTATGCCTATGAGGAAGGAGGCATCACTTTTTATGCTCAGGTGAGTGGCGTGGTGACTGACTATGACCGCACGTTCCGACTTGAGGTCTTTGGCAAGGACTCAGCCCTTGTTGCTCCTACTGTTCGCACAGAGGATTATGTCATTCCTGCAGGTAGCGTTGGTGGCTCATACAAGGTGTATTTCAATACACAGAAGCTGGCAAACAAGGATCTTTTCTCAGAGTCGGATGGCGAGGTTCACTTTCGTGTCGTACCTACCGATGCTTTCTCCATTGGTACGGAGAAGCATCAGCAGTTTACGGTCGTGCTGAAGAACTATCTTGCCAAGCCTGCCAACTGGGATAGTGCCAACTATCCACGTGTGGCGTTGAGCAAGTACTTCGGTTCGTACAGTAGGGTTAAGTATCAGTTCATGATTGAGCATATTGGATTGATTGACTTTGACATCAACTATAATGCACAGACATCATACGACGAGACAACCAATATTGTCTCTGCTTCGTATGCAGTGTATCTGCAGCAGTGTGTGCAACTCGCACTCAATGAGTATAACAACACGCATGACACTCCGCTTACGGATGAGTTTGGAGTGCCTGTAACTTTCTAAAAAATGACATGATAATATGAGCACAAACATATTTACGAATAAAATACGAATGAGGTTTTTCACCCTTTTTGCCGTGGCTTCGCTGTTCCTTGCTTCGTGCTATGAGGACAAGGGCAACTACGACTATCACGCTCTTGACAAAGTGACAATCGACACTGTGGGTTCAGGTGTGCAGCCAGAGTATGCCATTATGAGGTTCGATACGCTTGAACTCAATCCTGATGTCGTGTTTAACGGTCAGAGGGCTTCGGAGGGCGCGAATGTTCCCCTCGACTATCAATGGACAATTTATAGCGCTGTGTCAGGCTCTGGCGCAAATGCTGTTATTGACACCATTGGCAATGAGCGTACCCTCAAGGCGGTAATCAATAGGACTGGTGGTAACTATTACGTGCAACTTGTTGTGACCAACCGCAACGACAACATTCGTCAGTTCATGCGCATACCTGTTTCTGTGAGCGAGGTGTTCGACGGTGGCTGGATGGTGTTCTACGAGCGTAATGATGTACCAGGGACATCTGACTTGGCACTTATCTACAATCCATGGACTAAGTTACATGCCAACTATAACCGCTATTATACCAACGTATATGAGACCACCAACGGCACACCTCTTGAGGGTAAGCCTATCCGTTGTCTTGATATTGCCGTATCGCTTGCTTCGGGTAATAACTACGTGGGACTTTGTACCGACCGCACATTGGCGGGAGTAAGTGAGAACGGTATAGAAAAGGCTGTTTCGTTTGGCGATTTCTTCCATAATGCCCCTTCTACAGTCGCTCCTACTTGGTATGGCGAGCATGGTGCAGGCGTAATGTCTGGACAGAACTCCGAGATAGTCATCAACGACAATAAGGTATATACAAACACTTACTCGTTCAGTACGACTGAAGGACGTACCACTCGCTTTGGTGTGGCTAAGTTTACAGACGACAATGTAGGCACACTTGCTCCTTGGAATTCCGAGGTACCTAACACGCTTAACTATGGCGTTGTGGTCTATGACCAGACTTATCACAAGTTCCGTTATGCTGGCTACAACGATGCACGCCTACGTGAATTTGGTGAACAGGATGCCTCTGTTGCTGCCTTCGATGTGAACAATACAGGTATGGAACTTGTCATGGCTGACTGGGGACGAGGTTTGAGTCAGGGAATGAATCTCCGGCCTTATGACTATATCATTATGTCTAAAGGTGATGAGCGATATCTTGCTGTTGCAAACTTTGCTTCAACAACGCCTGAGACTGCTAACATAGGTGTTGGACTCTATGCACTTGATGGATTATGTCCTGATATACATGATATAACGTCATTTGCCGCAAGTCACGTTGGTAGCTTCGTCTATTACTCCGCAGGCAACCGTCTTTACGACTTCGCCTATGACAGCAATCAGCCAGCAAGCGTGGCATGGGAAGCCCCATCAAGTGACGAGGTCATCACTTGCGTTCGAATGATGAAGTATTACCACGGTACGGTATATGGTTACGGACTTGTCCCAAGGGCAGACAATCTCGTTCACATAGCTACATGGAATGAAGCTAAGCGTGAAGGTAAGGTATATCAGTACCTCATCAATCCTGCCAGCGGTATTCTCAATACCACTACTCATTACGAGTACACTATCCCTGGTCGTGTGAAGGACATGGCATGGAAATTCTCGATGCAGTAGCCCCCACTTAAATTAAGTATTAAGAGTTAAGATTTTACAACTAAGCGTAGCGGTCTCACTGACTGCAAGGAAGTAATTATCAATTATAAATTATAAATTATAAATTAAAATTTTCCCTCCATAGCTCTGAACAGACGCCCCCTTCGGGGGGTGGGGGGCAAAACATCACTACAATATGAAAAGACTTATCACAATCACATTGTCATTATTGACATTTATCACAACAATGGCTCAGGGCATAGCCTTTGAACCAGACGGTACAACGCTTGAACAGGCATCTGCAAAGGCAAAGGCAGAAGGCAAGTTGATATTCCTTGACTGCTTCACCACATGGTGCGGTCCTTGCCGCAAGATGGCACTTACCGTATTCACGCAGGAAAAAGTTGGTTCAGCCATGAACCCAAAGTTCGTTAGCGTAAAGATTGACATGGAGAGCCAGTATGGCGCACCTCTTGCAAAGAAGTTGCAAGTGACGGCTTATCCTACGTTCGTCATCTTCAATGCCGACCTTCAGGAGATTGGACGTTTCCTTGGCGGAAGCGAGGCAGACGAGTTCCTTATGAGGGTGAAAGAGAAGAGTAGCGACAACTCATCTGGTGCACTCAAGGAGCGTTGGGATGCAGGCGAAAGAGACCCTCAGTTCCTTCTCGCTTACCTCAAGACATTGACTGCAACTTACAAGACGCAGGATGCCAACGATGTCGCTGAGGCTTTGCTTGCAGGAAAGGAAGATACATTTGCAGGTGACAGCACTCTCCGTCGCATCTTCCTCTCAAACATCAACAACCCATTTGCCAAGTCCTTCATCTATACAGCCAAGAATCCAGATGCTCTTGCATCCTACATTGGTGCACGAGGAGTTGAGGCTAAGATAACCAATGTTCTCGCTGGCTACCAGCGTCAGCTTATCATAGAGAAGGATGGTGGCGTAAACCTCGACAAGGCACAGTTTGATGCGTTCCTCTCACTCCTTGCTGAGCTGAAGACAAAGGAGGCAGACCACTATCGCCTCAGCACTCTCATCACCTTGTCAGAGAAGCAGAAGGATTTGAAGTCCTACATAGGCTACATAAAAGAGTACCTTGACAACAAATCGCTTGATGCATCAGACATGCAGTTGGCACAGTGGACAAAGCCTTTCTCTGCACCAGATGCCGACCCAAAGCTGAAGGCAGAGATTAAGAAGATTCTCCAGAAGCGCATCAAGAACATAGAGTCAGGCAAGCGTAAGGCGCAGACACAGGTGGGTAATATGCGCCTCTCACGTCCAACGGATGAACTTCTTCGTATGATTGTCGATGCACTTGATGGTAAGATGCCACAGCGCTAATCTACATTCTGCATACCAATCCAACGGCAGTCAAGTCTCGGCTTGACTGCCGTTTGTACGTTGTGCCTTAGGTGTCCCTTAGTTTGGTAAGGGAAACGAAGGAGAACCAAAGGTAAACCTAAGGGGAAGGTAACAAGAAACCTATTCATGTATCTTGTCTCTCAGACTATCGATAGTCTGAGAAGCGACTTTAGTGTGTTGTCTTGATTCTGCCTTTTTCTTCCTTTTTGGCGATTGAGTAACCAGTTCCCTCCCTGTAGGGCGAATGAGGGCGCAGAAGAGAGACTAAATGTCTCTCTGTCCTGAAATGAGGGGAGAACAGTACCATGTTCGACGGTGGTTGGTTAGGGTGGGTCTTTTTTTCTCCTATTTATTTTGTTCTTACTCATTTATGTTGTATCTTTGCTGTCACTATTATTTGAAAACTAAAAAAAACATGAAAATGAAACAATTCCTT
>ODAI014721574.1_pt1 | contig 10802 bp, 10 predicted proteins | sample 1539321 | NCBI WGS metagenome assembly ODAI01 (sample SAMN02144231, study PRJEB22623) | gut metagenome | biome: sheep rumen | host: Ovis aries | place: New Zealand | reverse complement strand
TATGCTGGAGATGCTCTCTATATCTTTAATTGTAGCGCGCAGCGGCTCAACCCCTGCCGCGTTGCGGGTATCCCAATCCAGATAGGCACGATACAGAGCACGGATCAGATCTGCGTCGTGGCCCTGTACCTTTGGATCGTCAAACAAGGCCATGGCTTTCTGATCTGTTTCATCCTGTACGATGGTAAAGGCACCGTAACTGGTATATCCGTCTGGGATCTTATTCTCCTTCAGCCAATCATAGTTGGCCCAAAGGTGAAAGTCGTCCTTGGGCGAGGTTGCCATGTTTGCTTTGATGTTTTCTTTCAGATCCGAGTCGATCCATGGGTCACCGCTGCCGAGATTTCCTGCCACCAACCGCGGCCAGTGCCGCCATAACAGGATTCCTGCCAGTATCAGGATCAGCAGTAATATGCCAACACCAACCAGAATCTTTTTCTTTTTACTCATAGGTCCCTCCAACTAATTATTATTTTATAATAGGAATTTATAAAAACCCTATATTTGGCAGCTTTGTTATATTATATACGAGTTATCGTACATATGCAAGACGAAACCCACAAATTATACTGAAAATAATTTGTGAGGTGAAGTGGAATGATCAGCTATGATCCTTTGTTCGAAACAATGAAAGCAAAAGGGATCACATCGTATAAACTGGCTAAGCTGGGATTCCCCATCTCCAACTACCACGCAATGCGGCGCGGTAAAAATGTTTCCACGCATACAATTGATGCCCTTTGTACAATTTTGGATTGTACCGTTTCCGATGTCATGGAATTTAGACGCAGCATTTCAGAAGATGTTCCCAAATGATTCCAGATTAATATGGCTCGAAGCCACTCGTAAGTAGTGTGAACAGGTATAACAAAAGACAGTAAAAGGAATTTTTGTATAAATGAAATACTGTAGCCGACTCATTTGAGAGTCGGCTACATACATGTAAAGCATATTGAAAGTCTTTCTTAAATGATTTCCCATTATGACTCAATCCCAGCTGAAGCTTCACGCTGCATGAGTTCCGGTATAATGTTTGCCTCAAAACGCCCGGTCAGTGCGGTATCTGTTTCCACGCGCAGTTCCTCGCCGGGCATGAGGATGACATCGGCAATAACTCCCGCGCAACGGGTGTTGCTTTTCGGAAGAATGTGAAATATATCAGCTGTTTCTGTAGTCTTTTGGGAGAGCTGATTGGTGTACTCACGCTCAAAAGACGCCGCTTTGAGGTATTTGTACAATCGTAGAGAACCCATTGGATCCGTAAAAGAAAGATAATTGGAAGAAGTGACATCATTGTGTATAGCGTGACCAAGAAGGAATTTATAGGTGCCGGACCCTTCCTTAATACCACAGTCCTTTATAAGAATAGACTTATATGTTTCGCTTAAGATACGCGCTGAAACAGGATCCCCACGGGACTCTTTGGACTGAAGCAGCTTGTTTTCTTTGATTCCGGAATCAATAAGGTAGTCTTTGGATACTTGAACAAGCGCGCTGGCATCCATAGGTTTTGCAGGATTGGTCTTTGTGGAAACGACAGGCATATCCATCAATTCTTCCTCTGAAAACCTTTCCAGCAGGTCCTTGCGTCGAGAAAACATCGTTTGCGCAGTTATGGGCAGCGCGGGACGGTCATAGTTATGCACTGCGCACAGGATCTCCTGCCGTTCTAAACGAATAATTGCATAAGCTGGATCATCAGTTGACCAGAAAATATCACGCCAGCAGAGCGAGCAGGCTTCCTTCGATGAGATGTTGGATTCCATCAAGGCGACACCGCACTCCGGTCCCCCATGTATATCGAGCAGTTTCTTGTTTAGGATATCCAGGTTGTGTTTAGGAACATGCGTGAGCTTTTGCAACTTATTCTGATTGGCTGTTGGAGACAATCCGGCAGAAGCCGGTATAGTAACCGGATTATTACCGGTGCAGTAATGCTTCAAAATGCAATAGTCCCAGAAGTCTCCGAGAAGTTTACGGTCAATAATCGGCCAATTTGCGGTAGTTTCTGCTGCTTCGGCTTCTGTGATCATTTTCATTGGCTTATATGGCAAAGCAGCAAGTAAACAAGTGAGCTTAGCCTTTTTCTTTTTCATGGTTTCCTCTGTATTGTTTTTTGCAAATCGGAAATTGATATAATCGGTGCCATAGAGGGTACCGCAAAGTTCGGGATATACCGTATCAGGTGTGACTTCTTTTTCCAGCAGTTTTGCGAATTCAAGCGCGTTATCTGCATAGATTGTCTCTACTCTGGCTTGAATATAATCCCGTATTATGCTTGTGTTGGAGGTTTTAGTAGATATTTCGCGATATTTTACTTTCTGGCGCTTCAGGCTCTGATCTTTTGCGTAAGGGTGCTTCACATAGAATTCCATGTTACGCCCGGTTTGTGGAGAGATCACATTGATTTGGCCTCGGTACTCCTTGTCTTTCTGCTGATTGAGCGTGAAAGAAAAGCGTATGCATCTATAGGTAAAGTCTCCGTGGATACGTTTCCCATTCGGGCCTGTGTTTGAATAAATATGAAAGTCAGACGTTTTCATTATCAAACTCTCCTTTATGAGGATCATAATTTGCATTGACCACAATGCGGTTTTCCAGCTTGATTGGTTCAGATCTACAGATTGGCTCCCCTGTGGCTCCTCTTGGTACGATCAGATCTATCGCTTCGTCCGGGCAGCAGGATAACAGATCAAGGCGGATACGCATCTTTTTCCCCGATCCATTAACAATGCGATGGACGGGATAAGGATTTAAATCCATTTGGGTTTCTGATGTTACGTTATAGGGCTGGAATGCCGGATTTCGAGTATATTTCTGATTGTATACATAGTGTTCAAGCTTATCTGCTATCCTTTGCTGGTCAGACTCATCCATTAAATAGATTACCGGCTGCCCGCCTTTGTCTTTATGCCCGAGCATAATATCAATCTCATCATGAGTGAGTCCATCATAGTTTAACCAGCGGGATGCAGCATTACGTCTGAGTGCATATGCGGATATATCATAGATCGGCTTTCCATCTTCATCGTAATCCGGATTCGTCCGTTCTATTGATTCCATTTCCGTGACAAAAGCCTCATCATAATTCATGAGGATGTTTCTTATCCATCGGGAAAGATTTTGCCCAGTCACAAGCAGTCGGTCATCGCTAGAATCCAGGCCCATAATGTCAAGACATTTTTTAATCATCACTGACGCCCAATAGCTGAGTATCACATAGCGATATGCATTTACTGTTTTTAACCGTTCGGTTCTTTCCCCGTTTTTCTCCTGATAGAGTACCTTCACAACGCAATAGTTCTCATAAAAAATGATACAGTCAAGTCTGATCCCTGCCACCTCAGCGGTACGCAGCGCTCCGTCATACATCAAGATTGCACAGAGTACATATTCCGGCTTTTTTTCGATATTGGATTCCAGTTCCTTGGTTAGATAAATACACATGTTCTCAGGCAGCGCTTTTATCTGCTCCTGCGGGATCGCGCGCGAGAATAACATTCCTTTCGTAAGATCAACTGGCGGAATCTCCGGATGCAGTCGGTGGAGATAAGACGAAAGAATATTCATTCGGTAGATACTGTTTTTTACGGTCAACTCCACTTGATCCCTTTTTTTCTTGCTGCGCCCGTGATCAAACGTGTTTTCAATAAGATCGTTGCGAAAACACTCCAACTCAGCAGCAGAATCCTCGCTTTCACTCATGCGTATTACCAATCCGGAAAAGCCATGATGTAACCAGTATGTGTAGACCATGTGGTGCGTGTTTTCATTCCACGATTTTTTGATACTCCCGGCCTCGGCTGCGGTATAAAAACAGACATTTCGTTCCAGTAAATCCTTTACAATATTATCAATGTCGTTTTCATATGTTTTGTTGTTTAATCTGGCGGCCTTCGTTTTCCTGTTAGGTATTTTACAGGAAACCAAGTATTTGATACTATCGATCAATTGCTTGGCTTCTTGGATGGACTTGGCGTTCTTTTTGGTCGGTGAAATACCTTTGACGGTAATTCCGTTTTCATCGATCAGTTTTCCATAGACAGCATATGCGCCGTCCTCCAACTGATTACATGTGATTTTGCATTGATAGTTTGTATCTGCAATTTCATAGTATTTTTCAAACGCTTTTTGTTTCATCATTCACACTCCGTTTCTATGTTTTTTGATGGACCTATTCTAACAGCAAAACGGATGCAAATTATAAAAAGCGCGTCAGCGAGCTCAGTGAATTGTCTGGAAAGACGATTTCCGTTATTATTTACGCCAACAAAACTGTGAGGAATAATAATGAAAAGACATAAAAAAGGCACTGAAAGCGAAAAATATTCTAAAACATGTTATTTTTCAAAGAAAATTTCCCCTTCTGTCGGAGATAAACTCATTGAAGAAGAGGAGGTTGTCTATCCTTTCGCTGTAGAGTTTAAGAAGGCTGAAGAGTTTTGGGCTGCATACAGGCAAATTGCAGCACTTTATGATTTCAAGAGTACCGATGATCATGAGACTTGGACTGACGAAATAGCCTATATACGGGATATCGGCCCGCAGGTCAACAATGAAAAGAATTATTGCAAAAGATGCTTACTCTATGACTGCCTTAACTATGCCACATGCAAGTTTCGTTCATATGTAGCATACGAGAACAAACAGCGGATTGAAATCCGTGATCATCCGGAGGATGAGGAATCCGTATGTCCTTCATGCAAGCATCACTTTTATAATCACTCATATAAAAAAAGCGTGAGCACTCAGGAGATCCAAGATGTTCGATTCCTCAGCCGCCCGAGCTGTCTGATTATTAAGCGTGGGCGAATCAAGTGCCCCAATTGCGGCGTCCTATTGGGAAACGATCTATATGAAGGCTTTCAAGCTTACTGTCATGGAAAAATGACTCCCAGACTTGCCGAAAATGTTCTTTTTTCCCATCTTTCATCTGTAAAGAGAGAATTCATTTCTGAGGCATATGGACTGTCAAAGAGCCAGATTGACAGGATCTATAACCGTATGATTCTTTATTTTTCAGAGAATCAGGCACATCAGATGCGTTCTTCTCTGGAATTATTATCCGAACATTTGATGGTTCATAAGAAGCTCAAAGATGGAAATACAGGACATGTATATCATTTATACTTTGACATCCACCCTAATCAAGGCGCACGCCTTCTCCACATCATGCTCAATGAGGAGAGGAAAGATCTAGCGAAGCCCGAAAAAAATTTTACTCGCTTTCTCAACAGTCTTAACAATTTACAGTGGGGGCTGTTGAGCTTCTTCTGTTGTCTTAAGGAGGATGAAGACCTTACAGGATCAGAAGTACTTTCTCAGCTGGATGAGTTGACACTCTGGCTTAACAGGTCTTTTTTAGTATGGGAAAGGCAGGCCAGTGACAGAGTAACTCCTTCATCTGAAATTCGAAATGAGCAATTTTTCACCGTCCCTGAGATGCGTTCAGAACTACATAAGAACCTCCGTATCAAGCCAGAAAAAGACGATGAAGAGGAAATCCCAATTGAAGCTGATAAAAAGGGACAGTATGTCCTCTCCGTATTTCTTGAAGACCCTACACCCGAATCCATAGAAAGAGACAAAATTGAAGTTTTTTTGTCGCGACTTAGCTTATTGCTTGAAAAGTACAAGACTCCTGCTAGGGCGTTAAAAGAAAAGCTTTTGATTCTGAACCCGGTGTGTTTTACAAAATCATTTGTGACAGAGTTTATGAACACCCCGGAAGAGGAATTGGAAGATGATGTGAAAGATTGGGACATCCTCCGCCGGGAACAGCACTGGCGTGAATATCGATGCGAACGTTGGAGTGGAAGAGGAACGATTCTCGGTGTACCTGTAAGATGTTTGCTGCATCTTATGGAATACGGCTTGCTTGATCCCGAAAATGATCAAATCCTTCCGTGTGGATTGACAAAAGAACCTATTATAGAAAAAGGGAAAACGATTCCGCCATGTGGGATATCTGATCAATACTGTCCCTATCTGTAAAGAATAAGCTCAAACTGTATGATTGATGAAGCCCCATGCCGATTGGCACATCGGCATGGGGCATAGTTGTTGTTACATTTCAGGGAACTCAGTGTTTATAAAGGCGGGCGGATGGTTGGCTTGACAGAAGCTCTGTCTGTATTCAGATTGTGGATTATAAAAGCTCGCATCATTCGATCTGCAGAACCGGCTTTCTTCATGATCACAGCCTTCAAACGAGGCAAAACTCTCTGTGGTATTCTTGACGTTCGCGGAGAAACTGTCATTGAATCCTTTCGGTACGGTTACCCCGTGCTGAAAAACTTTGTGATCCAATGCCGGAACATATGCACTGTATGCAGAGGATTGTATACCTTGCAGTGTGTTTGTGTAAATCTGCTTCCGGCAGTCCAGCTTATCCAAATCATGAAGGAGCTCCGCTTCAATCGTCATCGGTACTTTCGCGGCCCCTGCGGTGGGATCTCCATGATGTGAAAGGATCATGTGCTCCAACAGCATTGTAAGATAAGGATTTGCTCCCACTGTCTCAGCTGCTTCTCTGATTTCCATCGCCCCCAGTACCGGATGGCCCAACAGATTCCCCTTATCCGTATAGCCTGTGACAAGGCCCGTAACAGGTGATATTTCAAACTCCAGTATTTTTCCGATATCATGCAGCAATATTCCGGCAATTAAAAGATCACGGTTTATATATGACTCATTGTTGGTAATGATCGCCTCGGCAGCGACTGCCATATCTGCTGTGTGCATTAAAAGTCCGTGCAAAAAAGCATGGTGCACACTTTTTGCTGCAGGGATACTGCTGAAGCAGTCCCAGTGTTTATAGAACAGATAATCACAAATATCGTGTAGACCTGCAGTTTTCAAGTTATCAGCCAGAGAGATCACATATTTTCCGCAGGCATCCACATCTATTGGGGCCGACGGCACAAGCGAGTCCATATCTTCCTGATCGAGCATTCCCAGATCTGTAAGACAAAGGCTTTCAGCAGTAATCTGCAAGATACCACGATAGTGGCCAACAGTTCCATTGATATTCACAATTGCACCGTCGAAGAGCGGCGTGCTGCTATTATCATAATCCCAGAATAGCATACGAATACTCCCGGTAGCATCATTCAATGTTGCGCGTAGATACGGAGTACCCGTCCGAGTAGTGCAAAACTGAATATCCTGAATGATATAACTTCCGCTGACCACAGCGTCAGCTGTAAGGTTACTAACAAAAAAATGATTGGTATGCATTGCTATTATTTCCTTTCCTATTATAGTATATATATCAAAGATCACCCATGTGGTTCAGCGCATCAACGGCTTTTGAAAGTGTCTCCAGCTCAGTGTGCGTGTAACCGACGGTTGTATCAATATTAGAGTGTCCGGCGAGACGTGCGATCAGTTGAAGCGGAACGCCTTCTGCTTCCAGGCGGGTTATGTAAGTGTGTCTGCAGCAATGTGGGGACAGCTTGCGTACACCCGGAATCTGACGGATAGCCTTATAGTACTGCATTCTGAAACGCTTGACATTGTACAGCAAATCCGGACGAGAAGAGGACCAAATAAACGCTTTGCCGCCCTGCATGCGGACTTTTGCCGCAAAACAACGGTAGTCAGCAGGTATCGGAATCTTACGTTGGCTTTTCTTGCTTTTAGGCGGTCCAAGCGTTGGGATACCATCCACCATCTTAATTGCTTTATTCACGTTGATCCATGAACCATCTTCTGCAATATCCTGTTGAGTCAATGCCAGAAGCTCCTGAACACGAAGCCCGCTGACCAGCAGCAGACGGATACTGTTGCCGAGCAAATTATCCGGGAGATCGTGCATCATGGAAGCGGTCTCATTCAGAGAAAAAGCATCTTTTTTATCAGAGGTTTCACTTCCGCCTGTGCGCGTTATTCTTGCGCGAAGAGCCGGGTTTTTGACAATCATGTTATTGTCCTCCGCATAGGCGAAAATCTGAATCAGCATTGCTTTACATTTGTTGAGCTTGGACTGAGAGAATCCCCTGCTTTTGAGTGCTGAAAGAAAAGCGTTTATATGTACAAGTTGAATATCCTGTACGGATCTTTTTCCAAAATGATCTTTCAGGGTTTTGAGTGTGTATTGGTAATTTGCATAAGTGGAGGGCTGCACCTGATCTTTATAATACAAATACCAGGAGTCCGCCCAGAAGATAAAGGGAGTGTGCTCTTTTTGAGTAAGAACACCCGATTCCTTGTCACTAAGATAACGGCGGATTTTTTCCTGAACCTCACCTTTGGTGCGAGCTGTAAAACTAACGATGTTCTTTTTCCCATCCGGCCGATACCCGTCCATGATCTGACCTCGATAATTGCCGCTGGGGAGCTTCTGAAAGTACCCCTCTTTATTGGAGCGTTTTCCCATGGCGTACTCCTTAAACTGCAGCCATAGCTGCGGCGACTTCTTTGGGGATACGGGTTCTCAGATCCACCCAGGCCAGAAAAGCTTCCCTTGGGATGCGAATACTTCCTCCAATACGGGCAGTGGGAAAATCATTTCGATGTACCAGCTCATACGCGGATGCCTGGCTGATATTGAGATAATTTTTCACATCCGCGACTGTCAGGTAGTTGGAATTGGTGCTTTCTCTTGTTGTTTTCATTTTGCTGTTCTTCCTTTTCTTATTATTCAGCAAAAAAGCGCTATACAGGCTGGCCCCTGCATAGCGCAAACAAGAGCGTGAAAAAGTTGAGTCCGAAATATGCTGGGTATTGCAAAACAACATGCTTTCGGGTATACTTATCACGTAGCGTAGTTTTACTACTGTGCGTGGTGCCCAGAACACCTGTGCAGGCACGCGGGAGCTGGAACCTCTCGCGTGCTGCTACTTTTTTACTGTAATTGGAGTATATCACGCTAAGTGCGCTTAGTCAAGAAGAATAAGCGCACTTATAGAATTGTTTATAGTTTAGACATAAAGGAGGGAAAACGATGCCTAATAAAACGCCAGACTATCAGATAAAAGCGGTAAAAAAATACCAGGAAAAATTCAAAGAAATACGCTTTCGTGTTCTTCCGGAAGATCAGGAGATGATTATTGCACATGCAAAAGCGATGGGCGACAAAAGTACCTCAGCCTTCTTAATCAGAGCCGTGAAGGAGACGATTGAGCGGGATCTTTCAAAGCGGGATAGCTGAAAGCGTCTGGTGAGTTCGTTTCCGCTCATTTCGGCCACGTCAGAAACACCGATTGATACAATGTGTCAATTCGGTGTTTCGTTTTTTATGCCTTGAAAGCCTTGCGGCGCAAGAGGTCTGTTTTTCCTATCGTTGCAATGTATTTATACAGATAGTAAAAATGGTGCTCTAACAGCCTGTTGAGGAAACTCAAGGGGAAGCTAGCATCTGCAAATCGTTTGGTTATTAGGTTTTCGTTTAGTAGTAAAAATTTTTAAAGGTTTTTTCTCTCCTGATGACAGCAACCCAGCTACACACGATTCAAGCTCTCCAAAAAATAGAGCGGCGGAAACGCATGTTGCTGGGCTGTTTTGATGATTTACTGTCCCCTCTCACCGATGCTGTCGGCGGCACAGGCCGTCCGCTCCCCTTCCCCCAGAACCGCAGAGGGTAATAAGACTCCCTGCAATATGAAGCGCGATACCTGGACCTACGCTAACTTCGTTTCCTGGATATTGGAAAACCTAAGATAAATAATCAGTCCATCTCTACTGATAACAGGTAGAAATGGGCTGATTTTTTATATCTCACTTATCTTCCCCTCTGTCAGCGCATCTATCATGATCTTCACGCCAAGACAGTAAGTATAAGCAAACGTCTCACAGTCCGTCAGCACATTGACATCGCGCTGCGCGATCATATAGGCTTCAAACTCCTCTTTTTGCTTTTCTGTGAGCGTTCCGATCAAGATGTCCCCGGCTTTCACAACTTCATTCAACATCCTGAAGTATTGGTTGTCCTTCTTGAAGCTGCGTTCATTGGGATGAATGTCGCCCAGGCAAAGCTTCCAGTGCCTCACCGTCTCCTGTTCACTGCAAATATCTACTTTTTTCGCACTCCCCTGCTTTCCCCTTTCAGTCGCTGCTTTTTTCGGACCAACTCTTCATACTTCCCCGCCGACTCGTTATATCACTCACATTGTAAATAATAGCCATCAAAAGCAAAAGAACAGTCTATCTGTTGCATCAAAGTATGCGATGATAAACTGTTCTTTCATTTTTCCTTGATTATCTGCTCCATCTGGGTTTCTCGCCTAAACTCCATCACATCAGACACACTGCAGTCCAAAATATCACATAGCGTGTCAATCGTGTGTGTCGATACATTTTTTCCGCGGCGTAGAGCATGATAGTTTGAAATAGGAAAGCCCATTTTTGCCAACTGATAAGATGTGATTCCCTTCTCCTTCATCGTTCGGAAAAGCGGCTCATAACTGATCATCCCATGCCACCTCACAAACTACAATAAGTTATAGTTTGTAGGTTTCATCTTGAATATGTACGATAATTCGCATATACTGCTTTTCATATATAGTCAGACGAGGAGGAGAAAACATGTACCAGAGATATGCGTATTTTGTAGATAAGCCACGAACCATTGACGATCTGATGTAGCCGCACCGTGTTGAAGCTGAACATCCTTTTCATATCGTAAAAACTATACAGCTAAGCGGCATAGATTAGGCAAATTTCATCACCGATATGCTTGCTGACCGCAGCTATATCGGAGAAAATTACCACTTATGCAGTAGTTTAGGATCTGTAATCCAATGTTTACTGATAAAGCAGAAAGGCAAGAAAGGCGGCATTCTTGCTGTCCCGATACGATC
>ODAI011614910.1_pt1 | contig 10802 bp, 8 predicted proteins | sample 1539321 | NCBI WGS metagenome assembly ODAI01 (sample SAMN02144231, study PRJEB22623) | gut metagenome | biome: sheep rumen | host: Ovis aries | place: New Zealand | reverse complement strand
TACTAAGTGCTGATATGGAGGACAAAATGAAGGTTGGATATCTGAAAATGGCAACTAATCAGAGTTTTGACAATCATACGGCTTGGCTTATCCATATTAAGGATGTTATCCAGGAAGAAAACGACAATCAGTATGAGAATGAAGAAAGTTCCTCTCGCTTTAATGCCATCAACATTCTGCCTCATCCAGTTTATGATGCTGAAGACAATGATGTAGTCGTCGTTGGGAGTAAGGAAAAGTCACTATTTCAGAAAATCATAGGATTATTCAAATAGATAGCAAAATATGCAGGAGCAAATCAACAATTCATCCATGCTCAAAGTAGGAACCATCCTACGAGGCACATATCGTATCGACAGTTACCTCTCTTCTGGAGGCTTTGGCAATACGTATGTGGCAACAAACATCGAGTTTGAAGAACGCGTGGCCATCAAAGAATTCTTCATGAAGGGTGTAACCCAACGTGATGAGAACCAGACAACAGTGAGTGTCAGCAACGCAGAGAATCATAACAGTTTCTTAGAACAGAAAGAAAAATTCAAGAAAGAAGCACGTCGTCTTCGTAAACTAAATAATGAGTATATCGTTAGTGTTCATGATCTGTTCGAAGAGAACGGAACGGCCTACTATGTTATGGATTATGTAGATGGCGAAAACCTAGCTGAGCGTTTAAAGCGAACAGGCAAGCCTATGACAGAGCAAGAAGTCCGTGAAATTCTCCCCCAAATACTCGATGCGTTAAAGTCTGTCCATGATGCTGGGATTTGGCACTTAGATATGAACCCTGCCAATATCATGCTGACAAAAGAAGGCAGAGTGAAACTCATTGACTTTGGAGCCAGTAAGCAATTGAATGCTCAGAAAGGTGGCGCAACTACCAGCACAGCTATCAGCTACACCAATGGTTATGCTCCACGTGAACAAATGGAGCAAAACTATGACAAGTTTGGTCCATGGACTGATATTTATGCCCTTGGTGCTACACTTTATAATCTGCTAACGAATAAGCGTCCACCCCTACCAACGGATATAGATGACGACATCAGCGATGATAAGCATTTGGCTTTGCCATTCCCTGCAGGTTTTGGTGAAAAAATGAAGAAGTTGGTGCTTGAACTCATGCGCACCAATCGCATGGAAAGGCCACAAAGTATTGGCGAAATACAAAACTTATTGATTGATTCACCCTTAGAGTCAAAATCAACTGTAGTACAAGAAGACGAAGACACAATTATCGCATATCCTGAAAAGGAGAAAGGCGCGACTAAAAAGAATAAAACAGAGTCAGATGCCCAAGATTCTAATGTTGGAAAGAAAAAAAGATTCAATAAAAAGATTATATGGGGATTGGCTGCTTGTCTGTTACTATTACTTATAATTATAATATCAGGCTTTTATTTCTCTTCAAGAAAGACAGAAGCTTCTGTATCAGTTAATGATTCTATAATAGAGGTGGTTGATTCTATTGTCGAAGTTCCAAGAGTTGAACGTATGCAATTTGAATCAGCATTAGGTGGTTGTCAATATACAGGGTATGTTGATGAACTCAATAGGCCTGATGATCTTCAAGGTGAAGCATTCTTCAGTGATGGACGATATTATAAAGGTGGATTTAAGAATGGAACCTTAACAGGAGATAATGTTTATTTCAAATATCCGAATGGTGATGTATTCGAAGGATCATTCAAGAATAACGCTTTTGACAGAGGCGTTTATACGATTGCTGAAGATGGAAGTTCTTTCCATGGCTCATTTAAAAATGGGCAACCTGATAAAGGAAACTGGTTTGATAAAAATGGTAAGGTAATACAATAATTGTCTGTAATATGATGAGATTCTTAATCACAATAGTTATGATATTGCTGCCATCCCTCATGATGGGACAAGCAAGTGGAGGGCAAATTATTAGAAAGAACGGCAAACGTTTTGTTAAGAAAGAAAGCTCAATATCAAATAGTAACAGTCCAAAAGAGGTAATTAATAAACTTATTAATAATATGGTTTATGTAGAAGGTGGAACCTTTTTGATGGGTGCATCTTCCGAACCTGGAAATGATGCAAGTTACTGGAATGAACCAATTCATGAAGTAACTATTTCCTCCTTTTATATTTGTAGATATGAAGTAACGCAAGAAGAGTGGACTTCTATAATGAACACAAGTAATAATCCCTCTAGTTTCAAAGGCATGAAAAAACCTGTCGAGAATATTAGCTGGGCTCAATGCCAATCCTTTATAAATATGTTAAATTATGTATCAGGTAAACACTTTCGCTTGCCAACAGAAGCAGAATGGGAATATGCAGCTAGGGGGGGAAGTAAAACCAAAGGATTCAGGTATTCGGGAAGTAATATATTAAATGAAGTAGGATGGAATAAGGGAAACTCATCTTCATCCACTCATGTTGTTGGTAAGCTGAAGCCTAATGAGTTGGGATTGTATGATATGAGTGGTAATGTATATGAATGGTGTTCGGATTGGTTTAAAAAATATAAATCTAATAAGCAGTATAATCCAACAGGACCTCAGAATGGAACAAAACGCGTTTCTAGAGGGGGATGCTGGTTTAGCCCGGAGACAAGTTGTAGAGTCTATACTCATGATGGCGGTAAACTTGATGCGAGTCCTCTTAAAGGTTTTAGACTTGCATGTGATAATCTGTGATTGTTATTACTCAATAAGAGTTGAACTTTATAATTTGTGTATTAATATTATTTTATAACGATAATGAATCGAATAGAAATATATGATTTAATTGAGATTCTTTACTCAGAGCGCATCTTAAAGGAGTGGGAAGTATATAAAAACTCACTTTTCTATTTTATCAAAGATAAATTATCTTGGTATGAGTCCAAGGTAAAAGCTCTCGACAAGAAAGATTTTGCAGCAAGTTCTGATGATGTATTCTTCAAAGGCAGTTTTACATATATGAGATTTAATAATCTTATACACAGATTAGTAGAAGCATATATACAAATCCTGCAGTCGTGTTACAAGGGGGATTTATATAATTCTAGTGATTTGTTATATAATCTGCTATTAGGGAGAATGAATAAGCTATACCAATATCTTGTTGAGCCATATATTAACTACTTTGATTTTGAGGTTCTTAAAGACAAAATATTCTATAGGATGAGAGATGAAGGAAGTGGGAATGAAGTGACAGACTGTTCTCACGTTCCCTTTAATCTTAGAAAGAAGATAGATTCAAATAGGTTTAGCCTACAAGGTCTACCTTGTTTATATTTGGCAGACTCGAAAGAAACTGCTGATAAAGAATTAGGATCTTTAAATAATGACAGGTGTAGATGGGTAAGTGAATTCGTCTTAAAGAGACCGATTTATTTGTTTGATTTGCGCTTTAAAAGTGTGCCATCAAATAAACAAATGGATGATTATGATTATTTAAAACTTCTAATAACTTACCCCATCAGATTACTTTGTTCATTAAAGGTAAAAGATGATAGTGATTCCTTCCATGAAGAGTATTATATTCCTCAATTGCTATCTCATTTAATTTTAGTATATCTAAAAGAGCATCCAAATGTGGAATTGTATCATGGAACGGAAGGTATTCTTTTTGATTCAACGAAAAATGAAGGAGGGTATAATCTAATTATCCCTGCTTTATATAAAGAAAAGAATCCACCTCAAATGGGACACAGTCCTCATGTCAAGAATATGTTCGAGGAGAGGAATGTATCCATATTTAAAGAGTAATTATCCGCAAATTTAATGCACTTTTTTATTTGGTATAATAATGATTTTAGAATATGAATAAAATATTAATTATAGTATTGTTGGTGTTTGTTCCATTAATTGCAATGGCACAAGCAAGCGGTGGACAAATTAAAAGGAAGACTCCAAAACAGAATACTGAAACAAGTAAGAAACCCACGAAATCTGCTGATAAAAGTATAGTTAACGGACATAAGGCTGTTAATTTAGGATTGAGCGTGAGATGGGCAACATGCAACGTTGGTGCATCTAAGCCAGAAGAATATGGCAACTATTATGCATGGGGTGAAACTAAACCTAAGTCCGATTATAGTTGGGCAACATATTTTGACATAGGAAACATTCAGCAAGGTCTTTATGGCTATACTCAAGAGAGTTTCAAAAAGTATTCTTCTATTAATAATTACAAATTATCGATGGAAGATGATGTGGCTTCCATGAAATGGGGAAGCTCATGGCGAATACCTACAAAAGACGAATTTGAAGAACTATGGAGCCTACCTCACAGATGGGAAATTGTGAATGGCATACAAGGGATGAAGTTCACATCAAGTAACGGCCATTCTATTTTCTTACCTGCAGCAGGTGCAAAAAAGTATAAAGAGCTCAAGGAAGAGGGGGGGTGGGCATATATTGGACTTCAGAAGTGTTCCGTACAGATCATGACACATCTGATTGTGGAGTTGCTTGGGTTTTAGAGGAAGAGCATGGAGGTTGGGGTTATCTATACCGATTCCAAGGTATGTCCATTCGAGCTGTAACAAAATAAATTGACTATTGTAGAATATCAATCTCGTCTTGTTTTGATTATGAAATGTAATATGCAACATTTACAACCAAATTCCACCTTGCAAGGTGGAAAATACAGAATAGAGTGTGTGCTGGGGCAAGGAGGCTTTGGCAGAGTATTAATTGGAGTATTGTTAATTCTATTTCCTGTCTTAGTAATGGCCCAAGCCAGTGGTGGACAAGTGAGGAGACCTGTTAAAAAGCAACAAACCAACACACCTAAGCCATCTCAGAAGCAAACTACTCCAATAGAAAAAAATACGAGAGAGGCTATCATTCAAAGACTGATAAATAACATGTTATTTGTAGAAGGTGGTACTTTCACAATGGGATACACTTCTGAACTAGAAAATGATGCAAGAAATAGTGCTAAGCCAACACACCAAGTAACATTATCTTCATTCCAAATCGGTAAATATGAGGTAACTCAGGAAGAATGGCAAGCTGTGATGGGCGGTAATCCTTCAAAATTTAAGGGTAATAAGCATCCTGTTGAGAATGTAAGTTGGAATGATTGCCAGGTGTTTATCCGAAAGCTCAATGATTTGACTGGCAAGCGGTTTCGTCTGCCTACAGAGGCAGAGTGGGAATATGCAGCGAGAGGAGGCCGAAAGAGTTTGGGAAACGAGTATTCTGGAAGTAACAATCTGGATATAGTAGCTTGGCATTGTGGTAACAGTGGAAGTGTTACTCACGATGTAGGAAAGAAAGCTCCAAACGAATTAGGAATACATGATATGAGTGGTAACGTTTTTGAATGGTGTCAGGATAGGTTTGCAAATTACAACAACTATAGTCAGACAAATCCAGTAGGACCATCTTCTAATTCTGATTGCGTATATAGAGGTGGCAGTTGGTACTACGACATAGTATATTGCCGTGTCTGGTTCCGCGACCACTACGCTCCTTTTAGCAGGTGTGACTACTTAGGTCTGCGCCTAGCGATGTAAGAGAAATACAAGGAAAGGTACTTATTACTATTGTATTCTATTATGATAAGTCTTTTAATAACAATAGTCAAGATGGTATTCCCATCTCTTATGATGGCTTCAGACGCAAGTGGACAAATTAAACGTCCTATAGTTTCATATATTTACAATCATTTCTCTAAATTTACAGAACGATAAAAGATGACTATGCAAAGATTGCAACAAAACGTCACCTTGCGAGGTGGTAAACACAATATAATGGGATTACTTGGGCTGGAAGGCTTTTGCAAAGTTTTAATAGTTTCTTTGTTTGTTATGTTCCCTGTTTTAGTAATGGCTCAGGCAAGTGGTGGGCAAATTACTCGTAAGAAAGGAGTAACAAATAGTCAAGTTACTAATAGTACTAATAAAAGTGCTACATCTTCAAAACAAAGTGAAAAGGCGAAAGAGAGTAAGGCAATTAAAAGCTTTTCCTCAAACAAGAAGAAAACAGAGGTAATCAATTTGAATCACGCAAGTATAGAAACGAGTACACATAAATGGAGTCTGGCATTGATTATCCTATCTCCAAACAAAACAGTTTTGAGGAAATACGTTACTCCGAAGGGAAATAATACGTCTATTTATAGTACAAGAGACGAGTATATTGAAGATGTATCAACTGGAATAAAGTACTATATTGTAAAAAGTAGTATTGGATTTGAACGTAAGAAAATGGAAGGTACAGGAACTCAGTACTTTGATGAAGAATATCCTCCATTACCAAGAGATACAAAATGTGTTTCTGTTTCGTCTGGTTATTCTTATTTTGTTAGGAACTTAAAGATAAGGTAATTTTTTCACAAGAGCGTTATGCAACATCTACAACCAAACACAACTTTAAAAGGTGGTCAGTATCGAATAGAGCGAATGTTGGGGCAAGGAGGCTTTGGCAATACTTATGTTGGCATTAATACCGCATTTGAGGAAAAAATAGCCATCAAAGAGTTCTTTATGCAGGGCATCAATGATCGTGATGAGAAAACTGGATCCGTTACTGTAAGTATAGAATTAAATAGAGGACAATTTGAGGATCAACGAGAAAAATTCAAGAAAGAAGCTCGCCGTTTACGCAAATTGAAAAACAAGCATATCGTGAATGTTCATGATTTGTTTGAGGAGAATGGAACAGCCTATTATGTGATGGATTATGTAGATGGCGAAAACCTGGCTGAGCGTTTAAAGCGAACAGACAAACCTATGACAGAATTGGATGTTCGTGATGTGTTGCCTGGAATACTCGATGCGCTAAAGACTGTTCATGATGCTGGTATATGGCATTTAGATCTGAAGCCTGCTAATATCATGATGGACAAAAATGGTTGTGTGAAACTAATAGACTTTGGCGCATCAAAGCAGTTGAATGCTCAGAAAGGAGGAGCAACTACTAGCACTGCTATCAGTTATACCAATGGCTATGCCCCTCGCGAGCAGATGGAGCAGAACTATGAGAAGTTCGGTCCTTGGACAGATATCTATGCACTTGGTGCTACATTATATACACTTCTTACAAAAAAACTGCCTCCACTACCTACTGATATTGATGACGACATAAGCGAAGACAAGCATATCTCTTTACCCTTTCCTCCTGGTGTGAGTGAAGGAATGAAATATTTTATTCTACAATTAATGCATACTAATCGTATGCAAAGGCCACAGTGTATCAATGATGTTAAATCTTTATTTGACAACCCGACTTCAACACCTAATGTGGGAAATGACAAACAGTTCTTCGACGAAGAAACGATAGTCGCATCTCCCCCAAAAGCACAGTCGAAGGATGTTGATAAAACGAAGCAAACTGGATTAGAGAAAAGAATATGGTGGGGAGTGGTTATTGGAACTCTCTCGTTGCTTGTTATAGCAGGTATTATTTATTTGGCTTCAAGCAATAGTGGTCCCCAATCAATAAAGAGTGCAGAAACAACAGCTCCAATCGCAGTAGTTGAGGATATTGTTGCAAATAATATAATGGGAACAAGCAACACCTTGATCTTTGATAATGATAAGTATTTCTATTCTGGTTATTTTTCTAATCTGAAAGGAAAGCATCCTGTCAAATTGTCTTTCAAATATAACAATGGCATAATAGAAAATTGTGTATATAACAATGTCGAAGTGAATAAAGATATAAGAATGACAGGAAACATCAAGGATAACAAATTGGAGTTATATGCAAGAGACGATAATGCTGATTTTATAATGAGGTTCTCTTTAGATATGGCTCCGTCAAAACTATATGGTCAGGCTTTTATTGGCAAAAAGACTATGGACGTGAATCTTAATATAGTTAAACAGGCGGAATCTATAGATAATAATTTTGACAATAGTCAAATTAGTAATGATTATAATTGGACAGGTTCATATGAGGCCTCAAAGGATTTGGGAAATACTTACGGAGGAACTCCTGTAACTATTAATACTTATATAGAATTAAAAAAGAAAAGCGATAATAAATATACTGGTACAATTGAAATAAGTGGCTATCAACTTGATTATCCTCCAGCACAAATAGAAGGATTTGTTAGTGAGAATATGATCAGGATTTATTTCAAAGGATGCAATCGTAAAGGTATGAATAGTTGGGATGAAATATGTCAGGAAGACACTCCTCTGTTTGCATTAATAAATGAAAACGGGAAGATTGATATACAATGGTTTGTTCCTTTATGCGAAGCTGGGATTGTTACCCAGAATACAAAGATAAGAAAATATTAATAACGCTAATTTAGAAATATATTATGGAAAGTCTTTTGAGAATACTTCAATCAATCATTAAAATTTTTGATAAGCTGCGTACGTTACTTAAGAAAAGCAGCAAAGATACCCCAGAACCAGAAGGCGTTTCTGAGGGTGTTGAAGTTGAAACCCTACCTAAGCCAGAAGCGGAAGAATCAGGCTCCAATAAAGTGGTAATTAATCAATCATCAGAAGGCGTTGTGATTGTTCCTAATAATTTGGTGATTGGTGAAAGACGTGCTATGGAGAATACCGATGAGTCAATGGACTTTCGTTACATTGGTAAGGTTCAAAATGGAAAGGACAAAAGGGACGTGCTGACGCATGACAACTATCCTTTTATGCTTATTCCACAAACAGGAATGCCCATTTTGGGGTGCAATGCATTTAAAGGAATCATAAGCGGCGTGTCTGAGCCAAGACTATTTGATGCTCTTAAGAAATTAACGGAAATCGAGAAGGAAATCGAAGTCATTCAAAACGTTTCATTGCCTATAAAAAGACGTAATTATGGTTATAAGCCAGACATTGCTATTCTATGGAAATCAAAGGGGATAGCAATTGATGTAGAGATTGATGAACCGTATGATATAAAGAGCAGAGAGCCGATACATTGTACAGATGACGAGAAGGATTATATCCGAAATGCTTATTTCCTTGAAAATGGTTGGTTTGTTATTCGGATTGCAGAGGAACAAGTCATAAAGAATGTTGATGGCGTTTGTGGGTATGTATCAAACATTATTTCAGCTATCGCAAAAGATATGCGTTTTGCAAGAGATTGCGGTATTAATCCCGTAAAGCGATGGTCAAAAGAAGAAGCGCAAAAGATGGCGGAAGATGGTTTTAGAGAAAAGTATTTAGAATTGCCTTTTGAAATCAAAGATTCTAAATCAGATCAGACTAGTGAAGGTGGTTACATTGCCCCTCAAAACTTTGGTTTCAAGAAACCGACTATAGAGATAATTGACAATCGCTACGACGAATTATCAAACAAGATAAAAGAGGTTGCAGAGGATCATACATATATCAGAATCAAACGCCTAGAAGATGGGTATGAGTATATTACAACAAAGGAATTGATAACACAATCGGCTATTGGTGTCACTTTCAAGGATGTTGTGGAAGAAAAAGAGTTCTTTTTGCCTTATGCCAATATTGATTCTTATGTTGGATTGGATAATATAAGGATTGAGAAACAAGATGACAAAGATTGGGGATCCTTTATCTACGATTCAGTCGTTCATTGCCGTCCTATACATTTTATATATCGCAAGGGGTATGGAGGAGTGTCAACAGAAAGGACTGTCTTACACTTGGTTCCTTTTGTTAAGTATGGCACTGGTCCTGAGAAATATCTTGAAACCCATACAGTTATAGAATGGCTTGATGATGTTCCTCATGGAATGTTCAAAATGATATGCAACTTAAAAAGTTTGACTAAATTCACAGGTTATTGTTGCTATCGCAAAGATGTTAGAACCTTCGACCCTTATAACATTGTCAAAGGTTATGCGTATAACTGTTATAAACCACGAGTAAAATATGGTACAAAAGATGTCTTGGAAGTATTAGATAAAGGGGATGGAAGATTAGCTGAAATAATATATTCTCATTTCACAGAAGAAGAAAAGAAGAATTATGCTAACATTGCTAATAATGGTCATGCCTTAGTAATTCAAGATAAATATGAAGAAGCTTTAAAGTATTATTCCAGTATCCCAGAAGAAAAAGTTATCTTTGATAATGTAACATGGCACCAAGCGTTGTGTGAAGACATAGAAACGTTCTGTAGGAATGAAACATATGGAGCGAAATTTGATCATGTGAAGAAACTTTTATGTGACAATGAGGAGGAGAACATACACAATGGCTGACCCCTGTGTATGTGTTATACAACATCTACAAATTAACACCACCCTACAAGGTGGGAAATACAAAATGGAACGAGTGCTGGGGCAAGGAGGCTTTGGCAATTTGTAATAAAATGATTACTTTTGCAAACGATATGAATAAGAAACAAGTTATAAAGCTATTTGAATAAAAAATCAACAAAGAAAAGCGCCTTGGAATAACTCCAAGACGCTTTTTTGATTAGTACCCCATGCAAGAGGTCGTTCCCATCGCAGTCAGTATCGCCGTTGCAATAGAGGCGATAATCTGCACAACCCACTTAAAAGTTTCCTTCTTCGTCACACGCTTTAGATTTTAATGGTCAGTAGAATGGGAGAGGGCTGAGCCCTCGCCCCTCTAAAAGTTAATCGCTTTCTCGGGCTTAATCCTGATCAAGTCCATCCTCGCCACCGGGATTCTGCGGATCCCCTCCCGTGTTGTCGCCACTACCACTCTGCGTGTTGTCACCATCCGCGGTCTCTGAGCCTGTCGAAGAGCCACCGCCCTGGGTGTTGTCGCCACCACTAGACTGGCTTCCGCTACCAGAGCCGCTGCCTGCGGTCTCTGAGCCTGTCGAAGAGCCACCGCCCAGCTCAGCAGCCTTGGCTTCGGCAATCTGCTTGGCAACAGCGTCAGTCCAGCCCAGCTTGGCCACCTTGTTCAGTTCCTCACGGGT
>ODAI011203961.1_pt1 | contig 10802 bp, 7 predicted proteins | sample 1539321 | NCBI WGS metagenome assembly ODAI01 (sample SAMN02144231, study PRJEB22623) | gut metagenome | biome: sheep rumen | host: Ovis aries | place: New Zealand | reverse complement strand
GCTGAATTGTTGCCAATTGTTATCCTCGTATATGGAGAGCCCGTGGAGGTGTCAGGAATCCACACTCCCCTGAAGTTCATTCCTGACCATATCTCCAAAACATTTAGAAAATGGAAATAAAAGCAAATAAGTTATGGCCCGAGGACTATGAGCTCTTCGCCAGCATGGAAGGTCACTATACATCTGAGAATGAAAAGACTTTCTTCGAGAAAGTACGATACAAGATGGAGTTCGAACTTGCTCCTTCCAACGATTTACTCCTTTCAGAAATAGACAATGAAGAGCAGATTTATCTAGTTCGCGTTGACTATGACGAGTTCATTGTAGGACACGGAACAGTAGGACACTACGATGAGGAATGTCACGTAATGAATCTGTCTGAAGCCCTGAATACGAACTTAAAAGAAAGAGGGTATCTGGATCGGGATATCACGCTTCTCGAATGGCTGCATGAAAGAGACTATCAAGGAATAAAGTATAACCATAATTATGCATATATGTGATATGGGAAATCAAAGAGAATATTTAGCAAGTGGAGGCTTCAGCCAATACTTGTACAAAGACGAGAGTACAAAAGTCACTATTAATGGTGTGACTGGTAAAATGGTGAGTAAAATTACAGACCCTACGGGTACTCATAGTGGTTTGCCCTACTACGGCAACACTTCGGAAGTCTATTTCAAAAAAGGAGAAGATGGACTTGCTACACAAGCAAGGATCTATAAAGATCGTTATTCATACATGGACCTTGATTGGAATCATTCTCACACGAACTCCGATGGAACTGTATTTCAAAAAGGAACTATACATGTTCAGGTGTATATCGTTGGCAAGAATGGCAAACCTCAGCGCTTATCCGATAACGCGAGACTCATGACTGACGCCGAAATTGCGAAGTATGGACCAATCATCAAATACTTCAATCCTAATGTGAAATTTAAATAAATAATTCTCTATGAAATCATCTGCAACATCCTTTATTACCGATGTCAAAGGTTACGTGCAAGCCCTGTTTGAAGACGCTGTTGGAAAACCAACAGAGTCAATGGAAGACAAATGGGAAGAGTTTTTGAATAGAAAAACCTCCGATTCTGTCGCCAAGATGACTTTGGCTTATGAACTTGCTCAACCTTACAAGGACGAACTACCTTTCTATGGCCTACTCTGTATCAAACTTTGTTTTTGCCTTTATAAGAATTTTGTCATGAAAAGAGAACTCTATGAGGAAGCTCTCAAACACTTGAATAATCCAGCAATTCTTGAATATGCCCAATTGAACTATGAGGCCTTTTGTGAAATCCGAGAAGCGGAAAATGTTAAAGGTATTCAGCCACAAGCCCGTAAGTATATACAAAACGTTGAACGTCTGGACGGATTGATGGGAGATGACGATTGGAATCTGCACGATGGAGTCATCCACAGCATGCATTACGACCGAGAAAAGGACGAATTAACAGTGGTTGTTGATACTTATTGTAGCACATGGTCTGCAAATGGGAACGAGACCTATCTCGTCCCCTTCCACTTCTCGGATAGCGTTAATATAGAGTGTGATTTGGATGCCCATAACGACTATATTTGGACAAGTCGAATCTATTTGCTGAATGGCTTTATCTATGTGGAATTCGATTCCGTTTATTTGAAAATCAGTAGTAAATCGCTTTCTATTGGCGAAATAGTCGCTGTTCAGCACCAAAAAGAGGAAGTGTAACGTTCAGCATCATCTAAAAAAACGATTGCCACAAGGACACACGGAGCCTTGTGGCAATCTTTTTTCAAAGCCCCTCCACCTCCTTTGAGAATACTTCGTAGAAGACGACCGTCTGGCGAACCATCCAGTCCAGCGCCTCCTCCACGTTTTGTGGGTCTGACAGATCCGTCTTGTGGAACAGGGCGATGGTCTTGTCTTGGGCTGTGGGGTTGGCGTCCCATTCCGGTTCGCTGCCTAATGCCTCGTTGATTTCCTTCTGCCTGGCCACCAGTGCAGGGTAGTACTTCTCCACCACCGGTTTTCTGATATACAGCTTCACACCGACGAAGTCCTGCTGTGTGTTGCATACATTCGATAGCAGGATACCCGAACGCCCGATCCTCACGTCATACCAGTATTGAGGTCGTGGCGTCTGCAGGCTGGCAATCTCGCCCGTGGCTTGCAGCTTCTCGCAGAATCGGGTCCAGAAATCCAATTGGATCTTATGGGAATCTATGATCTTTTTTGAACGTACCTTAGTCCTGTCTGAAGAAGGAACTTCAACGCATCCGCTTTTTCTGTAGGCATTCAGCTCACGCCCCGTCTCGTCTTTCCACTGGCTCCAGCCGTTGGAGGAGCCGCCGACACAGAACTGCGCTGCACCGCTGGGTGACTCGAAGCAGACATCTTCCCTGACAATTCTTTCGCTACCTTTGACTTCCGTGAATTTCGCAAATAGGATGTCACGCTTCTTTCTTCCCGCCGGACTAATCTTATCCAGATGCACTGGATTGATACGACTGCCCTTCAAGACCGTCAATGAATGGTCTTCTGGGTTAAAGAGCCCCTGAGCATCGGCATGCCTTGTGAGGAAGCATTTGATAAGATTGCTTTCTGGAGCAGGCTGGGGTTTGGGAACAACTACCACAGGCTCTTCCTGTCCTCCTTCCGCAGAGGCAGTAAAACGCATGGTTGCCAACATCCCTCTGATTTCTTCCTCAGAAAAACTGCTGCCGTATTTATCCAGCAAATAAGGCTTCAGACTATCCGCAATCTGCGTTTGAGCGTCTGCTATCAGATTCTCTTTAACTTTATTCAAGCTGTTCTGGCGCTGAATCTCCTTGATGCGCTCTTCGCAGAAGTTTACGATTTCACCCTTCGAGAAGTTCTCTTTCGAGAACAGTTCCACGAAGCGCGAACCCCGCTTTTCTTCCAGCTCTATTGCCAGCTTGAAAACCGAAACTACATGGTTGGTATTGGGCTTGTCGTAAAACACCTCTATGTGTTCACCAATGTAAATCCCGACATCCAGCCGCAGTTGCCTCATGTAAGATTCCAACTGGGTAACCTCCTCTTTGACCTGTGTATTACCTGGGCGCTTCACCTCAATGACAAACTGATATTCACCATCGCGAGCTACGAGAATGTCTGGTTCCATACGGTTCCGGTTGCCAATTCTCAGCGATTGCTTGTGAATGACTTCCCCCTTCCAAGGCTCCCAGCCCAATAGCATCAGTTGGTTCTCAATGTGGCGGTGGTAGGTATCCTCCTCTACGTCCATTTTCTTATCCTCAATAAGAGGATAGACGAATCGCTTCCAAGTTTCCTGCATAGTATTCCGTTTTTTATTTTGCACCTTTTCTTCGATTACATTCCCTGCACAGCATCTGGCAGTTCTCGGCTGTCGTCACGCCGCCTTCAGCCCATGGGGTGATGTGGTCACCCTCCATCTCTTCCAGTTCAAAGTGTCTACCACAAAGGGGGCAGATGCCACCTTGACGCTCGTAGGCTTCACGCTTCTGTTTCTTGTCGAAAGTGCGGAAACTGAGGTCACGCAAATCGCCGCTGAGGACGTAGCTGTAAATGCCTGATTTCTTCACAATTTCGTCGTCCTCCATCAGGTCATGGATGCGCTGTTCCAATTCAGTGGTATCGTAAATGTGTTCGTGGAATGTATCGTAGAGCCATCCCCAATCCAGACCTTTCATTTCTTTGCGGTATTTGATGAATGTGGAGCGTATCCATGTTACGATAGCCGAGAAATATGCCCATAGTTGATTAGCATTGGTATCGTATTTGTGCTTGGCCATGTATTCGCTCACTTCTTTAATACCCTCGTGGCGAGCAGCCCAGTGAAGTATGGTGGATAGATAGGCTTGTTCAATGGCATTGCCATTCAATAAGTCGCTGGCCATCTTGTAAGCAGGGCAGCCGTTTTTCGAAAAATAACGGCGTGCATCACTAACGAATGGTCCTACATAGACAGCATTCAGCAGTTCCTGCTCCAGCAATCGTTCACCAGCGATATTGATAACGCGAAACCAGTCCAGTTTCTCCTTGTCTGTACCTGTGCAGAAATAAATCGTCAACTCGTAGTTGAGAAATGCATCTCGCTCTGCTTCCGTCAGCGATGAGAAGAACAGCACACCTCGCTCAGGATCAGTGATGTTAAACTCATGATAGCGGAACTCGCAAATGGAGAGTGTACGCTGCTGACCATCTATCATTTCGTACATGTCATCGCCCACCACACTCCAATACATTATATTTAAAGGAAAGCCTTTCAGGATGGTGTTAACCACAGCCTGCTTCTGTTTCACGTCATAGCGAAACTCTCGTTGATATGGCGGTCGGATATCAAGTCGTCCACCGTAACCACGCACACCATGATCTGGGTCGTTCACGTAACCATCTATCAGGTCGCGTACTTTGATAGAATGAAGTTGTATGTCCATGATTTATTGTTTCTTGCGGATGAGAATTCTCGAATAAGGTTTCTGAGGATAGCCATCTGCCATAAAGAAGAGTTGGCCGTCACGTAAACTCTTATTTAATTTTTTCAGTTCTCTATTGAATGGCTTTAAACCCAGTTCTTTTCCCAAATCTCCTTCTGCCAATCCAATTATCTCGAACTGATCAGGGTTATACTTATCGAGGAAAGTGGTGGGAACTCCCATTGCCCCTTCATAGTCGTAGGGGATATCTGCCGTCTTACTAACCTCTATGGCATCATAGTTTTCGTAGTGTGGGTATTCTTCCGGTGTATAGCGTTTGTAAAGAATTAAATTCTCATGGCGTTTCTTGGTTTCTAGGTTTGTAAACCAATGTACTCCGGAAACCCTAATCATACCTTCACGATGGTCACCAGCTGTTGCTCTATCCTCGTAGTTTGAAATAAAATGGCCGGCTCCACCTTTAAAACCATACCCAAGCCAAATCATATTCTCTTTTATTAATGGGAAGATTTCTTTGTAATGAATCGCGTTTTGATGGCCGATAATCAAAAATTTCTTATCGTACTCCATCAACTGTGCCACATACTCTCTGAATAGCGAGAATGGTGGATTCGTCACCACAATATCAGCCTGCTTCAGCAACTCAATGCACTCTGGACTGCGGAAATCTCCATCTCCTTTAAGCGGGTGGATGCCAATCTCCTCTGGGTCGGGAACGTTGTTGCCGTTCTTGTCGCCCTCATAGATAAGATAGACTGCTTGCTCACTTTGGTTCTGGCTAAAGAGGTCTATGTCTTGGTTCTTGTAGCAAGTGGTAATTAGTCGTTTTAATCCGAGGAATTCAAAGTTGTAAGCAAAGTACGTAAAGAAGTTCGACACCCGTGGATCATCGCAGTTGCACAGCACAGTCTTTCCGCGAAAGTGCTCGCGGTAGTGCCGCAACTCGTTGTTGATGTCCTCCAACTGCGTGTAGAACTCATCCTTCTTTGCCTCTTTAGCTGCATTGAGGTTTTTGTTTGCCATACTGATAGCATTAATTGGCTCGTTTGGCTTTTCTTCGGGAGGTTCGGGCTTGCAAGACAGAACCTCAAGGCATAGAAATAGCGCGACCTTTGACGCTATCTATTCCTTGAGGTTCTACCAAAACCCGAATATCCTAGATATAAGTCACGTCCACGCTATCAAGCGCAGACATCAACTTCTTCATCGGATATTCATTGTGAAATTTGGTAGATTTCAAGGAATCCGAATAAAGCTAATGTTGCCTTATTATTTGTTTAACCGATAAGTAGATCGGGCTCCTTCGCTAAGGTTCCCTGCGGCTCGCATCTGAGCCGCTTCGTGCCCTTTCGGGCACAAAGATAGACAAAAGTTCTGATTCTGACGTAAAATGCAAGGAAAAAAGTTTGGGTAGGGGCAAAAATAGAGTAAAAAACATTTGTTTGTTTCCCTTTTTTCTCCGAAAACATTGCTCGCTCGGCTTTGCCGCTTGGTCGTCCAAGAAGTCTTCGGCATGATTTTGCAAAACAGAATTTCAAAAACCTTGCTAACCTTGCTAATAAAGTTAATTTATGTAAAAAGAATTATGGTTTTTTAACAAAAATAGCAAGGTTAGCAAGGTTTTTGAAATTCTGTTTTGCATGCAAAGGGGGCGAGGAGGGTAGGGGAGGTGGTTCAGGGGCTATTCATACATCAAGGTGTATAGCTCCATACACCAAGGTGTATCGCCCCATACATCACGGTGTTTCGCCTCATACACCTTGCTTCGTGGGGCGATGCAGCAGGGTGTGTGGGCGAGTACCAGCGGTGGTACTTTTGTGTACCAGCAGTGGTACACGGCTATACATGCGGACGTGATTGCGAAAAGATGCGGTGGATGGCAAAGAGAAGCGGAGGTGATAAAATAAAGACACGGATTCCTCGCGGAGTCCGTGTCCTTTGCTCATGGCATGTCTGGTTTTCTGCGGGATTGATAGCCCGCTTATAAAGGTTAATCTCTGAGTTTGTGGTTCCTTAGTCTCTTTCTAAAGGCAACCGATTACATTATTACTAACTAACTAAAACAACATATGATTTGTGGTTCTGTATGGGGATTGCTACGCAGGAGCATCTGATGATTTGTGGTTCTGTATGGGGATTGCTACGCTGAAGCTTCTGATGATTTGTGGTTCTGTGTGGGGTTATTTCATTTCCAGGAAGTCGGCGGTGCGACGCGGGGAGTAGAGTTCCCAGAGCGAGGCGATGGTCCAGCCAGGAGCGAAGATGTCGTTGTAGAAGCCCTTGCCGTTGCGGCCGTAGTCCCAGGTGGTGTGCTGGACCACTTCGGGGTAGAAGCCCGGTAGTCCGATGCCGCAGAGTCGCTGGGGCGTTGGCAGCAGTTGGTTCATGCTGGACTCGGCGAGGTCGGCCAGCAGTGCGAAGCGCTGTTCGCCGGTCTGGGTCGAGAGCCAGCGTGCGATGTGCGCGAGTTCGAAGATGAAGACGTCCACGTGGTTGTTCTCTACGCTGACGTTGCCCCATCCGCGGCTCTGGAATCCGAGGTCACCCAGCATCTGTCCCTGTGCGAAGGGCACGTCCCAGAGGTAGTACCAGGAGCAGGCGAAGTAGGTGGCCCTGCGGCAGAGGTCGATGTAGTGCTGGCGTTCGGCTTTCTTGGTGACCATGGCGAGGTAGTAGGTGGCAGTCACGGCGCTGATGGCCGCTTCCTTGTCCTCGCAGTTGGCGTCGAGGGTGCTGGAGAAGTAGTCGGAAGGTGCGATGATGTTTTTTTCCAGGTAGTCCACGGTGCGCTTGGCGGCCTCGAGGTATCGCTTGTCGCGGAAGTATTTGTAGGCCATGACGAGTGTGGATGTGGCGCTGGGTGTGCTGCCGCCCGAGGCATCGACGTCGGAGTGGTCGTCGCGGTACTTGCGTGGGAAGCTGCCGTCGGTTTTCTGGAGCTGGAGCATGCGGTCCAGGAGTCGTCGCAGGGCCTGTTCCCAGTCGCGGTGCTGGCGTCCGTGCTGCCGTTCGTAGCGGAGGTAGTGGAACACGGCATAGACGCCTTCGCTCTGCTGGCGGATGCTGTGAACGATGTCGCGGTCGGCGGGCAGGGGCTGGTCCAGCCGCAGTTCGTCCTTGAAGTAGCCGCCCTCGGTCAGTCCGTGGGCGAGGTAGCTGTCGAGGATGGCGTGGGCCTGGTCCACGAAGAGCTGCTGGCCGGTCTGCTCGCCCCATTCGAGTGCGTTGAAGGCGTTGAGGATGGTGCGTCCGCAGAATCCGAGTTGAGCCGAGGGGAAGGGCTTGCAGTCGTCGCAGCGGAGGGTGTGGCCGGAGTGGTATTTGATGTCGTAGCGATCTACGTAGGCCATGCGGAAGTAGTTGGCCAGCTGCTCTTTGACCTGCTCGGCGGTGTAGCGTGGCTTCAGGGGCTTGGGTGCCAACCGGTCAACGCAGTGCTGCCAGGTGGAGCTGACGAAGGTTCCGAAGTCCTCGGCCTCGGCGGAGCGCACGAGCCAGCTGAGGATCTGTGTCTCGCCCGGCTGGAGGCAGGCGAAGGCGGTGATGGCGGGTGCGAGTGTCAGCTTTCGGATGTATCGGCGTGGTGTCTCCTCGTAGGGGAAGCCGAAGGTCAGTCGGGCTTTGCCGCTCTCGCCGTCGAAGCCTACATACCCCACGGTGGTGCGTCCGGACAGGATGACCTCGCCCTCGCTGTGGGTGGTCAGGCAGTCCTCGCCCTGGGCGGGCAGCTGGCGTAGCACGCTGACGCCGCGCTTGGTGGCGGCGTCATAGACGGCTGTCAGCGGCGAACTCAGCCGGTCCTCGCGGACGTTCCAGCTGCGCGAGGTGTGGAAGGACGGTGCCTCGCGTGGCGAGCGCAGGTTCTTGTGGTACCAGAACCCTGGCAGGTAGAAGTCGCAGTCGTCCGTGCGGAACTCGGTGGGCAGGCTGACTCCTATATGATAGTACGCGCGCTCTCGGGCGTGGAGGGTCAGTGTCAGCTGGCTGAATCTGCCTTGCAGCTCCGTGCGTGCGATGGTGATGTCCAGAGGGAGCTTCTGTCCGTCGGCGGCCACGAGGTGCTGACCGTCGGCCTTGAGCTCGATGGCACTGGCATCGTTGCCAGGCTGCTTCAGGCTGAGGCTGAAGGTCTGGGCGGCGGCGGGGAGGGTACACAGTGTGCAGAGGATGAAGAGCAGCTTTTTCATAGTTCGGGTTTGTTCTTTCTTGAAATTCGCCGCAAAGGTACGGCATTTTTTTGACCTGTGCAAGACCTCGCGCGCTAAAATCTGTTCAAAAAAAGGCGCAAAACTCGTCAAAAAAGCAATTTGACCAAGAAAGGCTTGTCCGTGTACATTAATTATTGTACTTTTGTAGTGCAAATGCCGCCATAAGGTGTGCTAAATGATTCCGCAATGAAAAAGAACACCATATTCTTCCGCCGGTTGTCCGTCCTGCTCGCTGCCACATTTGTCTGCTGGAGCGTGCAGGCCGAGACGCGTTGGGTGGATGTCACGAGCCAGTATTTCAAGAACCCCTCGTTCCAGACGGGCGACAAGTCCGACTGGACCTTTGACGGCGAGGCCGGCAGCTTTGCGCTGATCCGCGTGGGCTGCATCGAGATGTGGCAGGGCTGGATGCACATGTCGCGCCAGCTGCAGCTGCCCAACGGTCGCTACCGCGTGAGCGTGCAGTCGCTGTTCCGCTTCCGCCGCCACGCGTGGGCGTACCCCGCTTTTGTCGAGGGCACGGACGAGCGCAGCGCGTTCTTCTATGCGGGCGACATGGAAGTGGAGGTGCCGAGCGAGTACGTCTATTGGTTCGACAGCGACCCGGGCTTCGCCTGCTACAACCCCGATGACGAACACTGGTTCCCCAATTCCATGGAAGCGGCCGGACTGGCCTTCGAAGAGGGAGCCTACCGACTCTCCATTGAGACGGAGGTGAGCGACGGCGTGCTCGACATCGGCGTGTACAACGACAGCGAGATGACCCACTCGGACAACTGGCTGGTGGTGGACAACATCAAGATTGAATACCTGACGGAGTTCAACGAGCCGGCCGAGGGTGACCTCTGCGTGAACGAGGTCATGGCGGCCAACACGGACGTGGAGATGAGTCCCGCCTTCAACTTCGACGGATGGGTGGAGCTCTACAATGCCTCGGACAAGCAGCTGACCCTGGGCGGCTGCTACCTGAGCGACGATGCCGCCCGCCCGCTGAAGTGGGCGCTGCCCGCAGGCTTCGGCACCATACCGGCCCACGGCTGCCGCCGCATCTGGTGCGGCAGCAATGAGATTAACTCGCTGCACGCCCCCTTCAGCCTGGACTGCGAGGGCGGCGAGCTCTACTTCTCCGACTCCTCGGGGCGCCAGCTCTTCGCCTTCCACTATCCGGAGGCCATCAGCCGTGCGGCCTACGCCCGCACCACAGATGGCGGCAGCGAATGGGGATGGACGGCAGAGCCCACGCCCGATGCCTCGAACGCCACGTCCACGTTCTGCACGGAGCGTTCCGAGGCCCCCACGGTCACCGACGGCGGCCTCTTCGACGACGAACGGCGCGTGGTGGTACGTGCTGCCCAGGGAGCCGCCATCTACTACACCACCGACGGCACCACGCCCACCCCGCAGCAGGGCGAGCTCCTGCGCACCCACATGCTGCACGTCACTGAGACCACCACCTACCGCTTCCGGGCCTACGAGGACGGCAAACTGCCCTCGGAGGTCGTCGCGCGTACCTATTTAAAACGCGAACGCGAGCACCTGCTGCCCATCGTCTATGTCTCCTGTCCAGATGAATACCTCTACGACGACAGCATCGGCGTCTATGTCCGCGGCGTGAACGGCCGCACGGGCAACGGCCAGTCCTCGCCCGTCAACTGGAACATGGACTGGAACCGGCCCGTCAACTTCCAGTACATGGTGCCCGGGCAGGACGACATGGTCTTCAACCAGGACGTGGACTTCCGCATCAGCGGCGGCTGGACCCGCGCTAACAACCCCAAGTCCTTCAAGCTCAAGGCCGACCGCGTCTATGAGGGCAAGAACACCATGGACTATCCCTTCTTCCCGAACAAACCCTACATCCGCAACAAGGCGCTGCAGGTGCGCCGCGGCGGCAACGACAGCGGCGCCCGCATCAAGGATGCTGCCCTGCACGAGATCATACGCCGCTCGGGCATCGACCTCGACGTGATGTCCTACCAACCCGTGGTCCACTACATCAACGGGCGCTACATGGGCCTCATCAACCTGCGCGAGCCGAACAACAAGGACTTCGGCTTCGCCAACTTCGGCATCTCGAAGGACGAAATGGAAATCTACGAGCAGAGCCCCGACTCCGGCGCCTATATGATGCTGGGCTCCAGCCAGACGCTGCTGCACCTCTATGACCTC
>ODAI014099321.1_pt1 | contig 10803 bp, 6 predicted proteins | sample 1539321 | NCBI WGS metagenome assembly ODAI01 (sample SAMN02144231, study PRJEB22623) | gut metagenome | biome: sheep rumen | host: Ovis aries | place: New Zealand | reverse complement strand
TGCGGGCTCTGTAATATCCATCCTTGCGGTTTTCTATATAAGCGATCTTCAGTTCTTCAACGCACTGCCTCACGGGATGTTCGGGATACTTACCGCACTTGCTGTCATTGCGGTCATGATCCGCAGGTCCTGTGGTGAAAAAGGGAAAAAGCTCATATTCATACTTTTCACCGGAGTGGTGGTTACGGCCATGATCGGAAAGGGCGGCTCCGTCAAGGGAGGAAGGGAACTTAAATCTCCTCTGGATGTGCGCGGGATAATGAAGGAAGGCCCTGCAGTAGGCATCCTTTCGGATTATATGTGCTGCTATATCTACAACTGTGACCATGAGGATTTCAAAGTTAATGTCAGGGACGGAGAAAATGTCCTTATAGTGACCAACATGGTCTTCGCCCCCGGCACCACTCCATATATGTTCGGAGAATATGAAGTATGCCATTTCTCCACGGTGGATCCCACATCCTATGATGAGAGGCTTCTTACTTACTGGGAGCTGTATCCTGAGAAAAGACCGGATGTGATAGTCGTGGACTGCTGGTACGGACAGCTCATGGAAGATCCGGATAACTGGATCATGCAGTATATAGAAAATGATTTCGGATATACTTCATGTACTGACGGAAAGTACGTGAGATTTTACAGAAGATAACATGCATATCCGGAAAAAATTTTTAAAAGTATGATATGTGTCCGGAGCCTGCAGGACAAAAAGCAAAAGCGACCGGGCAGTATAAGTAATTGATCAGGGAGATAAAGAGATGAAAATGATAGTAGGGCTCGGGAATCCGGGCAGAGAATATGAACACACCCGCCACAATGTGGGCTTTGACGTGATATCAGCCCTTGCGGAGAAGCTTGAGATAAGTGCGGGGATGTGGAAGGCTGAGCACAGGGCGCACACTGCAAGAGGGATGATAGGCGGCGAGAAGGTGATACTTGTAAAGCCCCAGACCTTCATGAATCTTTCCGGCGAAGCCGTGAGGGAACTGAATGATTATTACAAGCTTGGCGGAGTAAGTGACATCATAGTCATATCTGACGATGTTGCGATACCCACCGGCAATATCAGGATCCGCATGAAGGGAAGCTCCGGCGGCCATAACGGACTTAAGAACATCATCCTCCATATGGGAAGCGAGGACTTTGTAAGAGTAAGAGTCGGTGTGGGGGATTCAGGCGGTGATATGGTGGGGCATGTGCTCGGTCACTTTTCATCCGAGGATGCAAAGAAGATGAGCGATGCGTACAAAAAGGCGGCGGATGCCGTCTGCTGTATAGTAACTGACGGCGCAGATGTAGCGATGAACAGGTTCAATACGAGAAAAGATGAAAATCAGCAGTAGTTTATTAAAACCCCTCGAGGGCATAGCGGATATAGAGGATCTCAGAACAGTAATAAGGGGAGGCAGCACGCGGTTACCCAAGGGGACGGTGTCTGTTACGGGCTGCGGTGATTCACAGAAGCTTCATATGATCGCGGGGCTTTCTCCCGATGTAAAGTGCCGCATGATCATTACCTATGATGATATCAGGGCAAGAGCCATCGCTGATGAGTACAGGCTCTATGATGAGAACACATTCTATTTTCCTGCCAAGGATCTGATATTTTTCCAGTCGGATATCAACAGTAACGATCTTGTCAGGGACAGGATAAGGACTTACCGCGCTCTGCTGGAGAAGGAGAGTCTCACTGTCGTTACAACCTATGCTGCCCTTATGACAAGACAGGTCCCCATGAACAATGACATGACTGTCATAAAGATAGAGGCCGGTGGAACACTGGATATCGAAAAGCTCAGGAAGAAGCTTATTTTCCTCGGATATGACAGATGCGCCGAAGCCCAGAGCCCGGGGCAGTTTTCAATCCGCGGAGATATAATCGATATCTATGATCTTACCGAGGATAACCCCTATCGTATCGAGGTGTGGGGGGATGATGTGGAGACTGTAAGGACATATGATCCCTATTCGCAGAGATCGATCGAAAACAGAGAGAGCATCAGTATATATCCTGCATCCGAGATGCTCATGGATGATGAGAGGCTCATAAGAGGTCTTGAGCTTGTCATGAAGGATGCGGACAAACAGTATGAAAGGCTCAGGAAGCTCTTTAAGACTGAGGAGGCTCACAGGGTCAAGACAGATGCCGAAAGGCTTAAGGAGGATCTTACCGAGATCGGACGAAAGCTCAATCTCGAAAGCTATCTTCTGTATTTTTATCCTGATGAGACTCTGACATTCCCCGAATGGGTAAGGACCATATTCGGGGACGGAGTAAGATATTTTGCCGACGAGCCTGCAAGATGTATCGGACAGGGCAGAGCTGTCGAGATGGAGTTCAGGGAGAGTATCTCTTCAAGACTTGAGAAGGGGTATGCACTTCCGGGACAGGCGGACCTTCTGTGCAGACAGAGCCTGATCCAGGAAGAGATGGAGAGTGCGGGACTCATTGGGTTTTCCGTGTTCGATTCGAACATGGAGGGCTTTGATGCGCTGTATAAAACAGACATCGGCGGCAGGAATGTACAGTCCTATAACGGCAATGCGGAGCTTCTCAAGAAGGATCTTCTTTCATTCAAAAAGAGAGGATACACTACTGTCATCTTCTCACAGTCCAGGACCAGAGCGGACCGCATGAGACTGGAGCTTGGAGATGAGGGGATCGTATGCTCATACACGGAGGATACGGAGACGCCTCTCGAACCCGGAAGCATCACCATCATGTACGGATATGTTGAGAGGGGCTTCGAGTATCCGATGCTCAAGCTGGTGGTGATCGCGGAGAACGATATCTTCGGCGGACGCATCAAAAAGAAGAAAAAGAGAAAGTCTTCAACATATTCAGGCAGCAGGATCACATCCCTTGACGATCTGCATCCCGGAGACTATGTGGTACATGAGACCTACGGACTGGGTGTGTATAAGAGTATCGAGAAGATCGCATCCGGTGATTCGGTCAAGGATTATATCAAGCTTGAATATGCAGGGGGCGGTGTTCTCTACGTGCTTGCCACTGAGCTGGACATGGTACAGAAGTACGCCTCCGCTGATATCGATAAGAAGCCTAAGGTAAACAGGCTCGGCAGTAAGGAGTGGGAGAGGACCAAGACAAAAGCGCGTGAATCTGCCGAGGAGGTGGCCAGGGACCTTGTGGAGCTCTATGCCAAAAGGCAGTCTGCTCCGGGTTTTGTGTACGGTCCCGATACGGTATGGCAAAGGGAGTTCGAGGAGACATTTCCCTTCGAGGAGACAGAGGACCAGCTCGATGCCATCAGGGATACCAAGGCTGATATGGAAAGCGGCAAGGTCATGGACAGACTCATCTGCGGTGACGTTGGATTCGGAAAGACCGAGATTGCCATAAGAGCTGCATTCAAGGCTATCCAGGAGGGAAAACAGGTTGCATGCCTTGTTCCCACCACCATACTTGCGCAGCAGCACTACGCTACATTCACCCAGAGAATGAAGGATTTCCCTGTGACCATCGGACTTCTGTCAAGGTTCAGGACATCCGCTGAGATCAAAAAGACCATTGCGGATCTTAAGAAGGGGCTGGTGGATATCGTAATAGGTACCCACAGACTTTTGTCGGATGATGTGGGCTTTAAGGACCTGGGCCTTCTCATAATAGACGAGGAGCAGAGATTCGGAGTGACCCACAAGGAGAAGATCAAGAAGCTCCGTGAGAATGTGGATGTGCTTACGCTTTCCGCAACCCCCATACCCAGGACCCTTGAGATGAGCCTTGCGGGGATCCGCGACATGAGCCTTCTTGAAGAGCCGCCCACGGACAGGCAGCCCGTACAGACCTTTGTCTGCGAATACAATGAAGAGATAGTAAGGGAAGCCGTTTCAAGAGAGCTTGCAAGAGGCGGGCAGGTCTATTATCTGTACAACAATGTCCGCACCATCTTCGATCATACCGAGCAGCTGCGTCAGCTTCTTCCGAACGCGCATATTGAATTTGCGCACGGGCAGATGAAGGAAAAAGAGCTTGAGGATGTCATGTATGATTTCATAAACGGTGACATCGATGTCCTTGTGAGCACTACCATCATCGAAACGGGAATGGATATTCCCAATGTCAACACTCTTGTGATATACGATGCCGATAAGTTCGGTCTCTCACAGCTCTATCAGCTCAGGGGAAGAGTCGGCAGATCATCAAGAGTGGCCTTCGCATTCCTTATGTACAGGAAAAATAAGATCCTCACCGAGATCGCTGAGAAGAGACTGGGTGCAGTAAGAGAGTTCACAGACCTCGGAAGCGGATACAGGATCGCACTGAGAGACCTGGAGATAAGAGGTGCGGGTAACCTGTTGGGTAAGAGACAGCACGGACATATGGAGGCTGTGGGATACGACCTGTACTGTAAGATGCTGGGTGAAGCCGTGGGAAGACTTAAGGGGGATGAAGTGAATGAGGACTTCTCCACCGTGGTCAATCTCGATATCGATGCCTTCATTCCGAAGGAGTATATCTTCAACGAAGAGCAGAAGCTTGATATGTATAAGCGTATCGCATCCATTGAGAATGAAAATGATATGGGCGAGATGAGGGACGAGCTTCTCGACAGGTTCGGAAAGGTTCCCTTAAGTGCGGAGAATCTCCTTCAGGCTGCCATGCTCAGAAAGCTGGGACACAATATCTATCTGACCGAGATAAAGGGCGGAAAGGGCACCATAACCTTTTCCTTCAAGGCGGATGCCAAGGTCGATCCTAACGCTATTCCCGGCATCCTTGCAAAGCATAAGAGGCATCTGAGCTTTTCCGCAAACGGTAAGGTTCCGGCATTTACCTACACCTACGAATGTGAGACCCTTGCGGAAAAAGAAGAACAGCAGCTCCTTTCCCTGACCCGCATGCTCCTTGATGATATGCAGGTGATGTGCATATGATGCCTGAGAGATGTCACGGTCAGGCCATCTGTGTCATGGTCAGGCTCTTTTATATCATGGACAGATCTATGTGCAGTCTGGCGTGATCACCGTGTCATACCGTGCGTCGGTGCGGCACGATCGCCGCAATTGTCATCGACCGCAGGCGCTTCCGGCATTGTATTGCATAGCGTATTTTGATATAATCTGTGACATAAATCCGAGGATCTGTCCGTGATCGGATCCCGGTGTTCCCCCGAAACCGAAAGGAGGCAATTTTTTATGAGGATAAAGAGACTTTTTGCAGGTATCGCTGCTGCTCTTGCACTTGTTATGGCAGCACCTGCACTTCAGACCGCCGCAGCACCTGTTAAGCAGGCTGACGGAACCATGTTCGATGCCCAGTACTATGCTACAAACAATCCCGATGTTGTTGCATGCTTCGGTACCGATCCCAACTGGATGTATCTGCATTATGTACTTGTGGGAAAGGCAGAGGGAAGACTTCCCTATGCACCCGGAGCACTTGGCGGATCCGGCGCTGACAGCGCAGCATTCGATGCCACATATTATGCCACCAGATATCCCGACGTGGCAGCGGCTCTCGGATACGATCCCGCTATCATGAAGCTTCACTACGATCTGTTCGGAAAGACAGAGGGAAGATTCCCCAATGCCATCGCTGAAGCTGCGGCAACGGGTGCCACCAATCCCCAGCCCGCACCTTTAGCACCCGCTGCACCCGCAGGCGTTACCATTTCAAGCCTCGGCGAGAGATATGCAGCTGTTGAAGCTACTCTTACCCTTACAGGAACAGGAACCGGATACCATGCCAAAATCCTTCTCCAGAGCGGAGCATCAGGAAGCGCAGTAAGCTTCGGTATCCAGTATGACGCTTTCGCAAGAGCGCCTTATACCGGAAAAGCCACCTTCCTCTGCGAGAACGTTATCCATAACGGTCCCGGAGGACAGGTATATCAGTGGTTCGGAAATGCACAGCTCGGCGTTCCCACCAGGATCATGATGGTACTTGATACGGTTACCGGCGTTGTTGATCTCTACGTAAACGGTGCAAAGGTTGGTTCCGTAGGAAATACCAATCTCCTTGCAGGAAATCTCAGCGCATCCGTTGAAGGCTGTGCAAGACTTGACGGAGATACCGTTAATGCCAATATCTCCGACATCAGGTTCAAGAAGCCCGGAACAGCCAATACATCAGGTGATTCAGTATTCTTCTGGCAGTGTGTCAGCAGAAATCCCGGCATCGCAGCTACATATTCAGGCTCCAATGCAGGTGACTGGTGCACATGTTCCAACGTCAATATAAACGGAATGGTCATCGGACTTAACGGACTTGACTGGGACAGCGCCTATGCCAACGTTTCCGGAGTTGCGACCTACGCACTGTGGCTGTAACGATCATGGTGCTTACTGCACGGTTCGGTCAGCCTGCGGAAAAGAAACAGTTCCGTATACGCTGACATGATAACAGATAATGAAGACCTGCTTTCTCCGGAAGGCAGGTCTTTTTATGCATATTTTACCTGCGGTGTATCACCGGTCCGGTTAAAAATGTATATGACGTGTATGGTGCCGTATGTTTGGCGGATTTGTACAAAGTAAGGAAACTATTTTCAGTAATTCAGGTTCTTGCACCTCCGGAAGCCTGTATTCTATAATGGAAACTGTAAACTATAAAAACGTTTCCAAAGTTTTTCTTAAAATGGGAGGAGTAAAAATGCAGGATCCAAATAAGCTTAAGGAGATCATCCTTGCAGGTACTGTTGAGGTCTATGGTGAGAAGGGTATCAAGTTCACCATGGACGATCTTGCGAAGCACCTTGGAATGAGCAAGAAGACGATCTATACCGTGTATCGTGAGAAGAAGACACTTTTCATGGCAATGGTGGATTACGTATTCGATTCCATCAAAGAGAGCGAGAGAAAGGTGGTCGAGGATAATTCTCTGAGCACCATCGAGAAGATCCGCAGGATACTGGGAGTCCTTCCCGACAGCTACAAGAACGTGGATCTCGGACAGCTTTATATACTTCGTGAGAAATATCCTGACATCTATGTCAAGGTTGAAGAAAGGCTTGAGACGGGATGGGATCAGACCATAGCCCTTATCGAGCAGGGAATTAAGGAAGGGGTCGTAAGACCCGTGAACATCAAGCTCGTAAAGATGATGTTCGAAGCATCCATCGAGCAGTTCTTCTCAAGAGATATCCTTGTAAAGAACGGCATCAGTTATCTTGAAGCTCTCGATGAAGTAGTGAACATCATTGTTGAAGGCATTGCAGCAAGATGACTGTGAAGCCCGGCAGGTAAAGGTTATATGAAAGGAGCATGTATGGATAAGAAGGGGCTGACATTTAAGGAAAAGCTTGCCTATGGAGTAGGCGCAGTCGGTAAGGATATGGTTTATATGCTCTCTGCGAGCTATATCCTGTACTATTTTCAGGATCTTCTCAAGGTGAATTCCGTTGCAATGGGAGTGATACTTCTTGCGGCGAGAGTTTTTGATGCGTTCAACGATCCCATCATGGGAATCGTTGTGGCCAAGACCCATACCAGATGGGGAAGATTCCGTCCCTGGCTTTTCATCGGAACCCTGACCAATGCCGTAGTTCTCTTCATCATGTTCGCCTGTCCCCCTGATCTCTCACCCGCAGGTCTTGTAGCCTATGCTGCAATAACCTATATTCTCTGGGGCGTTACATATACCATGATGGATATTCCCTACTGGTCAATGATCCCTGCCTTTACCACAGGCGGTAAGGAGCGTGAGGGTCTTACCACTCTTGCAAGAAGCTGTGCAGGCGTCGGAAGTGCGCTGGTCACCATCTTCACGGTTATGATCGTACAGAAGCTTGGTGCTGCACTTGCAGGTACCGGAGCAAGCGATACCGTAAGAGAGATCGTCGGTTTCAAATGGTTCTCACTCGTCATCGCAGTCCTCTTCGTCCTGTTCATAACAATAACCTGTCTTGCGGTTAAGGAGCAGAGCCTCGTTGATATGAAGTCCGCATCGGTTAAGGATATGTTCAAGGCACTTGTCACCAACGATCAGGCGATGACCGTTGTCATTACCATAGTTCTCATCAACTGCTCCATCTATATTACCTCAAATCTTGTCATATACTTCTTCAAATATGATTTCGGCGGGACCGAATGGGGTGGAAGCTATACCCTGTTCAATATGTTCGGAGGCGCGATACAGATACTTTCAATGATGCTTCTCTATCCCCTCCTCAGAAGATTTATCAACAATGTGAAGATATTCTATGTCTGTCTTGCAAGTGCGATAACAGGATATGTCACCCTCTTTATCATTGCATTTGTGAACATGACTTCCGTAGCGATACTCTTTATCCCCGCCTTCTTTATCTTTGCGGCTAACGGAGTACTTCAGGTCATCACAACAGTGTTCCTTGCCAATACCGTAGACTACGGTGAACTCAAGAATTCAAGACGTGACGAGAGTGTCATTTTCTCGATGCAGACCTTCGTGGTCAAGCTTGCCAGCGGAATTGCCGCATTTGCAGCATCCATATGTCTCCAGTTCAATAATCTCCAGGGCGGCACCGCGGATACTTCCGAGAAGATCGACTATTCACTTGCAGTTTCCGCTTCATCCAAGCTGGGACTTCGTATGACCATGGCACTTGTTCCCGTAGCAGGACTGATCATCGCAGTACTCATCTTCCGTAAAAAGTATATTCTCACCGATGCGAAACTTGCGGAGATATCAGAGAAGCTTGAAGCGGGAAGATCATAAATCATCACTCTGTAAAGGTTAAAGACAGGAGCAAACGCTATGACAGACAGATCCATATCTATTTTCGGAAACGAGATAAGCACTCGTGATCACCGCAAGGCTGTAAGATCCAAGGCTAAGTATGTAAGGAAATTCGGTGACGATTCGGGTGCGGACTATCCCGTTAAGATAGAAAAGAACAGATACATCGGCGACAGTCTCGGCGTCAATAACGTTCTCGTGGGTGACCTTTCCCAAAATGCCCATTTTGTTCCGGGTGATGATCTTCCGGCACTTTCCTGGGATGAGGAAAAGGGGATCATAGTCGGCAATATCCGAATGGGATTCGGCCACTACAGGATATCCATGGCAATTGCCTCAGCGGCTCATTCCATGGGATATACTCCCTACTGGATGGATCTTAATTCATATGGTGAGACCACCTGCACCAAAGTGATCGGAGCACAGAATGACCTGTATTCCCTCGGATCCAGACTGTCCAAAAATCCGGTCTTCAATAAGCTTGTCTGGGAGCCCATGAACTATGAGGGCTTCAGAGCCCTTTCATACAACGCATGCGATCAGAAGAATGCTGAGCTGATGGCGCCTGTCTACAGGAACGTCCCCAAGGATATCCCCGTTGTGGGAACTCATGTATGGCCTGCACAGGCCGCTCTCCATGCGGGTATGAAATATGTAGTGAATGCGATTCCCGATAACTGGCCCATGGCACTTCACCTTGCGGAGGGTGCCGTTCATACCATACAGTGCCGTAATGCATATATGGGCTACAGCATCCTAAACGGAATGAACGGAAAGAAGGTCTGTAACCCGATGTCAGAGGGCTCCCTGGTATATACCGGACATTATATCGATCATGAGATCGTTACAGGTATAGAGAGCGACTGCAGCGCAAGAAAACAGCGCAGGGCAGAGGGTAAGCCCATGAGGTTCCTTCTTACCATAGGCGGAGCCGGTGCGCAGAAGGAGATATTCGCAGCGATGATCCGCTATCTGATACCCCATATAAAGAGCGGCAGGGCGTCTCTTTTTGTTAATGTGGGAGATTACAGAAATGTATGGGATGATCTTAAGAAGGAGATACCCGGGATGGCGTCCCTTTCTTCAGAGCATATGGATGACTGGGCGGATACGGAAAGCTTCGCCGCATCAGCTCTTGATCCTTCAGTGGATATCACCGGTATTCACGGCTTCTGGCATAAGAATATATTCCAGGCAGTCTACTGTACCAATCTGCTGATGAGAGGATGTGACATACTTGTCACAAAACCTTCGGAGCTTGCTTTCTATCCCGTTCCCAAGCTTTTCATAAAGAGAGTCGGCAAGCATGAGATGTGGGGTGCCATACATTCGGCAGAGATAGGTGACGGAACACTTGAGTGCAGGGATATCCCCCATACGCTTCAGATGATAGATATGTTCATGAACACCTCGCTTCTTGATGAGATGTGCGATAATATAGTTCTTAACAAAGAGTCAGGTATCTACGATGGTGCATACAGGGTTGTGGAGACTGCCATGGGCCTGAGATCCTGACAGGTTTCCGGATTCGTGACAGATACTTTCGGTGTGCGGGGGGAGATGCCCGTATCTGCGGAGATAGTAAGGAGGATTATATGATCCGTCATATTTATGATGATGCATGGGTTCTTGATACACCGGGTACCACATATGCTTTCAGTGTGCTGCCTACGGGGCAGTGTGAGCATCTCTATTATGGGAGGCATATCAGGCTGGACGAGGCCGGGGGAAGCCTCGATGCACTTTCCGAAAAGCATGCCTTTGCTCCTGGCAATACCTGTGTCTATGATAACGATCACTGGGGATATTCCCTTGAGGATATGAGACTTGAGATGAGCTCCTACGGAAAGGGAGATCTCAGAGATCCCTTTGTGGATATCGTTTTTGAAGACGGATCGTCAACATGTGACTTTGTCTTTGAAAAGTATGTGATAGATGATGCGGAACCTTATTCCGATACTCTTCCCGTTTCATACAGTGAGAGCGGAAGGTGTGAGCATCTGTGCGTTACAATGAAGGAGAAGGCAAAGGGAGTAAGACTTCACCTTCACTATTATGTCTATGAGGACTGTGACTGTATATGCAGGATGTCTGTTCTTGAAAATACTTCGGATTCCGGGATC
>ODAI011787080.1_pt1 | contig 10803 bp, 9 predicted proteins | sample 1539321 | NCBI WGS metagenome assembly ODAI01 (sample SAMN02144231, study PRJEB22623) | gut metagenome | biome: sheep rumen | host: Ovis aries | place: New Zealand | reverse complement strand
CATGCTGTAGCCACCACTGCCACACCCGCGCACGCATCGACACACAAGGAAGCCTGCATGGAACACCTCGTTCACACCATTCCGCCCACCTTTGATGAGCACAGTCGTGTGCTGGTGCTTGGGTCCTTTCCCAGCCCCAAGTCACGTGAGGGCCAGTTCAACTATGGGCACCCACAGAACCGCTTCTGGCGCGTGCTGGCCCAGCTCGCAGGCGAGGAGCTGCCACACACGAATGACGAGAAGCGCTCGTTCTGTCTGAGGCACGGCATTGCGCTCTGGGACGTCATCGCAGAGTGCGACATCGTAGGCGCGTCGGACGCGAGCATCAGGAATGCCCGCCCCAACAAGCTCTCGCTCATCACGCACAACGCCCCCATCGAGGCGGTCTTTTGCACTGGCGCCAGGGCATTCCAGCTGTATCGGCGTCTCGGCTGCGAGGAGGAGTGCGGACTGCCGGCGCAGCGGCTCCCGTCGACGAACCCCCCCAACGCTGCCTGCCAGATGGAACAGCTGCTCGAGGCGTATGCAGCCATCTTTAGGTCGCTGGGAGCAGTCGCCGAGTGATCAGTTGATCCTGCTCACGCCGACGACGAGCTTCTCTCCATCTTCCTCCTCAAGCAGGGCTGCCCTCAGCACAACGGGCACGAGCTTGCCGTCGAGCATCAGCCGATAGCGCAGGAGATACCGCTTGTTGCGATGAATTCCTTCCATCACGTTCGACTCCGTAAAGGCTGCGGCAAACCCCTCCCGGTCCTCCTCGTAAAGCGCAACACGGCTCTGCCTGAGCGTGGTTCCAAAGAAGTCCTCGCCTTCCTTCAACAACCCCAAGCAAGAGTAGTCAGTATCGGCGTCATACTCGATGAACCTTCCACTTTCCACATCCACAACGTACGTACAGACAAACTCGTCAGAGAGCGCCGTAATCCTCGCATACGCCATGCGCTCGGACTCGGTTTGCTCGAACCTTCTCTACTGCTTTATGTACTCGTCCACATCGCACACGCCGATGACGATGTGGTCGGAATCGGAATCCGTGCGCACGGCCTTCATCCTCATGTAGTGCGGCTCACCGTCAATCAGCTGGCGATAGGTGATTATGAACGAACCTTGGGTCCTTATCGTTTGTAGGACGTTCTCCTTCTCGAAAGACGAGATGAAGCCTTGCTGGTCGTCCTCAAAGAGAATCAGTTGAGCGTCCCGCTTGCTCGTGAGGAAGAAGTCCTCACCCGTCCGCTCCAGGGAGAACCCGTCCGTCTCCAAGTCGAAGGCGTACTCGACGAACTTATCCGTATTGACGTCCACGTAGAACAGATAGCGGTACTCCGCCGAGAGCGCCTTCGCGATGTGTATGTACGAAATGGGCGAATGCTGGCTCTTGTTGTCTATGATGGCGAGCACGGCAACGAGGAGCGCGGACGTCCCCGTCACGGGATTCGTAGCGATGTGCTTCACGATTGCATGGGCCGTCTTGTCGTCTCCGATTTCCTCATCGAGCATCGTCTGGCCATTCTCGTGCGCACTTTCGCGCAATGCACGGAAAAACGGTTTCCGATTAGCCCGCATCGTAGGTGCCGCTACGCCCGCCCCTACTTCCACAATGGCGAACGCGCGACTCATGAAGGCGCGATACGATGGGTTGCAACGTGCGATTCGACACTCGTCGTCCTTGTACTCGTAGATTGCCATGGGAATCGTGTTGAAGTACTGCTGCATCGAGTCTTCGCCGCTGTGCGCGATGGCTGCAAGGTCATACAAGTTGATACCGCCAATGGCGGTGTAGTAGTCGGATTCCGCCGGGTTCTCGAAGCCTATCTGCGTGCCCTCGCGATGACGCTCCACTATGGTCTCGAAGGGAACCGGCTGCGAGAAGAAGAACCCCTGTAGCTTGCTACAGCCCACCTCGCGCAGGAAGTTGACTTGCTCGCTCGTCTCCACGCCCTCGGCCACCGTGTCCACGCCGAGCGCAATCGCCATCTTCACGAGCTCAGCGATCATGACCTTGCTCTTCTCGCCCTTGTCAAAGCGGCGCATGAATCCCATGTCGAGCTTGATGAGGTCGAAGTGGATGTCTTGGAGGAGTTCGAGCGACGAGTAGCCACTGCCGAAGTCGTCCATCCAGACTTTGAATCCAAGCTCCTGCAGCCGTCGCACTTGCGCGCCCATGAACTCCATGTCCTGGCCCACCATGCTCTCGGTGACCTCAATGGTAATCATGCTGCGATCCACACCCGCGGCATCCACACGCTTGCAGACCTCCTCGACGATGTCCGCGGCCTTGAAGTCCGACCGCGATAGGTTAAGCGAATGAGGCACCACGTACAGCCCGGCACGTTGCTGGTCCCGCATCTTTGCGAGTATCTGCTCGAGCACGTAGAGATCGAGCTTGTAGATAACCCCAGCGTTCTCGAGCGCGGGGATGAACTGCGCAGGCGAGACGAAGCCCTTCTGCGGGTCAATCCAACGCGAGAGCGCCTCCTCATCGCACACCCTCCCGTTCGCCGAGCGGACGATCGCCTGGTAGTACACCTGAATCCAATGGTTGCGGAGGGCGTTGTCCAAGTTGCGCACGAAGTATTGCTCGAGCTCGATGGCGCTCAGCATCACGTCATCGAAGTATCGAAACTCCGAAGCGGGCGAATTGCCGATGGCATCGCAGGCGACCTTCGCTCGGTCGCAGGCCGAAGCGACGTCGATGCTGCCCATGGAACGCCGATAGATACCGACGCACAGGGGCAGCGAGCTGCCACCGCAGAGCTTCTCCGCCTCGGCAAAGACGGCGCGCAGCTTGTCTTCCAGTCCCTTCTCGACCGTATAGACGGCAAAGTGGTCCTGGCCGAGCCTGCTGCTGTGCTCGTTGCCGAAGTGCTTGCCCAGAAGCTTTGCCACCTCGCGGATGAGCCTGTCACCTTCCACGAATCCGTGACGGCGGTTGTAGAACTTCATGCCCTTGAGGTTAATGTAGAGAAGGGCGGGATCCTCCCCCTCCTCAGCAAGACGTTCCGCGCCGAGCTTCGCCAGGTCAAAGAAGTACGTCATGCTCGGCAAACCGGTGAGGTAGTCGTAATAATTCCTCTGGAACAGCGACTCCTTGTGCAATGCGGTGCTGTAGCCCTGCTGAATCGCCCCAGCAGAACGCCCGACCTCGACCGCGTAGGCACCCTCGTCGTTGAACCAAACGATGCCGAGGGTCGCGCCGTCCGACTCCACGAAGCGCCTGCCGCTCGCATGGACAATCGCCCAGCCGACCTTCGACCTCGTACGGTACACGACATCAAGGGCTTCGCCCCCGCCGGCGAATTGCAAGACGCTCTCCCGGACGCGCACGGCATCATCGGGATGGACGTCACGATACGCATCCTGGTTGATGAGCTGATACGCCTCGTCGCGTTCGTATCCAAAGAGGTCGCAAAAGCCGGCAGAGAGGACGAGCACGACGGGCTGCCCTTCTATAACCTGAAACACACCAAAGGGAATCAGCGAGCGCTCCAAGAGGACGAATTCCGTCGCACTGGACTGGTATGTCTTCATGCGTGCCTCCCCCTGCGCGCATCAGACTACAATATGACCAATTATACAGAGATGAATTGGAATTTACATAATCCATTAAGGATAAAGGAGTAGACATGCAGTATGACTTCACCACAATTCCAGACCGGCACGGACACGACGCGATTGCCGTCGACGGTCTCGGCGACGGGACGGGCTTCTCGCCTGCCGCGCCCAAGAAGGGATTCGATTCCATACCGCTGTGGGTCGCCGATATGAGCTTCGCCACAGCGCCCTCGGTGACACGCGCCATCCACGAGCGCGTTGACCATCCCTTCTTTGGCTACTACGAGGAGAGTGACGCGTACTGGCAGGCCATCATCGACTGGCACCGCACGCGCAAGGGCGTCTGCGACCTCGCGCGCGAGCACATTGCCTACGAGAACGGCGTGCTGGGCGGCGTGGTGAGCGCCCTCAACGTGCTGTGCTCGAAGGGCGACAACGTCTTGGTCCACAGCCCCACCTATGTGGGCTTCACCATGAGCTGCGAGAACAATGGCTACCACCTCATCCACAGCCCGCTCGTGCTCGACGAGGGTGGCACGTGGCGCATGGACTTCGACGACATGGAGCGACGCATCGCGGAGAACCACATTCACGTGGCCATCTTCTGCTCGCCCCACAACCCCTGCGGACGCGTGTGGGAGCGTTGGGAGCTGGAGCGCGCGATGGAGGTCTTCGAGCGTCACCACGTGTGGGTGATAAGCGACGAGATTTGGTCCGACCTCCTGCTCGACGATCACGTCCACATCCCCACGCAGAGCGTCTCGCCGTGGGCGCATGAGCACACCGTGGCGTTCTATGCCCCATCCAAGACCTTCAATCTTGCCGGACTCATCGGCTCGTATGGCATCGCGTACAACCCGTGGCTGCGAGACCGGCTCAACAAGGAAGCGTCGCTCTCGCACTACAACGCACAGAACGTGCTCTCCATGCACGCACTCATCGGCGCCTATAGCGAGGAGGGAGCCGCCTGGACAGACGAGCTGTGCCAGGTGCTCTCGGCAAACGCCGCACTCGCGTGCGAGCGTCTGAACGCATACCCTGGCGTCACATGCGCACGACCGGAAGGGACCTACGTGCTACTGGCCGATTGCCGCGGATGGTGCGACGATCGCGACGTGTGCTATGCGGACGTTCCGCGTCTTGGCTGGGACGTGGGCGTCACATGGCACGACGGAAGGCTCTTCGCGTGCCCGGGGTTCGTGCGGATTGCCGTCTCGGTACCGCACGCACAGGTCGCCCGAGCCCTCGACCGGCTTGATCGGTACGTCTTTGGCGCGTAGCTCTACGCCATGGCCCCGCGCCCACGGGGCAGCCCTCGCAGGCTCCCCATGGGTCCGGTGGCGCGCTTAGAGCTTACGCGGCGTGAGCGGCTTGCGCAGGTGGCACAGCTTGTCGCGGCAGTTCGTGCATGACAGCGACGCGTTCGTGCGCTCGTCGAACCGCTCCGGGTGACGCACGAACGCCAACTCCCAACGCAGCAACACAAAGAGCGAGAGCGCGATGAGCGTCCACCCGAACCAGCCACCCACCGTAAAGAGCGGCGTGGCCGTCATGATGCCATCCCAATTGAATATCTGGCACGTGGTGCAGCATCGATTGCGCATGAGCAGAAGCTGTAGCGGACACCAGAGCACTACGCTCACCATGTCAAACATGAAGTAGAACAGGGTCCAAAGCAGGACAGTCCGCTCGTTAAGCACCCCAAATCGCTCAAGCAGCAGGCCCACACAGAGGTTGAGCAGCACCCAAAAGACAAAGACGGGCGCAATCTCGCCCAAGCGGCGCTGACGTATGCTGTGCCGAAGCGCCTCACTCGCCGTGAGGTCCTCCTCGCTCCACGGGAGCATGCGCAGGAAGTCGATGTCGGCGGCAAACTGCTTGCCTGCTTCGGCAACGCCCTTGGTTGTCTCCTCCATCGCCTGCCGCGTGTTCGTAACCGCCTGCCCAAGGAGTTCTTGGCCCTGCGCCGCCAGGGCGCGCGCCTGATCCATTAATTCGCGCGGTCCCCCCTCAAAGAGCTGGGCAGTGGGAACGTGAAACTCCACGTACTGCTTGCGACTGCCCATGGCAATCTTTGCGTGCGGGCGGAGTTTGGTGAGAAGGTCGAACAAGAGCAGCACGTATGCGATGTTAACGAAGCTGATGCCGGCGCCAATGCCGAAGTTGCCCGTAATGTCGAGCACCTCGGGATTCACGACCATCATGATCACGGCAATGAGGAAGAGCACCGTGCGCAAGACGAGTCGCACTACATACTGTTTGAAAAGCCTCGTGGCAGTCTGTGAGTTTCCATTGTTCATGGGGATATTGTAGCCGTATACTTGGCTGCATCGCAATCAGAGTTGGAGGGGACACACGTGAGGCAAGAACCTGCCAAACATCGCACCGGCATACGGATGTCTATCCCCGCCTCCACCGTGATTCTCGCCGTGTTTCTCGCCTTTGCCGTCTTTCTCACCCTCAACCCGAACCTCACCGGCGGGGTCGAGGAGTCGCGCATCGCGATGGACGTTGACCTCAGTGACGGCTGGATGACTGCCGACGGAACGCCGGTAAGGCTGGACTCCCTCAACAACCTTCCTGATCTTTCCACGGTGGGCGTCACCATCACGCGCACGCTGCCGCACCCCATCGAGCCAGGCGCCGAGCTCAACTACATCACCAGGAACGTGGAGGTGCATCAGTACTACGACGACGAAGAGGTCTACGTGCATGGCGGCCATCACGAGGAACGCGACGCAGCCTACGCCACGCGCTTCAACTTCACGCCGTTGTCCTCGGCGAACGCCGGTGAGACCGTCACGTTGTTCATAAAAGCGGTCCATGCCGGCAACGCATCGCAGATACTCAACATGCGAATCTCGGGGACCGCCGCGTACATCCAGCGCTACGTGCGCGCACATGCGCTCGCCTTCTCCATGTCCGTCGCCATCATCTTTGGCGGTTTGGCCATCCTACTGCTGAGCCTCGTCTTGCGGAGCGTGCGCGAGACCGAGCTCGACCTCGTATCGCTCAGCACCCTTGCAATCCTCTTGGGCACATGGTCGGCAACACAGACGCTCATACCCCAGCTGGTCACGGGCCTCTACTCCATCCTGCGCACCCTCGAGTACCTCACCCTGCTCTTCGCGCCGTACTCGGGCATCTGCTTCGCCATCTCGCTCGTCGACCCGCCGCAGCCGCAACGATACAAGCACGTCGCCCTCGCAGCCCTCACCGCGGCGGTTTCCTACACGCTCGCCACGGTGACCCTCACCCATGGCAACATGCACGATTCCCTCTCCGCCACACATCTGTTCATCGCCTTCAGCATCTGTCTCATAGCAAGCATGATTGTGCGCAGCCTTCGTTCGCGGGGCGAGAGCCTGCGCGAGAGCTTCGACCATGTAAGCCACACCATGCTCGCCTCGTTCTTCCTCTTGGCCTTTTGTGTCGTGGCCGACCTGTTCACCTACATCGTGACCGCGCACGGGTCGACCGACCCGGCGTTCTTCTCGCGTTTGGGACTCTTGGTCTTCACGTGCGTGATGGGTGCCGATGCGGTACAGGACAGCATTGAATTCGTGAAGAAGGCGGACCAAGCCGAGATGATAGAGCAGCTGGCCTACACCGACTCGCTCACGGGCATCGGCAACCACACCGCCTGGCAACGCCTCGTGAGTGACGTGGCGCAGACCCTCGAGAACGGCCTCATGGAGGACGCCATGGTATGCCAGTTCGACCTCAACTTCCTCAAGCGCGTCAACGACACGCAGGGGCATGCGGCGGGCGACGCCTACCTGCGCCTCGCTGCCGAAGTGCTCACCCGCTCCTTCGGCACCGAGGGCACATGCTACCGCACGGGCGGCGACGAGTTCAGCGGCATGATCGTGGGATCCGACCTCGAGGAGCGGCTGCAACGATGCATCGAGCTGTTCGACGTCTCCATCGAGGAGCAGAAGGACGGAGAGATGCCCGTCTCCATCGCACTCGGCTGGGCGACGGTGAGCGAGGTCGAAGAGCACACGGTGAGCGCCGCGCAGCAGCTCGCTGACGAGCGCATGTACGAGAACAAGCGCCTGATGAAGGCGGAGCGCCTCGACTAGGCACCACACAACAGGCGGCGCTCAGCGCGCGGGAACGCAGCCCAGATGCCATGAGGATTGTGCACGCCCGTGGGATGTCCGGGACGCTTAGCGCTTCGTCCAGAGGGTGATGATGGCGCCAAGGGCAACAATCGCTGGCAGGGCGAGCATGATCTGCCCGGGAATGGGGATGAACCCAACGATGATCCACGAGTGCCCAAAGGTGTCGGACCGAATGAGCCAATCAGTTGCCATGTAGGCCGCCCATACCGCAAACGCGCTTCCGGCAACGCGCAGCAGGGCAGAGCCCATGTCGCGAGGCGCACCGTTGCCCACGAAGCTCTTTCCCTCGCAAAGGGCAAGCAATAGCAAAGGAAGCCCTGCTTGCACGATAAGGTCAAGCAGGAAGATGCGTCCCGAGCCCCGCAAACCAAACAGCAAATCCAACTGACGGATATACAGCGTCTGAAACCCGGGGAGTTCGCTCACGCCAAAGAGGAGCATGTTGAGGCGCGGCACGAGGCTCAACCCAAAGATCACGGCAGTTGCAGCGGCACAAGCAAGGATCGTACTTCTGCCTTCCTCCCTGCCCTGGGCATAGGAGAGATAGCCTCTGGTAAGAAGCACGCCCGGCACGATGGTTGCCAAGGCAGTTACCACAAACTGGAAGTTCACGGAATGCCCCATGCGTATGGCAAGAATCACCGTATCAATAAACGCAAAGAGGACAAAGGCCAAGAACAGCACCTCTATCACAAACCAAATCCTTGCGAGATTACGTCTCTTCACTTCCATGTTTGCCCCTTCCCTTCGTGACCAACGGATTGCCATTGCAAGTAACTCACAGCGTGTTGACGCTATGATGGTGGGCGGTTGCACCGCAGCGCGTGCACTCGTCGTGCCACTCGCCCACCTCGTAGTCGCGATACTCCCGCACGTTGTTCACGCGTTTCCAATCGTGGTTCTCGGCACCACACGCCGGGCATGTGCAGGGGACAATCGCGTCGCCCTCGGGAAGCACGACCTCGCCGCAGGCTGTGCAGGCATAGCCGTTGAGCCGTTTGATCGCGAGCTTCTGGTCTCCCCAACCGTTGCGAGCCATGTCCTCAAGTACGGCTTCGTCACGAATGAGCTCAGTCACGGCCGCCTGCGTGCGCGGGTCGCTGGCCTCACGCGCAATGTCGGCGAGGGTAGCCGGGTCCGTGATGCGCTCAGGCATCGAGAAGAACGTCAAGCTCTCCTTCTCGATCGCCCAGCGCTTGAGGATGTCCTGGTCGGTCACGGCCTTTGCCGCGGTCTCACGCAGCACCTTATCGGCAGTCTCATCCTCCGCGAGCGCCGCGAGCTCTGCTTGACTCGAGATCTCCGCGACCTGCGCCGCTGCCTTTGTGAGACGCTCCGCAAGGACCTCCTTGTAGCGCTCTCCTGCGAGATACTTTACTCGAGGGTGACGCGCGAAGTTCTTGAGCTCGTACAACATGTCCAGGTCATCGAACTGGGGCACGTATTTCTCGCCCTCCCGAATCCCGAACGAGTATTCGTTCCGCAGCTTCTCGAAGAGCTCTTCCTGCGTATACTCCGGCTCGGCAGGTGGGGTGGGAGGATTGGGCACCTTGGACCGTTCCTTCGTGGGTGTGCTCGGCTTCGTCACCGCGGGCTCAGGCACCTCCGTTGCGGGATTATCCAGCTGCTGCCCGTGCCTCTTTCCAAACAGCCTTGCGATGAGCCCCATGGCGCTGCCCCCTCTTTGGCAGAACGGTCTTACTGCTCATAGTATGACTGATGAGGATTGCCGTCCATACGGCACTCGTTGGGCGCGCCTAAGGCGTCGTGCGGCGTTGCCGGACGCGGCGGAACTGCGTGCGATTCCTATGCGCGACGAAACTCGTAGTGCTCAAAGAGGTCCGGCAAATCGGAGGGCACATCGGAGGGATAGACCGTCTCGTTGGGAAGCGTCCCGACCGTCCCCACGTGTCGGTACGCCTGCACCGCCCACGTCCGGACGCCGCGGGCCGCGAGGTCGTGCGCGATGGCGCTGACGTCCGCCTGCGAAAGCAGGCTGGGGTGCCAGGTGGTGCGCGTCTCGAGCTCCTTGCCTGCGGCGAGCACCGCATCCAGGCTCTCCCGCGCGCGCTCGCCGGAACCGTACGCCCCCGTCACGCGCTCGTAGGCGTCCCAAGGAGCCTTGACGTCGAGCCCGACCCAGTCCACATAGGGAAGCATCTGGCGAAGCCGCTCGGGATACGCGCCGCAGGTGTGCAACCCCACCACGAAGCCCATCTGTCGGACGCATCGCGCCACCTCTGGCAACGCCTGCTGGGCAAGCGGCTCCCCACCAGAGAAGACCACCCCATCAAGCAGGCCCTGCCGCTTGCGCAGGAACTCGAAGAGGTGGTCCTCATTGACGGTCGCCGAATCAATGCTTCGCAGGATGTAGTTCTGGCAATACGGGCATGCCCACGGACAGCCCGCCAGAAACGCCACGCACGCGAGCTTACCGGGCCAGTCGACCGTCGAGAAGGGCTCGATGCCCGCTATGCGCAGCATACGTCTCTTTGCGCCTATGCGCAGCAAGACGTCGGCTCGACGAACTCCACGCGCTCGTGGAACTCGCCCTTCTTGCCGGTGTTGTAGAACGAGACGGGACGGTAGTACCCCATGACGCGCGTCCAGACCTCGCAGGGCTGGCGCTCCTCATTGGAAAGCTCAACGCCGTCGAGGACGACGCCGGTGGACTCGAAGTCGGTCTTGTTAACCATGTCCCCTCCTGTAAAGCATCGCACTTCTAGTTCTTGCGCACCACATCTTACCTGTATACCATATGTAGTGTCTATACCCATTTTTGTTCCACATCTGGCGGTCATCAAGCGGGCGATCCCATGTCCGTCAGACAGGCGGCGCTGCGTCCGCCGAGCAGGCGAGACCGCGCCGATCGCACGCACCACCTAGCTGGCAGCACGCTTCGCACGCACCAGCTCCTCGTCGCAAATCGGGCAGTACTCGTGCTCGCCCGCGATGTAGCCATGCTTCGGGCAGATGGAGAACGTGGGCGTCACCGTGATGTAGGGCAGGCGGAAGTTCTCCAGCGAACGCTTGACGAGTTGCTTGCACGCCTCGGCGGACGACACCCGCTCCCCCATGTAGAGGTGCAGCACCGTGCCACCGGTGTACTTCTTCTGCAGCTCCT
>ODAI010816561.1_pt1 | contig 10803 bp, 12 predicted proteins | sample 1539321 | NCBI WGS metagenome assembly ODAI01 (sample SAMN02144231, study PRJEB22623) | gut metagenome | biome: sheep rumen | host: Ovis aries | place: New Zealand | reverse complement strand
TTTCAGCTCCTGCGGCGTGTCGCCATAGTGGAGAATACAAAACGGTCCGGTCTGTGCCGGGACTCCGTATACTCAAACATAATTCCTTTCGCGTTAAATGTATGGGAGGAGACAACTGCCAGGCAGTCATAATCTCCCAGGTCAAGATATTTGCAGTCCATCTCCGTCGCCTTCTCTACCGTCATGACCCGCTTGGCAGTCACGATGGATTCTCCCAGGACATTTTCCATGTAGGCATAGACAGAATCCGCGGCGATTTCCTCGGTGAGACCGGGGACAACGGATTTGAGGAACCAGTTGTTATCCATGATTACCGGTGTGTTGTCGAAATAGCGTACACGCTGAATATAATAGACTTCCTCTCCTATGTCGAAACCCAATCTCTCATGCAGTCTTTCGTCAACCACAAACTCCGCAAATACAAGGACACGGGTGTGATATTCCTTTTTGTTCCGCGCAGCTGCTTCCTTGAGACTTTCAATCACACCGATGGAAAAATCAGACCACCCGGCCGGCCGATAGATCACGACAACACCTTTGCCATGGATACTCTGCACATATCCGATCTCGGAGAGTTCCTTCACCGCCCTGCGGATTGTATTTCTGGAGCATCCGTACTTCTCTACCATCGTATATTCCGTCGGCAGACAGGACTGCGGCTTAAAGACACCTTTTTCAATTTTCCTTTTCAAGTCCTCATAAATAGTGCTGTATTTTTTTGCCGGCACGGCGTCCTCCTAAATATGCAGCCCGGGACAGACCTGCATCTTCATTCTGCTGTCCGCAGCCGAATCCCATCATCTGCTGCATCGGTAACTAATCTTTTACGATCATTATTATTATACCGTTTCACAGCAATAAAGGAAACTGTAAAAAACAGAAATCGGGAGGATGAACATTACTATTGTAATGGGGCGTCCTATCGAGATTATCTGAACCAAATTGATTTTCTAAATGCGGAAGTCTCTTTTCCCCTTATACCGCGCCCGGATCTTTAATCACAGAATATTCCTTTTACTTATTATGACACATACCGCGGTAATGTTCGTTCTTTTGACGTTAGTCATGAGATACGCGCACAAGTCTCACGAGCAAGTCTTGAAATGAGATGCATTATTTCAAACGGACCCATACAGCCGGACGAAGGCCGTATATGTAATTAATATCGACAGCAGCTCCCCCCTCGAAGACTTCTCCGTCTTCCTCTACGAACTGTGCACTGTAGGCTTCATTTCCGGGGCTCCTGAGCCACCATCTGGTATAACCTTCTTCTCCTTCCCGAAGATATTCCCGGTCCGCCGGATCTGCTCCCGCTGTATAGATCCCCTCCTGCACAGCCTGGAAAGTCGCCTCCGCTCTGCCTGTCAGCCATCTTTCCTCTTCATCATGAAAATAAACATTGTACTCCAGGGCACTCAGAAGAAATACGCGGTCCTCCGTGTCCGGACCGCCATCAATGTTGAGCAGGTCGTTTCCCGGGTTTTCATTGACACTTGTCCTGATCAGAGATTGTTCCTCCTCATCAAATGCTTCCCGGCAGAAGGATCCGTTCAGATATGTCCGGATATCGCTTTCCTCCCAAGTGATATCCTGCACCGGAGTATGGTAAGCCCTGCATGATATACAATAGCGGGAAAGCAGGAGGATGTCTGTTCCTCCCTCTTCGTTTTCTTCCCTGCGAAGCATGCACCATTCGATAGGCTCAGGTCCATTGTCCGGGTTCCCGTCCTGCTCATATCGGCCGAATGTTATGAAATCCCACCTGTCGGCCTTCATCAGAGCAGCTGCCGTATCCTCTTCCTGCCGTGCCCCGCTCCCTTTATTCGTATATAATAAAGCGGCGGCAAGAATTACTGCCGCCGCAGTGATGATCAGAAAAAAATCTTTTTTCTTCAAAACAAATTTACCACCATTTCCGAAAGGAGGAGACAGGAGGGAGACAGGGGACAGTTCTGTGTCTCCTCTTCTCTTAAACTGTGACGAGTGACAATACGCCCTCCTTCATACGGAATACTTCGTCAGCATACGCTGCCGCCTCCCGCTCATGGGTGACGAGCAGGACAGCCCTTCCCTCATCGGCACACTTGCGGAGCAGGAGCAGCACTGCCCTGGTGTTTTCATCGTCCAGATCCGCTGTGGGTTCATCCGCCAGAATGATTCCGGGATCCATGATCAGAGCGCGGGCAATGGCCAGCCGCCGGAGTTCTCCTCCGGAGAGCTCGTCGGGGCCTGCATCCTTCAGATGTGCGATCCCTACTTGTTCCAGCAGGGAGAGCGCACGTGCGGTCATGCCTGTTCCTCCGCCTGTATCTGATAATCCCGAGGATCCTTTTTTGTTTTCAATAGGTCCTGCCTCCTGGGGATACAGCATGGTGGGCAGCAGAACATTTTCAAGTACGGTCAGCGCCCGCAGGCCGGTCTGTCCCTGTGGAATCATTCCGATCTTGCGGTTTCGGACTATAGAGAGCTCCTTGTCCGACATGGCGTACAGGTCCTGCCCGTCCAGTTCGATTTTTCCTGTCGTCGGTTCCAGAATACCCGCCATCATATTCAATACGGTGCTCTTGCCGCTGCCGGAACGTCCCTCGATCTCCACGAGCTTTCCGGAAGAAATCATAAGGTCAGTTTTTTGCACTGCTGTAAAAAAATTCGTCCCTTTTCCCTGCCCGCGGTACTGCCGGGTTATTTTTATCGCTTTCAATTCCATATGCTAAACTCCATTTTTCCCTTTCACAGCATGCTGCCGCATACCGGTGCACAGACAATCATCTGCACATTCAAAGCTTTAGAGCTTTTTCCGGTGCAAACATGAAAACAGCCTACACGCCTTCACGCAATGTAAATGCGGCGTCCTGTCTGCTCACGCGGTAGGCGGAGAAAGCAGCTGTCAGCGAACCTGCCAGAATGGAGACAAGAAGTGACCCCACAGCAAACAATACAATGGTTCCAGTGCCGGGCATCAGATAGGGCAGCTGGAGCTTTGCGCTGATCAGAGAGCTGAAAGGCAGAATGGCCAACGCCGCGGCGGCAACTCCGCACACAGAGCCAATGGTACTGATGGCGACAGATTCCGTCAGCAGCAGGCGTGAAAGCATATTTCTGGATGCGCCGATTACACGCAGCACTGCAAATTCCTTTGCCCTTTCATGGGAGATCATGGCAAAAGTGATCGCCAGCACAACGATTGCCAGGATCCAGATCATGACGATCAGAATCCGAATGATACCGGATACGCTGGCAAGGCCATCCGCGATGCCGCTGAACATATTTGCGGCCTGGCCCGCCTGGACATGCTTCACATGGATATTGATATCGCCTGCCACCTGCTCAGGCGTGTAGCCGTCCGCAACCTTGATCATGACAGCGGAGACAGCCGTGGCGGGATCCACATCATCAAAAGCTTTGAATCCCAGTTTCTGAGCATTCCTGATAATCAGTTCGATGGTATCCATGGTACAGTAAACGGCCGTATCCAGGCCCGTGCCGGTCTTTTCCATCTGGGCAACCGCCTTGCAGCGGGTATTGAAAAACTGCCCCTCCCGGTCTGTGGGCAGATTCAGGTCGGCGCCGACAATCACATCTCCTGTCTCCAGTTTATCTTCATAAGACTCCCTGATCCAGGGCTGTACCGTAAAATCGAGCTCCGGGTCAAAGCCGATAATCTGGACCGACACAGAGCAGCAGCTGGCACTCGCCGATGTCAGGAAAAACTGGGGCGCCGCCGCTTCGATCCCCTCGCGCTCGATGACCTTCTGATAATCCTTTGTGCTCATGCTGAACATGCCGGGAATCCCCTGCAGCAGAATAGATTCGAACTGGCCGTGTGTCCGCGCCTCATAGGGAACAACAACTACATCCGCCCCCAGGCGGTCCTCATAGCTCTTGAGACCGTTCTGGAGACTGGCGACGATCAAAGATCCCGCCAGAACAGAAAAAGCGAGAAATGCCGCGAGCAGGATCATGGCTGCCGTCCGCACCGGGCGCCGGCGCATATTCTTAGCGGCAAGTGTACTGGCAAATTTCATATTTACTCCATTACATGAAAATCATGAAAATCAACCCCGATTCTTTTTGCTTCCAATCACAAAATCCGCCGCTGCGAAAGCAATCAGCAAAATAGCAAAAACCATTGCGCCGGGTTTCATAACGGCGCGGCAGCGCATCTCGGGCATCATGCAGAGGTGGATGATATTGCCGGGGATTACGATTGAAGCTATGCCCAGGATGACAAGCAGGAGATCTGCGATCCGCGCGAAGGCGCGTTGGAACAGGGCTGCTGCCGACACGATCACTGCTGCTCCGGAGAGAATCCGCAGCGCCTGGCCTGCCTGATGACAATTCATAAAGGTGCCGTCCTCCCCGGGTCCGCAGGGGGACAGGACAGTCATCATCCCGACCAGAAACAGGATACTCACCAGCAAGATGGGCATTGCTGTCGTTGGTTTTTTTCTATTTGCGTCATTCATAAAAAATGCTCCTTAAATTGATGATTTTACAAAAGATTATTTACTTCAAGTCCCGCTCATACGTCCAGCGCGCTTATCCCGCATTCTGAGATCCCGGATATTGCGAGATGCAGAATATATCTTATTTCCTGATCCAGCGCTTCCACACCGCTGCCGCGTTGGATCGGGCGAGAAGCTCGCCGATTTCGATCCCTGCGGGACATACATCCCGGCAGGCCAGGGATTTGCCGCATCCCTCAAATACCCTGCTGCGGTAAGTATTCGCCGCATCCTGTCGCTCAGAAGGGTCCATCTCCGCCAGCAGTCTCGTCATCGGTATAGCCGCTGCCATACCGGCGAACTTCCCTTCCGGATCAAAATTCGGACAGACTTCCAGACACAGACCGCACTGCAGGCAGCGGGATCCCTCATAGCCGACATCCACAGCCCTCTCGTTGAGTTTCGCCTTTTCCGACAGCCAGACCCGCATCTGTGAGAGGTTCTGCATCATGGCAGTCCGGTCTACGATCAGATCTGCGACGACTGGGAATTTTCTGAGCGGTTCCAGCCGGATCAGTCTTCTATATTCCCTGATCGGCGCATTGCAGGCAAGCTTGGGAATGCCATTGATCACCATGGCGCAGGCCCCGCACTTTTTCTGCAGGCAGGAACATTCCCATCGGATCGGATCCGCGGGCTCTCCCTTTTCATCCTCCAGCCGCTCCCTTGCGTTTAAGCGGGTGAGCACTGTCGCCACCGTGTCTGCAGGTCCCTCAGGTTCATATTGAAAAGTCTGTATATAGGGGCGCGCATCCGCCTGCGCCCGGCGTGTGATCTCAATCCTGATCATTTTTTGTCCCTGTGTCCCGGAGGGCAGCTGCCGTCTCCTTTATATATTCCGTTTCACGTATTTCCTGCACGGGAATCTCACGGAAAGAAATCTGAATGTTCCCGTCTTTATAGACCGCAACGGTCGTCTTCTGCCAGTTCTCGTCATCCCGGGCGGGATAGTCGGACCTTGTATGCGCCCCGCGGGATTCTTTGCGTGCGTGTGCGCACAAGAGCATGGCCTGAGCGAGTTTCAGACGGCGGCTCTCCGCCTCTGTCAGCTTTCCTGACAGCTGCAGCTCTTGTCCAAAGACATCCAGCTCTTTCAGAGCCTCCTCAATTCCGGCCTGGTCGCGGACGATTCCGAGTCCTTTAGAGAGGATCCGGGCCAATTCTTCTGCCGCCGCTGCGGAGAAATCACTGCTGTCTGTCTTTGTGCTCTGCTCCACAGTGTCCTGTACCTTCTGTACTGAAAAAAGCTGCTCTGCAATACTCTTTGCGGCGACACGTCCTCCATAGAGAGCGCCCAAAAGAGAATTCCCGCCAAGGCGGTTGGCGCCGTGATACTGGCAGGCACACTCTCCTGCGGCATAAAGGTTCGGTATGTTGGTGCGGTGTCCGCGGTCTACCAGGATTCCGCCCATAAAAAAATGGATTCCAGGGCTGACCGGCACCGGCTGGCGGGCAGGATCAATATCCAGATAGTGGCGGATTTCCTTTCGAAGGTCCGGGAGGCGTTTCTGCCATACTTTTTTGGACAGTCCCGTCAGATCCAGCAGGATCGGAGGCTGGCATTCGGGGTCGCGCAGGATCGCGTCCATTTCACGGGACACGACATCCCGGGGCATCAGATTACCCAGCTCCGGATATTTTTCCTCCATAAAGTACCATTTCTGACTGCCGCGCATCACGTAGAGCCTGCCGCCCTCGCCGCGGGCCGCCTCGCTGATCAGCATGCGCTTTCCGGAAATCTGCACCGTGGTGGGATGATACTGGATAAACTCCAGATTTGCCAGCTCGACTCCCTGGGCAAAAACAGTGGCCAGGCCGCCGGCGTCATTGGCTGTCGTCCCGGTCGTTCTGCCGGGAAAAAGGCCGTTGGGACCGCCGAAAGCCAGGATCACGGGTCCCATAAGATCAATCCTTTTTTCCGTATAGGTATCCTGCAGGCGCACACCTTTACATGCGCCGTCCCGCAGGATCAGTTCCTGGAAGCGATGATGCGGATAGCGCAGAATAAATGCTTCCCCTGCAGCTTCTATTGTATTTTCATATCTTCGGGCGGCGTCGATCATGGCCGTCATGAGAGCTTTGCCCGTACTGCTGCGCGCATAAGTTGTGCGTGTTTTCTTCTGCCCTCCGAAGCGGCGCTGCACCAGGGCATCGCCCTCCATGTTAAAGGGGACTCCCAGATCCAGGAGCTCCTGCACGATCAGAGGTGCTTCCTGCGTCAGTCCCCGCACCGCGCCGGGATCTGCCAGATAGACACCGCCCCGCATGGTATCCTCAAAGTGCTCCTGCACGGTGTCATTCTCTCCGGAGACATTCATGGCCGCATTGATCCCGCCCTCTGCGAGTACAGACTGGGCGCGCTCTGAGGTCTGCACGGAGATCAGTGCGCTCGCTATATTCATTTGTGCGAGACGGACGGCCGCCGACAACCCTGCCAGCCCCGCGCCGATGATATTGACACGCATCATAGAGTTTTCCTTTTTCCAACAATACTGTTTCAACAGTACCGCTCCTCAGCAATACCGGTTGAAGATCTTTATATTCTGTTCCAGCGCAGATAGTAGATGACCATGGCAGCCGCCATAAAGAGCAGCAAAACTGACAAAGCAAAGAGGATGTGTCCGGTCTTTTTCTGCAGGCCTTTGATGCCGAAGGTGATCAGCATCGGACGAATATTTGAAATCAGGTGTACGGCCAGTGTCAGGATCATGAAAAGCTGTGTCGCCAGTTTGCCGCTTGTAAACCACTTCAGACGATATGCGCCCGCATTTCCTGCCGAAAATGCTGTCATATGCAGGACCAGGAAAACCAACAGCGCAAAGCCGCTCACTCTCCTTGCCCAGAAGAGGAGGTTTTGACGGATGTAGGAAACGCCCGTTTTACGGGCTGTCCGGATCGTATCCGCTGTCAGCTTTGCCCCGATCAATCCGTGGAGGATCACAAGCACCATGGCGGCACGTGCCGTATGCTTGAGGGCATTGCTCCCCACTCCGTAAAGCTGAAAACTTCCCATGATGCCGTGGGCAAGAAAGAGGACCATTATGAGGACCGTCACTATTCCATTCCATTTTCTCATCAGATAAGTAACCTCTCTTACCTGGCCCCTGCCGCTATTGTGCCTTTTGCCGCTTCTTCCGCAGAATTACCTTCAGTAACTTCCGCCGCGCTTTGTGCAGAATCTTCCGACGAGCTTTCTGCAGAATCTTCCGCTGCACCCTCGATCATCAATGCCGTGACATCCTCCCGGGACATTGCTTTTTTATAATCCTGCAGGTCTGCCATCTCTTTTGACAGTACAATGACATCAAAGAGACCGTTCTCGGCCTTTGATACCAAAAGCGTTCCGTTTTCCCTGGTGACGGTCATCTGATTCTCCGCAAGACGCAGCTTGTATCGGTCCGCCATTTCCTGTCCGCCCGCATCCGCCTGGTCCACAAAGCAGTGAAGATCCTCCATGATAACGCCCACCGGTCTCTCGGTAAAAAAATCAGTCCACTCGGCGAGTGTATCCTCATGCAGGTCAGACCGGATCAGCACAAGATAAGAACCGGATGGCTGGTCCGGTATCTCCATGGAGGCACTGGATACAGCATCCGCTCCTCCCGCAAGTCTTGCAGGCAGATCTGTGAAAAAATACCCCGGCAGAATAACGCACAGGAGCACTGCCGCAGCAGCCGCGGCAAGATGACCGGGCAGACTGCGCAGTGCTTCAATCAGTCTTTCTTTCATTATTGTTCAGCATCCTTGAGCGCGAGTCCGACGGCTTCCCTGAACTCGTCATAGGAAATGGTGGCGCCTGAAACAGCTTCCACGTCTCCGAGAGTTCCCTTTTCGACAAGCTGCTCTGCATATTTCTGGCTTCCCTTTACGGCGCGCTGAGCCTTATTGTAATAATCCTGGTTGGCGATCTCACCATCCTCTTTACCATACTCTGCGTCCTTGACTGTGCCGTCAGGCATGTAAGTTGTAAACTCACAGTCCGTGATCACATTGTCTTTGAGAGTTATGGTCACTACACCATAGCCTTCTCCTCCCTCATCCTCATCTTCATCGGACATGGACTCGTAAAGGCTGCTCTGGGCCGTATAGGTTCCGTCCTTATAGGTCTTGCTTCCGCCGCCGCAGCCGGTACAGACAGCCGCCGCGGTCAGAGTCAGCAGGATCACTGCAATTGCTTTTTTCATAATTCAGTACCATGACCTCCTGTTAACAAACATATATGATGAATACTACGCGTGCTTTCGTATCAGCCGGCGTAAACGATAGTGAATCAAGACTCCTGGAAGGTGGCATTTTTCACGTCGCGCACGATCTTGCCGTACTCCAGAGTAATGGTGCGCTGTGCCACTTCGCCGACTTCGGGGTCGTGGGTGACTACGATCAGGGTCGTTCCCTCCTTGTGAAGCTGTTTGAAAATATCCAGAACGATATTTTCATTGGCCTCGTCAAGGTTGCCGGTAGGCTCATCGGCCAGGACTATCTGGGGATAGTTGATCAGGGCGCGGGCGATGCAGACACGCTGCTGCTCACCGCCGGAAAGCTGGCTGGGCAGATGGTGGGCGCGCTCGCGCAGACCCACGCGGTCCAGAGCCTCCAGGGCTTCTTTCTCGTCCGGGATGCTGTGATAGTACTGCGATACCATGACATTCTCTACCGCTGTCAGGTAATTGACCAGATGGAACTGCTGAAAGATCAGTCCGATCTTGTCGCGCCGTATGGCGGTCAGCTTTTTCTGGGACTCTTTTGCTATGTCTTTGCCGTCCAGGATAACCTGTCCGCTGGTTGCCTTATCCATGCAGCCGATGATATTCATCAGAGTGCTCTTGCCGGAGCCCGAAGGGCCCATGATCGCGACCCATTCGCCCTTCTCGACACTCAGGCTGACATTGTCCAGCGCGTGCAGATCCCCGTATATTTTGGAAACGTTTTTAATCTCAAGTACGCTCATGATCTGTTTTCTCCTCAATAATAATGGATGACCGGCCTTTTCATAAAACAATACGATCCCCGTGTATCAGGCGGGACTGTACTGCAATCTTTTTTCAGCCCTGTATGCATCATTCTCCTTTCAGCACGATAGCGGGGTCTACTTCTGTCGCGTTCCGGACCGGCATGAGGCAGGCGAGACCTGTCACAAGGATGGAAGCGATGACAGTGACAGGAAGCAGCCAGAACTGGAAAGTGATGGAACTGGAAAAGACATTGCGGCTCACATATTGGGCAAAAGCAAATCCCAAAAAGACGCCGATCAGACCGCCGAATCCGCCCAGAAGCAGTCCCTCGCCCATAAACTCGCCGATGATCTCTTTGTCCGTTGCCCCCAGTGCCTTGCGCAGACCGATCTCTTTTCGTCTCTCTGTCACAACAGCGGTCATGGTAGTTGCGACACAGATCATTGTGAGTACCAGAACGACCGATGTGACCAGGAGCACCAGGGCCTGGAGCTTGGTCAGGACCTGGCTCTCGGACTCCGTCACGCGTTTGACAAGTCTGGGAGTGACTTCAGGCACCGCGGCAGGAATGGACTGTGTAAGGGCTTCCAGCTCTTCGCGCTCCGCGGAGACGCTGAGCTCAACCACATCGATCCTGCCGGCGCTGCCGGTCAGGGCCTCAAGATCTTCGGTCGAAATATAGATGTATTCCTCTTCAGATCCGCCTGTCTCCAGTACGCCGGTCACTGTCATTTTCGCCGTCGGCGCCACCGTCTCACCGTTTTCGAGGACTTCATCGTTTTCAGTGGAATAGACCATGTCAAAGGTATCGCCAACTTTAAGGTTCAGATATTCCGCCTCGTCCTTGCCGACAAGGGCCTCATTGGGTTCTGCCGGCCACTCGCCGTCGACCAGCCAATAGGGGCTCGTCGCCTTTGCGCCCTCCATGTCGGTGCCGGCAACCGCTATGGGCTGCTCGTGGATCTGCACCATCTCGTAGCGGAAGGGAGCAGCTCCGATCAGTTGATCGGCTTTAATAAGGCTCTTTGCCTCCTCCACATTTTCCGCGTTGAGCTGAACATCATTGGAAGAAGCAAGAAAAATCATGTTGGCGCCGTAATTGCGGAATTCATTTCCCATCTGGCGCGGTACATCATAGTAGATCGTCACAAGACCCGACAGGATCGTACCGCCCACGGCAATGGCCAAAAGAGCCACCAGCATGCGGGAACGGCGCCGGATCAGGGACGATGTGATCATTTTGATAAAGAAACTTCGCTTGGACATTTTTGTTTACCTTCCGTGGAGAACCTCGGTGGGACGCAGCCGCAGAAGCATTCAGATTGCAGGAATGGAACCGAGGAGAG
>ODAI012646742.1_pt1 | contig 10805 bp, 7 predicted proteins | sample 1539321 | NCBI WGS metagenome assembly ODAI01 (sample SAMN02144231, study PRJEB22623) | gut metagenome | biome: sheep rumen | host: Ovis aries | place: New Zealand | reverse complement strand
TGGCTGTTTTTATTCTTGCCTGTGCAGCAGCATAGCAGCAAGGCTAACACTACATATATGATATTATTATGCGTTGACATGATACTTAAATTTTAAAGAAGCCGGCGTTAGTAGTCATGTCACTCAACGCCGGCTTTTTATTTATTACTGATTTTTTGTTCTTCTTCTTAAATCCAGCGTACGTAGCAGAAATCCATACGATGGGGTAGCAAGTCGTTCTTGGGGAACATACGGAACGCGAATTTCAGGGCACCGGCATAGTCAAGTTGGTAGTCAAGCTGATATGTCAAACGTGAGCCTTCGGCATGGACGAGTTTGAACTCTTCTACGTTGTAGAGCACATCATTGTTTTGCTTGTCAGGTTTCGTGGCAACAAGTTCAATGCCTATGCCGCGGTCGGTAAGCTCGTGGGTGTCAATGGTTATCTCAAGCTTGTAGGTGCGGCCTACTTGCGGGTTAACCATGAATTCTTCGGGGATATTTTCGCTGATAATTTCTATGCGCTCCCAGTTATTGGCAATCTGCTGTTTCCAGTTCACGATTTCGTGCACCTTGGCATAATTGTTTGCTGTGAGCATGGAGTTGCGGCGTGCCATCTTGTTGTAGAAGCGGTCGAAATAGTCATCCATCATACGCTTGGTGGTGAAGCGAGGTGTTATCTGGCTCAATGAGTTTTTAATAACCTGAACCCATTCCGGCGAGTAACCTTTTGAGTTGCGAGCGTAGTAGAGAGGTATGATTTCATTCTCCAGCATAGAGTAGATGGTAGCGGCATCTAATTGGTCTTGGTGCTGCTGATTTTCGTATGTACGTTTATCCGTCAAAGCCCATCCGGCACCTTTTACGTAGCCTTCGAGCCACCAACCGTCAAGTACCGAGAAGTTCAAAACGCCATTCATCTGGGCTTTCTCGCCGGAAGTGCCTGATGCTTCAAGGGGACGGGTAGGAGTGTTGAGCCATACGTCAACACCGGATATCAAACGTTTTGCAAGACGCATGTCATAGTTTTCGAGGAAGATAATCTTGCCAAGGAATTGCGGCATACGGCTGATTTCAACGATACGACGTATCAGACCTTGACCTCCACCATCGGCGGGGTGAGCCTTACCGGTGAACAGGAACTGTACGGGGCGATCAGGATTGTTTACGATGCGCTCAAGACGCTCAAGGTCGGTGAAGATCAGGTGCGCGCGTTTATATGTGGCGAAACGACGGCCGAAACCTATCACAAGACTATTGGGGTTGATGCGCTCGAGGATACTCATGATGCGCGACGGATCGCCCTGGGTCTTGAGCCAACTTTCCTGGAACTGCTCGCGGATATAGTCCATGAGTTTATTCTTGAGGCCCATATGGGTCTTCCATATCAACTCATCGGGCACTTGTTGTATCAGTTCCCAGATTTTCATGTTCGACTCATCATCATAGAACTTCTTGGTGAAGACTTTTTCATAGACAGCTTTCCATTCTGAAGCAGCCCATGTGGCGAGGTGAACACCATTGGTGACGTAACTTACGTGCAGTTCTTCAGGGAAATAGCCTTTCCATAGCGGTGCGAACATTTTTTGCGATACCTTGCCGTGAAGCCAGCTCACGCCATTGGCTTCTTGACATGTATTCAGGGCGAATACTGACATGCAGAAACGTCCGTAACCGGGAGTCTCGCGACCCATATCTATGAACTCGCCCCAACTCAATCCTAACTGCTCGGGATAGCCACCCATATAGCGACCAAAGAGTTCTTCTTCGAAATAGTCATGACCTGCGGGAACGGGAGTGTGAACAGTATATAACGATGATGAACGAACAACTTCAAGGGCTTCGTTGAAGTTCAGGTGCTCTTCCTTGATGTAGTAAACCAAACGCTGAACGTTAATCAGTGCCGCGTGACCTTCATTGCAGTGGTAGATATCTTTTCTGATACCCATCTTACGCAGAGCAAGCATACCACCTATGCCGAGCATAATCTCTTGTTTGAGACGGTTTTCGTTATCGCCACCATAGAGTTGGTGAGTTATCGAACGGTCATAGTCGCTATTCAAATCGTTATCCGTATCCAGCAGGAAGAGGTTGATACGTCCTACAGCCACACGCCACACGTAAGCGTATATTATGCGACCAGGGTAGGGAACCTCAATTGTAAGCGGCGAATTATCAGCGTTGCGCACTTGTGTGATTGGCAGGTTGATAAAGTTTTGAGCCTCGTAGTTGGCTATCTGCTGACCTTCCATTGAAAGAGTCTGAGTGAAATAGCCGTAGCGATACAGAAAACCTATGGCTGTCATGTCAACGTTGGAGTCAGAAGCCTCTTTGAGGTAGTCGCCGGCAAGTACGCCCAAGCCACCTGAATATATTTTGAGAACTTCTGTCAGACCATATTCCATTGAGAAGTATGCTACCGAGGGACGGTCACCCTTGCGAGGGGTATCCATATATGCGCGGAAATCAGCATAAACCTTATCAAGGGTCTTTAGGAATTCCTTGTTTTCCGACAATTCCGTGAGTTTGTCGTAACTCAATATGCGAAGCAGTACCGTGGGGTTCGATGATGACTCTTTCCATGCGGCTTCATCAATATGGCGAAACATATTTTTAGCTTCGGTATTCCAAACCCACCACAGGTTCTGTGATATCTCTTCCAATTTCTTCAGTTTATCAGGCAAGTTGGTCTTAACACTAATCTCTTTCCAACTCACTTGATTGACATTGTTGACGTTAAGTTTCATATTTTTATTAGGGTTGTTATTTGATTATCAAAAGACTATTATTCCAAGCGCCTAACATAACTTGGAGAGTGCAAAGGTAGCGATTTTTTTTGAATTACGAAAACGCTATCCCGCTGCGTTATAATTAGAATAGGTATCTTGCCGTAAGTCCGAAATCGAGCAAACCACGCATGTGATATCTTGCTTGGAAGTTGTAATTGTGCGTCTCCGTGTTTACGGGTTTCATACCGGGTTTGCCGCGTCTGCCAAAGTCAACGCCAATCAATGGACGCCAATCCAATCCAATGGCCAAGGGCACGGACGATAATTGGTACTCAAAACTGAGGTTGAGCATCAAACCTGCATATCCCGCAAATCCGTCGCCGGTGCGGCGGAAAACCTCGAGGTGCTCATCTCTGATGACGTCGTGGTGCGCGCTGTTGTTGCTCCACACGCGTTTTGAGCCGGTCTTGATTTTGCTGCCGTTTTCGTCAAGGGCGTATGTGCCGTCTTCGTTTAAGGCATATTCGTTGACCCATAGTTTCTCGCGCCACAAATGGCTAAATTCATAGCCTCCGCCGATACCGAAACCGTAGATGACGTACCAGTTGGTGCCGATTTCGTGTTCCCAGTTGAAGGTGAACGCCGCTTCCAGTCCGCGGGCGTTTTTGCTGAAGCCAGACCAGCCAAGGTCTATCTGGATTATATGGTCATTACCGGTGTAGTGCTGGTAACTTGCCCATACGCCATTACCGACACGACCTCCTACGGCACGAGGCGAAGCACATAATGTGTACGCAAAAGCGATGATACACGCCAGAGTTAATAGAATGCGTTTCATGATTTTGTGATAATATTCTTAAATCTTTAGTTCTTTAAATCTTATTTTTCTATCTTAAATCCAAATTCTCCTATCATATTTCCTTCAGCGAAAAATTCCGCGCGATAGTTACCTTGCGGTAGCAGCTCATTAACCGAGTAGTAGAGTATAAAGTCCTGCTGTTCACCGCTGTACTCAAAGTCTTGCATAAGGCTGTAAGGAACTTCAACGCCGTCGTAGAGGAATGTTCCCGCCTGACCGAGGACTTCGCTGTCAGGACGAACAAGACGGATATAGAGGGTCTTATTGCCCGGGTCTGCGGCTACGTTTTTGAGAACATTGAAGTTAAGTTGTAGTTTGGCGATTTTTTTATACTGACTGGTTTTTTTGCCGCGGTCGTTGAGCCATGTCACGCCAAAGGTTCCTATCTCCAACATTTGTGCGCGGTTAACAACCTCGGTGAGTTGTGCTTTCTCTTGTTGGAGCTGTTCAGCTTGTTGCGACATAACGGCAAGATTTTCTTTGACTTGCTGATTTTCCATTGCCAACTGTTCATTTGTACGGCTTAGTGAATCTATCTGATGAACATACTGAACCATCACGGCACGCACAGTGGCGAGTTCTTTCTTTAGGGCGGCTATCTTTTTGGCATCGTTGGATTTTGTCATGCGCAGTTCTTCAAGCAGGTCACGAACATGTTGCTGCTCTTCTGACAATAAACGAACCAATGAGTCGTTGGTCAGTGTTGAGGTATAACCATCATATTGCATGGCGAGATTTTCGTATTCCGCCTCCATTTCTTCTTTCTCGAAAGCGGCGATTTCTTCCATGGCTTTTACGTTTTCCTCAGCTTTCTTGGTGCGAAGCATGCTGAAAACCAAACCGATAACAAGTGCGACAATCACCGCGAGTCCGGCGATGAGAATCAGTTTGTTGTTTTTTTCCATTGTGTATGATTTTTTTTTGATTAATTATCTTGTTAATGGTTATAGCAAAGGCACTATGGTATCAAGCCTATTGCTGTGCGACCCTTTGATGAGTATTGTATGGTTACTTATGGGATTATCTTTAAGGTAAGCCATTAACTCTTCTGTGCTTCCGAATACTGGATATTCGCCGGCAACGGCTCGGAAGTTTTCACCTACGAGAAGCACGTGCTCGTAACCGGCACCGCGAATTTTGTCAACAATATGTCGGTGCGCTTCATACTGATATGCTCCTAATTCTCCCATCTGACCCAATATCAGCATTTTGTTTTCAGCATTGATGTTGTTGAAATTATCTATGGCCGCCTCCATACTAGTGGGGTTAGCGTTATAGGCATCCACGATGAGTGTATTACGGTCCGTAATCGTACGTTGCGACCGATTATTAGTGGGCACGTAGTGTTCAATAGCTTCCGTGATAGCGTCAGCGCTCACTGAAAAGTGTTGCGCGATAGCGCTTGCAGCCGCTACGTTTTCGGCATTATAAAGTCCTACGAGATGTGTGTCAATATCCCGCTCAAAAAGTCTTATACGCATCAAACCATGATTGTCACCGGCAAGCCCCATGGCGGAGTAATGGACTATGTGCATTCCTAATGATTTGTCACCTAGTATTTTATTGTCACTGTTAACGAATACAAGGCCATTATGTTCACGGATATAGTCGTATAGTTCGCACTTTGTTTTCACTACACCTTCAAAGCTTCCAAAGCCTTGCAGATGTGCCCGTCCAACATTGGTTATGATGCCACATGTTGGATGAGCTATGGCAACAAGTTCTTGAATATCACCGGGATGACTTGCCCCCATCTCTATCACGGCAATCTGTGTCTGCCGTGGCATGGAAAGGAGCGTGAGGGGTACTCCGATATGATTGTTGAGGTTGCCATGCGTATAGTGTACCGAGTATTTTTTGCTCAAACAGGCTGCTATAAGTTCCTTGGTAGTCGTTTTGCCGTTAGTGCCGGTAATGCCTATAACCGGTATGTCGAATTCATCGCGATATTCCGAAGCCGTGTTCTGCAATGCTTTAAGCACGTCATCAACTAATAGGTATCTATCATCATTAACGACATCAGGATTATCCACTACAGCCAAAGCGGCACCGTTTTCGAGAGCCTTGCCGGCATATTGATTACCATCAAAAGTATCGCCTCGGAGTGCGAAAAAGACGCTGCCCGGCGGGCAATTGCGACTGTCGGTGCTCACATTGATGGCACTGCCGGATGATAAATGGAGAATATTACGAAGTTTGTCTAACACAGTTGTTAATCTTAGAAATATTTTATGTAATGCTTTATATCGAATTAGCCATTTCTCTTGGGCGTATATGGATATTCAGCATTGGTGGTATTAATGTTCTGTTAATGCTTGCTTTCCATGTATGACTGCAGGATTATCGTTGCCGCCACTCGATCCACGAGACTTTTATCTTGGCGGCGCTTTTTGCCTATGCCACTTTCGATAATGGCTTGATGAGCCAGAGTGGAAGTAAAGCGTTCGTCGTAATATATTATCGGCGTTGTAAACCTTTTCTCAAACGCTCTGCGAAACTCCTCTACGCGGTGCGCATTATCCGAATCAGAACCGTCGAGGCGTTTGGGCTGTCCCAAAATCACGAGCTCTACTTCCTCATGCGATAGATATTCCTTCAGATAGGGCAGCAAATCCATCGTTGGCACTGTTGCCAAGGGGGTTGCCGTAATTTGCAGAGGGTCGCTGACTGCCAATCCCGTACGTTTCTGACCATAGTCTATCGCCAATAAGCGAGCCATATCCTTGTTCCTTGTTTCTTACGGATTATATCCCGACTTCTCAAGAATTTTCTGTGAGTCATATTCTGCCATCAGTTCTTGCATTGTGACGTCAGGATTGTTCTCCATATAACTATTAATAATCCTATATCCGAACCATGTACCCATACGACCCGGAGAATCGGGAGATATCGGTGACGTAAAAGGAGCGTCATAGAGATATTGGTTCTGATCGAAAGAATCAGTATTGAACAAAGCTTTGTTATCCAACATCTTACCCCATGCCGCACGTTCATTGTCGATGCACCAACGCCATTGTAGAGGAGTATATTCTATTATCTCATTTTCTTTAATGTCGGGGAATATCACGCTTAACAAGTAGAGAATACGACCATAGTAAAGCATTTTATCCAGTAAACGACTCTCGTCAGAGGGGAATAGGAAATGTTGAAATAGCGTCGTTGACATTATATCCGCCGCCACGCATGAACGCTGCATGCCATATAACTGATAGTTATAGACATTATATAGATTCTGGTACACCCAATAGTCCGAACCAAGGTAGCGGTCAACTCCCACGCCAATGGTGTTCTCATCGGCAATTATGGAACTATTGAAACCGGAAATATAGAAAAAAATATGTGGAATGACAATTTGCGGATAGAAGATGTGTAACCTTGCGTATGCTTTTGACAGGTCTTCCTCGATATCGCTGATGTCGGCATATTGTCGGCGCACTTCTTTATTAGTGTTGCTATATAGCGTGTCGCTGAGGAACATCGCCCAATCGGGAGCAAGATATTGCAATGACGTGCTGTCGTAGCCTAACAGATTGCTCCACAGTGTCATCTCTGTTGGATATTGCTTTGTCAGGTCCTTGATTTGAGCCGGTGCTTTGGCTGGCGTTATGTCCATCAGTGCTTCGTCGAAACGAACGATATGCACCGCCTCGGGCTTGATATTAGCGTCAAGATTGCGAAACCGCTTGCGCCCCTTGTCGCACCCCGTCAGGCTCATGAGCGTTGCCGCGATGAGTAATATACCAATAATTTTTTTCATATCTCACATATCAGCGCCATTATCGTCTTTTAGCTTGTTCGCGTAGGCGACGTTGCTGCTCGCGCTGCATCTTCTCAAGGCGTTCCATAAAACTACTTTTTTTAGGCTTCTCACGACTATTAGCCTTGCGATTTAGTTCCTCAAGAATTTTCTTGTCGTCAATGAATAGACGGAACAACGTTGTCTGAACAATTGTAATCAGCAGTGAAACAAAGTAGTAATAACTTAATCCGGAAGCGTAGTTGTTAAAGAATACCATGAAGAATATGGGCATTAGATACATCATCCATTTCATGGCCGCGAATTGCTCTCCGCCGCCTTGGTTCTGCATATTGATGTATGTGTAGGCGATATTGGTCACTGTCATCAGCAGGCAGAAGAGGCTTATGTGATTGCCAAAGTATGGCGTTATCAACGGAATATATGTTTCCCAAGAGAATATCGAGTCGTAAGCCGATAGGTCGTCAGCCCAAAGGAATGACTCGCCACGTAGGTCTATGCAGGTCGGGAAGAAACTGAATACGGCAATCAGTATCGGCATCTGAAGCAATAGCGGTAGGCAACCGCTCATGGGACTGATGCCTACTTTGGAATACAATGCCATGGTCGCCTGCTGTCGTTCCTGCATTTTTTCGGGGGGATATTTTTCGTTAATGGCATCTATCTGAGGCTTGATGACTCGCATTTTTGCTGACGAGAGGTAGGACTTGTATGTCAGCGGGAATATGACGAGTTTGATAACTAAGGTCATAAGAAGTATTATCAGACCATAGTTGGTGAAGTAGCGGCTGAAGAAATTGAAAAGTGGTATTATAGCCCATCTGTTAACCCATGAGTACCACTTCATACCAAGCGGAACAAGTTTTTGCAACTGAAGCCTCTCGGCTTTGGGTAGCGACTCGTCATTATAGGCGGATAATGTGCTGTAATGATTAGGACCTATATATATTCTAAAGCGTGTAGGAGTATTTCCGGTGACGTCAAAGGGCACCACCATCTTGCTCTCGTAATGCTTGAGGTATTGACCTTCTTTCTGCGGAATGCTACGTAGTTCCGCTGCCGTGAAGCCTGTGTCGGCTATGAGCACCGTACTGAAGAACTGATCCTTAAAACCTATCCATTGCAATCTACTGCTCACCGTTTCGCTATCTTCCTTGTTTTCAGATAACTCTTCTATGTCTTTGTCACCATGATATTTGAATGCCAAACGCGAATAGCGCTCCTCAAATTGCCTGCCACGCTCCTGCTGACGCAAATGTTGCGACCAGTGCATCGTCAGGCTGTTCATGTTATAGGGCATCACGCTGTCCATGTTATGAGGCGCGATGTTCATTGATACCATATAGTCATTGGCGGGTAGGGTATATATGACATCCATATATGCTTCGCCAGTTGTCAGCAAACGCATTACAAGAGTTTGATTACCGGCGGTATCACTGGCTATGCCCTGTGGAATAAAATATAGATCCTCGGAATTGACTACTCGCTGATTGTCCGTTACTAAGGTGAATCCGAAAAGCGATTCGTCCGAACTAAACAAGGTGACGGGAGAGCCATCCTGACTGTCATATTTCTTCAGTATGGCATTACTTATTCTGCCGCCGCGGTTATCAATGGTGAGAGCCACAAGGTCGTTTTCAAGAATTGTTTTGCTGTTATCGCCTTTGGCGGCAACAGCAAAAGCACCATATAAATCAGCCATACGGCGCGCCTGTGCGGCACTATCGCTTACCAAACTGTCAGCGGAGTGAAGCTCCGACTGATATGATTTAGTATGAGCAATATCCGAACCTTCGGCAGTTTGTGAGGACTGACCTGCATTAAGAAGTGAATCACGTAACGCTTGCTCCGCCTGACGTGCTTTTTGAGCGGCTATCTGCTCAGCGCTGGGGCGATTCAAATAACTAAAACCAATGATAATGAGGGTGATGAGTACTATACCGATTATGGAGTTCTTGTCCAAAGCTGTTATTGTTTATGATTAATATGATATTTATCATGCAAATTTACAAAAAATCCGTTAACTACGAAAATTTTAATGAAACGCAATCGCTAAATAGCCATAATTAGGGATAGTCACCATCAATTGAATGTGCTATTTTTGCTACATAAATTTTATTAATAACTAAATTGTTTGAATATATGAAGAAATTATTACTTTTTCTATTGGTATTTTGTTTTTCGCTTAACGCTTTAGCATTTAGTAATTTAGTGTCTTATTATCAGAGCAATAATCTGCCTGTTGACTTTGCTGGTGAGGGCGATAATTATGTTGGAGTGGCATTCTATGAGGAGCAGTATGGTATTCTTTTTTTTGGCGTTTATACCTTTGACGGCTGCATGACCGTTAGGGATGTCCTGACAGATTTCAGTGCTTGGGCTGATGGCGCGTCGGTTGCTTGGTCGCAGCGCGGCACCGTGAGCGGTTTTAACTTCTATTTTGATGACTGGGGAATGGAAATGGAGTCCGCTTCAAATGTCAATGTTTATGTAAATTGCGAATATGTGAGCACTTCCCTTGCCGCAAACGGAGACGCTCTGGATAGGGTAGTGCAGGACGGCGATTTTATCATGATTGGTACTGATGATGTGTTTACCAATGACTACTGTGATGCAGATGTAGCAGCCACAAACCTTTCTTATTATGCAGGCACCGCAATCACGAAACCTATTGGTTGGCAGCGCCCGCAGTGCTCGTCTGACGACCCGTCAGACGGTCCTTCTGACGACCCGTCTGATGACCCGCAACCTGCCGTGTCGAACATAGACGCTATCGTAAATTTCTTTGACACAAATCTCACCCTATCGGTTGCCGGTCAGGGCGACAAGCAAGTCGGCATAGCCCTCGTGGGCGATTACTATGGCAGCGGCATGTATATGCTCAACTTCGGTGTCTATCAGTTCTGTGGCGAGCCGACCTTGGGAGCCGTGCTGGACGACTACTTCGCATGGGCTTCCGACGCGCAGATATCGTGGTCAACAGCCGGTAATGTCAACAACGTGGTATTCGAGGACGAAACGTACGGCACCATCGGCGAAGACAATATGTCGGCTCTAAACACCTATGTCAACTGCGTGAAGGTCAACAACTCCAACGACATCACCTCAAGCCTGTCAACCCTCAAAGCGGTTGACGGAAGTCTGATAGTGATTGGCGTGCCCGACGTGATAGAGGATAACGAATATTGTGATGAAGGAGTGCTGATTACTGATGCCAATATCTATGGTTTTTCGTCACCGAGTATGTCTGAGCCTGCAGGGTGGCAGAGCAATTGCGTTGAGCAATCAGACCCTACAGCCCTAACAGATGTGGTAGATAGCGGCATGCGCTACAACAACGGAATCTTGTATTGCTCAAAAGCGTCGGCACTGGATATCTATGATGTGATGGGACGACGCGTCATAAGTCAGAATATGAAGGAAAATGGTGCTTTGTACATCACCCTGCCGAGAGGCTGCTATGTTGCTAAAACAGAAACAG
>ODAI013930597.1_pt1 | contig 10806 bp, 7 predicted proteins | sample 1539321 | NCBI WGS metagenome assembly ODAI01 (sample SAMN02144231, study PRJEB22623) | gut metagenome | biome: sheep rumen | host: Ovis aries | place: New Zealand | reverse complement strand
TAAACAACGTCAATAATGAAACGACAACTGCTTAACATCGCGCTACTGTCTGTAGCTATGATGGTTTCGGCGCAGCAGGCGCCTGAGAAACTCGCCATGGACCCTGAGGTTCGCTATGGCAAGTTGGAAAACGGATTAACCTATTACATCCGCCATAATGAGCAACCCAAACAACGTGCTGAGTTCCACATCGCGCAAGCGGTTGGTGCTATCCTCGAAGAGGATCACCAGAACGGTCTGGCGCACTTCCTGGAGCATATGGCATTCAATGGTACCCAGCATTTCCCCGGCAAAGGAATCATCAATTATTTTGAATCGGTGGGTGTGAACTTCGGTGGAAACATCAATGCTTATACCTCGATTGACGAGACGGTCTATCGTCTCTCCGATGTGCCGACTTATCGTGCGGGTATCGTAGATAGCGCGCTGCTCGTCATGCACGATTGGAGCTGCGGCTTGCTGCTTCTGGACGAGGAGATAGACGCTGAGCGTGGTGTCATCCTGGAGGAATGGCGTACAGGCCGTACCGCGCGCAGACGCATATGGAAAGAGATGAACGCGCGCATGTACCCGGGTACGCAATACGCGAAACGCGATGTGATCGGGGACACGGCAGTGATCAATAATTTTGAGTATCAGGCGCTGCGTGACTATTATAAGAAATGGTATGGCCCTGATAATCAGGCTATTATCGTAGTGGGTGACATCAATGTGGATAGTATTGAGGCGAAGATCAAAGCCCTCTGGGCGGACGTACCGCGTCGTGCCAACTATGGTGAGCGCCCGATCTATACGGTGAACCACAACGAGAAACCGCTGGTAGTAATCGTTACCGATCCCGAGGCGGAAGGCAGCCGCATCACTATGCAGTATAAGTTCGATCAACTGCCGGAGATGCTCCAAGGCACCGCACAGGCATACATGATCGATGTGTTGCGCGGCTTGATCTGCGATATGCTCGATAACCGTTTCTCGGAACTGGCGCTGGATCCCAAAGCGTCTTTCACCGGCGCCGGCTGCCAATACGGCGAGTGCGCTAAGAAAATGGATGCGTTCTACGCCATCACCATCCCCAAAGAGGGACGTGAGACCGAGGCGTTCCAAGACCTCCTCTTCCAATTGGAATCCATGCACCGCTATGGCTTTACCAACGCCGAATTGGAGCGCGTGAAAGCAGAGAAACTGAATCGCATGGAGAAGGCTTACAACGAGCGTAACACCAACCGCAATATATCCTTAGCGCGTGAGTGCATCCGTAACTTCGAGGACGGCGAACCGATGCCGGGCATTGCGTGGGAATACGATTTCGTACAGGCTATGATGCCGATGGTCAGCCTTGATATGATCAACGAAATGGCTAAATCTCTCATCCATCCGAACCCGACCGTTGCCATCTCCGGTCCGCAGAAAGAAGGCGTGAACATCCCCTCTGAGGAAACGATCCTCAAGGCACTGGCTGGTCTTAGCGAACTGGCTATCGAAGCTCCGGCGGAAGAGGTCTTTGACTCGGAACTTGTGAAGAAAGCACCGCATAAAGGCAAGATCAAATCCGTCACTCGCAATGACGAACTCGGTATCACCGAATGGATCCTCTCCAACGGTATCAAGGTCGTGTTCAAACCCACGGAATTCAAGGCGGACGAGATCCTGATGCGTGCGTTCTCAAAGGGTGGTATGAGCCAGGTGGCTACCGCCGATCTGCCGTCCGCACAAGTGGCTACTTCCATCATCGGTTTCTCCGGTATAGGACGTTTTAACTACACCCAATTGGAGAAAGCCCTGACCGGTAAGAGCGTCTCCATTGACCCGCAGATAGCGGAGAATACCGAGCAGTTGGTGGGCTCTTCGGCAGTGAAGGATTTCGAGTCGCTCATGCAGTTGACCTATCTCTATTTTACTGCTCCGCGTCGTGACGAGCAGGCATATGAGACCTTCATCTCGCTGATGAAGAACCAGCTTGCAAACCGCGATAAGAATCCAAAGATCACGTTCTCCGATTCGATACAGATGATGAGCACGAACCATTCGGAGCGTACTATTCTCTTCGACACCACGACCCTCAAACAAGTGTCGCTTGACAAGGCTCTGGAAATCTACAAAGCGCGCTTTGCGAACCCGGCGGACTTCACCTTCATCTTTGTTGGTAACATCAACCCCAATGACCCCAAAGTGCAGGAACTGATCTGCCAGTGGCTCGGTGGTATGAAGACCAAAAAGAACAAGTTGGAGCAGGTTATCGACCATCATATCACGGTCGCAAAAGGTCAGCAGAAGAACTATTTCAGCCGCCAGATGGAGACTACTACGGCGTCTAACCGCATCCAATATACGTCCTATGACATCCCGTATTCGATTGCCAATGACCTGAATATGGAGATGATCGGACGTATCTTGAGCACCCGTTACTTGGAGTCGATTCGTGAGCGAGAAGGTGGTTCTTATGGTGTTGGTACGTACGGCTATCTCTCTATCCTGCCGACTCCGAAGGCTGCCCTGATCATGCAATTTGACACCGATCCTAAGAAGCAGGCACGCCTCATGGAAATCATCCACGAGGAGGTTCAGACTATCATTGAAAATGGCCCGCTGGCGAAAGACCTGCAGAAAGAGAAAGAGTCGATGCTCAAAGATTTCCAGGAAGATTTGGAGAAAAACTCCTATTGGCGTCAGGAGATATACATGTATTACATGTATGGCATCAACAACATCCGCGATTACAAAGCGGCTGTCGAAGGCATCACTGCAGAGACCGTACAAGCTACGCTCAAGAAATTAGTCTCCTCCGGCAATGTGTTTGAAGTAGTCATGTTCCCGGAAAACTAAATGCAGAACACAGGAAACAATGAATATTGTAGTTGTAAATGATGATGGTTGGGGGACGGCAGGAATCCGTCTCTTAGCCAAAGAAATGACCAAATTGGGAAAGGTAACGGTGATAGCGCCGGATAGTGCCAGAAGCGGTTTCGGCGCAGCTATCACCGTCGCCAAACCGATCTATCTCAAACGCATTGAGGAGCATGATCTCAATGGAGCGGAGGTCTATGTGACCAACGGTACCCCGGCGGATTGCGTGAAAATCGCTTTCGAGTACCTCTTTGCCGATCAGAAAATAGACCTCCTTGTCTCCGGTATCAATCATGGAAGTAATGCGGCTATCAACGCCATGTATTCGGGCACGATTGGTGCCTGCCTCGTGGCGGCGGAGAAAGGTATCCCGGCTATCGGATGGTCTATTGACAGCCATGAGATGGATGTCGATCTACACTGGTTGCAACCCTTCCTTTGTGAGGTCACCCAGCATCTCTACGAAGAAGGCATTGCTCCGCGGACGTGCTTTAACATCAATGCCCCGGTGGGCGAGATTGAAGGTATTCGCTGGACCCGCCAATGTGTGGGACATTGGGCGAAAGAGCTCGTCCCCATAGAGGATGAACTGCCTGAAGGCGTGCTGAAAGGATGGATCTTGGGAGGCGCGTTCGAACCCGCTGAACCTTCTGCTACCGATACGGACATCTGGGCAATGAGCCACCAACTGCTCTCCATCACACCGCTTACCATTGATTGGACGGACTATGGATCGCTTTGATCGATATTGGATAGGAATAGTGTTGGGGCTGATCTTGCCGGCGGTGGTGTGCTTCGCCTATATTGACCTCATGAACCTCTGGTATCCGTTGCAAACCTTGCAGTTCCACGCGGGAGGCATCCTGAGCAAACTGCTCATGGTCTGTGTCTTCCCGGACTTAGCGCTCATATTCGTGTTTTACACCACCGATACGTGGCGTTTGGCAAAAGGAGTCCTTGTGGGGGCTATGCCGTATATATTGGCTTCGATACTTGTTTTGATGTGATGATCGCCGCCGCGCCTGATGCCGCCGGCTGATCGCCTAATAACTGGGAAAGGTGCTCGTAATTAGCGAGCATCTTTTTTGTGTAACTTTCGTCTTTCAGTAGCCGCGCTAATTCCTGAACGACCTTCTCTTCCGTAAAATCATTGGCAATACATTCCTTTATCACCTCTTTGCCCGAGATAATATTGACCGGCGTGAAATAAGGAATGGAGAAAAACAGCGGTTGCATCCATCTCAATGCGCGGATCAGTGGAGTGAGGGCGAGATGATAAACAGCTACTTGCGGACATCCCAACAAAGCCGTTTCCAAAGTAGCCGTACCGGAATTGACAATCGCCGCTTGTGCTTGCAGTAGGGCGTCATACGTGTCTCGTGTCAGTTGTTCGCCCTCCTTCAAATAGGGCGTATAATACGCATCTTCGATTCCCGGTGCAGCGGTTACGATGATCTCATAATCCTTGAAACGTCGCGCGGCATGCAGCATCCGCTCCAAACAGTGCTTCACTTCGCTCTTCCGGCTACCCGGCAGAATAGCAATCTTTGGCCCTCTTTCAGTAATGCTCTTCCTTTTCGCCTTCATCTCCTCTGCCGTCGGGTTTCCCACATACGTGCACCGATAGCCGTATTGGGCATAGAAAGCCGGTTCGAAAGGAAAGATTCCTAACACTTCGTCGCAAAGCCGCGCAATGCGATGTATGCGCCTGCGTTTCCATGCCCACACTTTGGGTGGAATATAGTAATAAATCTTGGTTGAAGGAAGGTGCTTGCGGCTAAATGCAGCTATTCGCAGATTGAAAGACGGATAATCAATCAATATCAGCGCGTCCGGCTTTTCGGATTGCAATGCCTTATGAGCCATCTCAAAATTGCGGCGTACCTGACTCATATTAGCCAGTACCGCCGCAAAACCCATAAAAGCCATCTTGCGATAGTCTTGGTAAAGCACACACCCGGCTTGAGCCATCTTGTCGCCTCCCAAACCCGCAAAGACTGCTTCGGGGTCACGCTGCCGAATCGCTTTGATCAATTCCGCCGCGTGCAAATCCCCCGATGCTTCGCCTGCTATTAAGAAATACTTCGCCAAATACTTTCAACTTTAAACTCTCAACTAGAAGACTTCTCTCAACTTTCAACTCTCAACTCTCAACTATTATTCACCACCTTCATCACTTTCTGCGCCAAAGCATTGGCTTCTTCCATGGTCGCAGCCTCCGAATATACACGGATGATCGGTTCGGTATTCGATTTGCGCAGATGAACCCATCCGTCCGCAAAATCAATCTTCACGCCGTCGCGGTCGTTCACGCGCTCGTTCTTATAGAGATCCTTCACGCGTGCCAAAATCGCATCCACATCGGTGTCCGGTGTCAGGTCGATACGGTTCTTGCTGATGCAGTAATTAGGCAGCGTGCGACGCAGTTCGCTCACTTTCATATCCAGGTGCGCTAAATGGCTCAGGAACAGCGCAATACCCACTAAAGCATCGCGGCCGTAGTGACACTCAGGATAGATCACACCGCCGTTGCCTTCGCCGCCGATAACAGCGCCCACACGCTTCATCTCCGCTACTACGTTCACTTCGCCCACTGCACTTGCGCTGTACTCGCCACCATGTGCTTTCGTCACATCGCTCAACGCACGCGTACTCGACATGTTGCTGACCGTATTGCCCGGGGTGTGACGCAGAATATAGTCCGCCACGCTCACCAAAGTATATTCCTCGCCGAACATCTCGCCGTTCTCGCAGATGATGGCTAAACGGTCCACATCCGGATCCACTACAAAACCCACATCCGCTTTGCCGCTCTTGAGCAAATCGCTGATCTCGGTCAGATGTTGTGGCAGCGGTTCCGGGTTATGCGGGAAATGACCGTTCGGGGTGCAGTTTAACTCGATGATATTCTCCACACCAACTGCTTTCAGAATAGCCGGAATAGCCAGACCGCCCACCGAATTGACACAATCAATCGCTACGGTGAAATGGCGTTTTTGAATAGCCTCAACATCTACCAGCGGCAGTTTGAGCACCTGCTCGACGTGGTACGGCAGATAGTCTTTGCTCGTCATATGGCCTAACTGGTCCACTTCTGCAAACGTGAAATCTTCCGCCTCGGCTATCGCCAAAACGCCTTTGCCTTCCGCGTCGTTCAGAAACTCCCCTTTCTCGTTCAGCAGCTTCAGTGCGTTCCATTGTTTGGGGTTGTGGCTTGCGGTGAGGATAATACCGCCGGCGGCTTTCTCGCCGGTAACGGCTAACTCCGTCGTCGGCGTGGTGGCAAGACCGATATTCACTACGTCATAACCCATACCCATCAGAGTACCGCATACAATCTGCTCTACCATATGACCGCTCAGACGGGCATCGCGACCCACTACAATCACATTATTCTCCGGCAGCGCGGCGCGGCGTTGGGTCGCATAGGCTGCGGTAAAACGAACGATATCCACAGGATTCAGACCATCGCCAACGCGACCGCCGATCGTGCCGCGGATACCGGAAATACTTTTAACTAAACTCATATTATTGTTTCACTTTGATTTTCAGAATATACATATACGGCGTCACGCTCGTTTGCTCGGCGTTGAAACCTAACTTGCTGGGCACTAAGATCTCGCATTGTGCATTGGGGTGCTTCATCAGCTTAACCGCTGCATGCCATGCTACCGCCTCGCAATCCGTGTAATTGCCGTAGTGGAACTCATACGGATAGGGCTGCTCCAACGTCGTCCAATAACTCAACGTGTCCGCATTCTCGGTCAGAGCGAACTGCTTGTAACGCACAATGATCACATCGTTGGTGAAGACATCCACACCCTCATCGCCCCGTTCTATCAGGTGGAAATAGAAATTGTCGTACCCTTGTACTTTGTAATAGTCCTTCTCCCCCCATACGGCGGAATCAGCCGGCTCCTTGGTCAGGATATTCCAGTTATTCCGCTTGATATAGTTGGCAATCAGCTTGTCCTCCTGATTTCGGAGGTTGGAATATGTGTTGTTGTTACATCCGGTGGCCAGCAAAACCATTCCGGTCAGCAGTATAAATACTATTTTTTTCATCTGTTTTATTTTAGTTCAATATCAATTATTACGTTTTCGTAAGGCGGAATATGCGTTGTTCCTTGTGCTCCGAAGGCGGAGTACCACGGAGCTATCAGCCGGGCTTTGGCGCCATGGTGCAACTCGCTGATGTTTTCTTCCACAGCCGCCGGCAGTTCGCCTTTTCGGATGCAGTAACTATGCTCTGAGTCCTCTAAAAGCAAACCGTCTAAGTTGCATACTTGCATCCGGATAACCCATCTCTCTCCTTCTTTCGGCGTGCCGGAAGAAGCATCTCCGCGGTCGGATATATGCACCCATGTTTTGGCGTCATATACCGCAAATGGCTCTCCTTGTAACTGCGAGGCTTTGGTCACTTCGCGGTCGGCGGCAAAGGCTAATTGTTGGTTCATCTGCATCAATGCCAATGCCGCACTATCTACCGTCGCCGCCTCGCCTTTGCGCTGACTTGGGCGTTGTGGCGCCTGACGGGTGCAACTGCTTACGAGCATGACGGCAAGGCATAATATTCCTATTCTCTTGGTCACTTCTTCTTTTTCGGGGGTGTTGTTTCTTCTGTGGTGTTACCGAGGTTTTTGCGGTACTCGCTCGGGGTCACACCGTAAGTGGTCTTGAAGCATTTGGCGAAATAACGGCTGTCGTTCATGCCGACCATATACGTCACCTCGGTGATGTTATATTTCGGATCTTCCAATAACCTGGCGGCGCGTTTGATACGCATCTCGCGGATGAACTCCACAGGGCTCAAACCCGTCATGTTCTTCAGCTTGTTGAAGAAGACCGTTCGACCCATACCCATCTCATCTACTAATTCATCTACCGTCAGCGTGTTGTTGTCCAACTGCTTCTCCATGATATTCAGCAGCTTCGCTAAGAATGTATCGCCGGGTAAATCCTCGTCATTTTTGGTGCTCTCCAGACGCATCAGTCGTTGCCTGTAACTCTGTTCCAACTGTTTTCGTTGCAATAATATATTATGTACGCGCGCACGCAGATATTCCGGCTCGAATGGTTTCGTTACATAGTCGTCAGCGCCATATTCCAATGCCTCCAAACGGCTCTCGATAGCCGTCTTCGCGGTCAGCAGAATCACAGGAATGAAATCCGTCTCCGGGTTTTTCTTGATCCACTGTATCAGTTGCAACCCATCTACTTTAGGCATCATCAGGTCGGTCACAACAACATCAATCTCTTTCGTCTTCAGGATTTTCTTGGCCTTCTCGCCGTTTTCTGCGGTCAGAACATGGTAGTCTTTGTCGAAAATACCGCTTAGGAACTGACGCATGTCTTTATTGTCATCCACTACTAAGATCGTGTCTTTGGACTCCTTTTGCCCCTTTTCCAATTCTTCTAATTTCTCTTCGAATTTCGAGTTGCCGGTCATTTGTTGGGAACTCAGGTCATCCGCGATGAACTCCACTTCGTTGCCGAAATGCTCTTTGCCGCTATGCAGAAGAACCGTCATCGTCGTGCCTTTGCCCACGGTGCTCTCCACCTCTATATAGCCATGGTGCAGATCCACTAACTCTTTGGTCAGATTCATGCCGATGCCTGTTCCGGTTGCGCCGATGCTGTTCAGCTCGTTGTTGCTCGAGAACCGTTCAAACAGCACGCTGCGCTTCTCTGGAGGAATACCGATGCCTTCGTCTTGTACCGCAAGCGTCACAAAGCCCGGCTTGTCACCGATGATCACCCGGATAGACTTGCCCGAAGGCGTGAACTTGAACGCATTGCTCAGCAGGTTCCAGATAATCGTGTCCATTCGCTCGCGATCTACCCATACCGTCGAATCTTTGGCATTGTTGATGATCTCGAAATGAATATGTTTGCTGTCCGCCTCTTTCTCGAAATTGGCGCATGTCTCTTGTACTAACTCGCTCAGCAGCGTCTTCTGCACTTTGAGTCGCAGCTTCTGGTTTTGCACCTTGCGGAACTCTAACAGCTGATTCACCATCCGCAACATCCGCTGACCGTTCGATTGTACGATCTCTAACTGGCTCCGTACGTTTTTACTGATGTGTTCGGTCTGTAGGATGTTCTCCACCGGCGCTGTGATCAGCGTCAGAGGGGTGCGCAACTCGTGGCTGATGTTCGTGAAGAAACGTAACTTGATATCCGTCACTTGTTGCTCTACCAATATCTTCCGGCGCAACTTGTTGTAAAAGGCCATCGTTAGACCGATACATCCGATGATAACCAACAGCCCTAAGATATACAGCGCGATAGCCCACCACGTCAGCCACGTCGGGCGCGCTACATAGATGACGATCGTCTTCTCGTTTTCCACTTCGCCGCCTTCGCGGTTGGTCGAACGCACATGGAACACATACTTCCCGTGACGCAGATGGCTGTATGTCACGCGCCGGATATCTTTGGCGGACGTCCATTCGCTATCGATGCCGTCCATTCGGTAGAAATAAACCAACTTGTCCGCGCCGATATAATCCATCGCCGCATATTCGATGGTGATATTGCTCCCGTGCTCTAAATACAAGGTGTCTCCGTGCAACTCCTTGTCCTGCGTCTCAATGCGTTTGATGTGCATCGGTGGAACGGATGTGGAACGCTTGATAGAAGCCGGATTGAAGGCGCAATAACCGTTCGAATAACCGAACAGGATAATCCCCTCTGCCGTTTGTACCGCCTCCGCCTCCGTGAAATACGTATTGTTCTCGCTCGCCAGAGCGTCGTAGTAATACAGGTCGTTTGTCTTCAGATTCAGCTCCGCAATGTCGCTCTCGGATGTAAACCAGATACTCTCGCCGTCACCTGCCATACTCAGAATAATATCGTGGTATGTCTCTACACTCTTGATCTGCCGTTTCGGATCCTTCGTATCAAGAACCATCAAACCGCCGCCGAACGAGCCTAACCACAACTTGTCTTGGCAGTAATAGATGCAACGGATATCGTAACTGGGAATCACGGTGCTCTCGCCGGTACTCAGATCGATGCGAAGCAAACCCGTCGTCGTACCGCACCACAGGGCATCTTCTACTTGAGTGATGTCGCGCACTTTCATCCCCGGACCAAATACTTGCGGCTTACCCCAATTCTGACTGCTTTCGTTCCAACGGATGATGTTCACTCCGCCGCCGTATGTGGCTACATAGATCGTTCCGTCCTCGCCTTCTTCGATGTCATACACATCCGGATGAGAGGTCTCAATCGCCTTTTTCGTGCCGGCTTCAATCAGTCCATTACCTTTGGTGCCGTATAACATGCCGTGCTTGCTGTCCAATGCACAATATATATTCGTCTCGGATTTGACGAGCGGTGTCGCCTCGCCTTCCTTGTTCAGCGCAAAGGCACGAACCTCGCCGTTCTCACGCTCGGAATGACGCATGTCGTGCAACTGGTAAGGCGTCGGCTCCATGTTCACGCAATCTACACCGCCGTCGTACGTCGAAATCCACATCTGACCGTCGCGGTCGATATAAGCCGTGTGAATCATATTCGTCAGACCCGCTATCGGGTAAACCAACTCGTCTTTCTCGTAGTTGTAGTAACTCCAGCCGCCGCCGGTCGGGTTAACCCATGTACGACCTTGCCTGTCCGTCAGCATGAAGAAATGTTCACGCAAACGGCCTGCATAACGGCTGTCCAACGGGGGGGTAAATCGTTTCCATTGACCGAAACGGTAACGCATAATTCCGTTCGTGTCATCGGCTTGCCAGATAACACCCTGTGCATCCACTTTGGTGCGTTTCTCGGTGTCGGCTATTATCGCCATCATTCCTTCCGGCAAACTGTCATACGGCTCTTCTATGGTCTCTGTCCGGCTTGCGTCCAAACGGTAGAAATGACCGTCGTATGTCGCCCACCAGATCTGCTCTTGCTCGTCTTCGTAGATCAGATCCACGCGGTTATTCACCTGAGCCTCTACGCCGTTACTCT
>ODAI010898257.1_pt1 | contig 10806 bp, 6 predicted proteins | sample 1539321 | NCBI WGS metagenome assembly ODAI01 (sample SAMN02144231, study PRJEB22623) | gut metagenome | biome: sheep rumen | host: Ovis aries | place: New Zealand | reverse complement strand
GGCGCGGAGAAATTCCTGGATATCAAGTGCCGCATGGCCGGGCTGACCCCGGACGCGGTGGTGGTGGTCGGCACCGTGCGGGCCCTGAAAATGCACGGCGGACTGGACAAGAAACAGCTGGCGGAGGAGGACCTGGGCGCCCTGGAGAAGGGCATCCCGAACCTGCTGCGCCATGTGCATAACATCAAGGAAGTATACCGGCTGCCCTGCGTGGTGGCCATCAACCGCTTCCCGACGGATACGGACGCGGAGATTGATTTCATTATCCGCAAGTGCCGGGAGCTGGGCGTGAATACCGTGCTGAGCACCGTATGGGCCGAAGGCGGAAAGGGCGGCGAGGCCCTGGCCCGGGAGGTGGTCCGGCTGTGCGAGGAGGAGAAGGGAAACTTCACCTTTAGCTATGACCTGGACATGAGCATCGAGGAAAAGCTGGAAGCCGTGACGAAGAAGATCTACGGCGGCGCCGGCGTGGCCCTGACCCCCGCGGCGAAGAAGCAGGCGGAGCGGCTGACGGCCCTGGGCTTCGACCGGATGCCGGTGTGCGTGGCCAAGACCCAGTATTCCTTCTCGGACGACCCGGCCCTGCTGGGCGCGCCGGAAGGGTTCACCGTCACCGTGCGGAACCTGAAGGTTTCCGCGGGCGCCGGCTTCCTGGTGGCGCTGACAGGCGAAATCATGACCATGCCGGGCCTGCCGAAGGCCCCGGCGGCGGAGCGCATCGATGTGGATGACGTAACCGGAAAAATAACCGGATTGTTCTGATCCGGATCAAAGCACGAAAGCGGCCGGCTCCTGCAAGGAACCGGCCGCTTTTTGACGGGACAGGTTCTTTCTTCAGAGAACTCCCGGCCCGCCGCGATCAAATTGTATATGGAACAAAATACAAAATCGGTTGACAAAAAAATATCGGACGGGTAGAATAGGAGCAACGGGACCGGAAACGTTTCCGGTCCAATGAAAACGGCATATATTGAGAAGGAGGACTATCCCGTATGAAAAAACTGGTAGCTGTCATTATGACTCTGGCACTCGTGCTGCTGAGCGTTTCCGCCCTGGCAGATATTCGCGTTTCCAACCTGAAAGTGGAAATTGACGCGGCGCTGCAGGAATATGCCAAGGAGTATTCGAAGACTGCCGGCTTCAATGTCGAAGCCTATTCCGTCGGCGGCGGCGCCGATTACTCCGGATCGGTCAAGGCGGAGCTGCAGGCCGGCAATATGCCTGATATTTTCGTCATTGAAGGTCTCGGCGGATACAATGAGTGGAAAGATTATATTGAAGACCTGTCCGACACCGAATTCGCCAAGAATACCTCTGTGGCCTTCACGGTGGACGGGAAAGTGTACGGATTCCCGGTGGCGGTCGAAGGCTTCGGCCTGGCCTACAACAAGGACCTGCTGGAAAAAGCCGGCATCGATCCCGCTACCCTGACCACGACCTCCGCCCTGAAGGAAGCTTTTGAAAAGCTGGACGGCATGAAGGAAGAACTGGGAATTGACGCGGTCGTGTCCATGGCGACGTCTGTGGCTGGCGGAATGACCTGGGTTACCGGCAACCAGAACTTCTCCGCTTATCTGTCCTGCGGACTGCCCTATGGCGATATGAGCGTGATCGACAAGTTCCTGGCGGGCGAAGTGGACCGCGACCGGCTGACCGCTTACGCCACCTTCGTGGATCTGCTCTTCACCTATTCGGATCAGGACATCCTGCTGAACGGCAACTATGACCAGAACGTTAACGCGTTCGCCACCGGAAAGACTGTCTTCTGCCATCAGGGCAACTGGATTGATCCCAGCCTGGCCGCGATGAAGGAACAGGGCATGGAAATCCCGAACATGGGCTTCATCGGTGAAGTCATGTTTGATGATCAGCCGATTACCGGTCTGATGGTTTCCGCTCCCTCCTGGTATGTTGTGAACAGCCAGAGCCCCAACAAGGAAGAAGCGATCAAGTTCCTTGAGGATATGGTTGCCACCGAAGCCGGCCAGGATTATATGGTCAACAAAGCCGGCATGGTTCCTGCTTTCTCCAACGTAACCCTGACGCCCACCGGCGATCTTTCCAAGGACGTTATGAAAGCTGCCGCCGCCGGAGACATCTATTCCTGGGGCTTCGGCTATCTGCCGGACGGCTTCGGCCAGAACAATCTGGGACCGATCTTTGAGCTGCTGGCCCAGAAGGCTATCTCTGTGGATGAATTCGTTGATATGGTTGCCGCGCAGGCCGCTGAGATTCCCGGACTGCTCGCCAACAAGTAATTTCCTGCCAGACGGGGAAGCCGCGGGAGCCGCATTCCGCGGCTCCCTTTTTTGAATCTTTCGGAGGTACAACTGAGATGGGCAAAAGGCATCGCCTGACGAATCTTTTATTTCTTGCCCCGGCTGTGGTTTCTTTCAGCCTTGTGATGATTGTGCCGTTTTTCCTGGGGATCTATTATTCCCTGACGGATTTTAACGGCATCCGCTCTGTTCTGACCTATGTCGGGTTTGACAATTACAAGGTGATGTTTTCCGAGCCGGCTTTTCTGTATTCCTTCCTGGTAACGGTGGAATACACTGCCATCAATATCGTGCTGGTGAATGTGGTGGCCTTCTTCCTGTCCCTGCTGGTCACCAGCAATCTTCCGGGAAAGAATGTATTGCGGGCCGGGTTCTTCATTCCCAACCTGATCGGCGGAATTGTGCTGGGATATATCTGGCAGTTCATTTTCAACAATGTTCTGACAAGCCTGGGTTCCACGCTGGGAATTCCGTTTCTGGAGAAAAGCCTGATCGGCAACAAGGATACTGTGATCTGGGCGATGAGCTTTGTGAATATCTGGCAGTACGCCGGGTATATCATGATGATCTATGTAGCCGCAATCCAGGGGATCCCCGCCAACCTGATGGAGGCAGCGAGCGTGGACGGCGCCAATTACTGGACGCGGCTCCGGAAGATCCTGATTCCGATGATGGCAAATTCCTTTACGATCACGCTGTTTCTGACGCTGACCAATTCTTTCAAAATGTTTGATCTGAACACCTCCCTGACCCAGGGCGGTCCGGCGGGGATGTTCATGATGAAGGCGGTTAAAACCAGTGAAATGCTGGCGCTGAACATCTACAACACAGCGATTACGAAGAATCTTTGGGGTCAGGGCCAGGCCAAGGCGATCATGTTCTTCATTATGCTGGTGATCGTTTCCCTGATCCAGGTCACCATCAATAAGCGGAGGGAGGTGGAGATGTAATGCAGGCGGTTGGAGTACAGAGCCAGGGGGTTCATACCCGGAAAGTCATCGGAAAATGGGTCAAAGTGGTTCTCGCTTTCCTTCTGTTTCTTTTCTTTATGGCTCCGTTCCTGCTGGTGGTCATGAACTCCGCCAAGACGGCGGTGGAAATCTCTCTTTCTCCTGTAGCGATGCCGGCAAACTGGGGACAGCTGGGCGATAATATCAGCAATACCCTGGGCAATCCCCATTTTTCCTACTGGAGTGCTTTCAGGGACAGTCTGATTATCACCTTCTGCTCTCTGGTCGTGATTGTGCTGGCATCCGCCATGTGCGCCTGGGTGCTTGTGAGAAATAAAAAATGGTGGTCCACCATGATCTTCATGGTTCTGGTTGCCTCCATGGTCATCCCCTTCCAGGTGGTTATGCTGCCCCTTGTCCAGTGGCTCCGGATGCTGGGCGATTTCATCGGCTTCAAACTCAGCGGATCCTATGTGGGGATTGTCCTGTGCTATCTCGGATTCGGCATGGCACTGAGCGTATTCATCTTCCACGGATTTATCAAAACCATTCCGCTGGAGCTGGAGGAAGCGGCGGACATCGACGGTTGCTCCCGTGCCGGAATTTTCTTCCGGATTGTGCTGCCCCTGCTGCAGCCGACGGCTGTCACGGTCCTGATTCTGAACGGAATCTGGATCTGGAATGACTATCTGCTGCCTCTGCTGGTGCTTGGATCAAGCGGATCCGTGCAGACGCTGCCCCTGGCTGTCAGCAAGTTTGCCGGCTCCTATATCAAGCAATGGGATCTGCTGCTGACCAGCACGCTGCTGGCAATGCTTCCGGTGATTATTTTGTTCCTGTTTGCGCAGCGATATATTATCAAGGGAATGGTGGAAGGCTCCATTAAGTAGGAAGTTCCGCTGTCCCGGCTAAAACATCCGGTCATCCCGCCGATCCGGGATGACCGGTTTCTCAGAAGGAGAGGAAAAATATGAAATTTACAAACGGCTACTGGCTGACAAAGCCCGAATTCCGCATGAACTATGCGACCCAGTGCGTCCGGGCGGAAGCGGCCGGAGACACGCTTCGCCTTCTGGCGGCCTGCAGGCCGGTGAGAGGCCGGGGCGACGTACTGAACGGCGCGACCCTTCGAATCACCCTTTCCGCTCCGCGGGAAAATATCATCCGCGTTCAGGTGACGCATTTTGCCGGGGAAAAGGACAACGGGCCGCACTTTGAGACTTTTGCGGAAGAGAACCGGCCTGAAATCAGGATTGAAAAGGAAACGGCGTCCTTCCGAAGCGGGAAGCTGACGGCCGCCGCCGTGATTCGCGAAGGCGAATGGCGGGTGGACTTTACAGATCCGCAGGGAGAGCTGCTGACCTCCAGCGGATACCACGGGATGGCCCGGGCGCTGCTGGAAGAAGAGGGCCCTGTTTCACTGGAGCGGAGAGGCGCTTCCTACATGTCGGATTCCCTGGAGCTGGCAGTGGGGGAAACGGTTTACGGGCTTGGCGAACGCTTTACCGCCTATGTAAAAAACGGGCAGCGGGTGGACATGTGGAACGCGGACGGCGGAACCGCCAGCGAACTGGCATATAAGAATATCCCCTTCTATATGACTAACCGCGGCTACGGAGTGTTTGTGGAAGATACTGCGGATGTTTCCTTTGAGGTGGCCAGTGAAAAAGTGGAGCGGGTTCAGTTTTCCGTGCCGGGGGAGACCCTGACATACGATGTGATCTATGGAGGCAGTCCGAAAGGAACCCTGGATCTGTATACCGCCCTGACTGGACGCCCCGCGCTTCTGCCGGCCTGGAGCTTTGGCCTGTGGCTTTCCACGTCTTTCACAACGGATTATGATGAGGCGACGGTTTCCTCCTTTATCGACGGAATGGCGGAACGGGATATTCCGCTCAGCGTCTTCCATTTTGACTGTTACTGGATGAAGGCTTACAACTGGTGTGACTTTACGTGGGATCCCGATGTATTTCCGGATCCGGAGGGCATGCTCAGGCGATATCATGAAAAAGGCCTGAAGCTGTGTGCCTGGATTAATCCTTATATCGCCCAGGCATCCCCGCTGTTTGATGAAGGGAAGGAAAACGGATACCTGATCCGGAAAACAGACGGCTCCGTCTGGCAGACAGATCTGTGGCAGGCGGGGATGGGCATCCTGGACGTGACGAACCCGGAAGCCAGAGAGTGGTACTGCAAAAAGCTTAAAAAGCTGCTGGATCAGGGGATTGACTGCCTGAAAACAGACTTTGGCGAGCGGATTCCGGTCCGGGACATCGTGTACCATGATCATTCAGATCCGCTCCGGATGCATAATTATTACACATTCCTGTACAATCAGATGGTATTCGATCTGCTGAAAAAGGAAAAGGGAGAAGGGGAAGCCATTCTCTTTGCCCGCAGCGCGACGGCCGGAGGCCAGCAGTTCCCGGTGCACTGGGGCGGAGACAACAGTGCCTCCTATGTGTCCATGGCGGAAACGCTCCGCGCGGGATTAAGCATGAGTCACAGCGGGTTTGGATACTGGAGCCATGATATCTCCGGGTTTGAACAGACCGCTCCGGCGGATGTCTACAAGCGCTGGGCGGCTTTCGGACTGCTCTCCAGCCACAGCCGGCTTCACGGGTCCGGAAGCTACCGGGTTCCGTGGCTTTTTGACGAGGAAAGCGTCGATGTTGTCCGGGCGTTCAGTAAGCTGAAGTGCCGGCTGATGCCCTATCTGTACCGGATGGCCATCGAAGCCCATGAGCACGGAACACCGATGATGCGGCCGATGATTATGGAATTCCCGGAGGATCCTGCCTGCGAATACCTGGACCGCCAGTATATGCTCGGAGACCGCCTGCTGGTGGCCCCTGTCTTCCGGAGGGACGGAACGGTTTCCTACTATGTTCCCGCGGGAGAGTGGTTTAATCTGCTGACCGGGGAGAAAGTTCCCGGCGGCGGCTGGCGCACGGAAAAGCACGGGTTTATGACCCTTCCGCTGCTGGTGCGCGGGGGAACCGTTCTTCCGCTGGGCAGCTGCGACCGGCGGACAGACTATCCCTTTGCGAAAAACGCGGAGCTTCATGTTTTCGGCATGAAAGAGGGCGAAAGCGATTCCTTTACCATACCGACGGCGGAAGGAAAAACCGGCGCGCATTATACGGTCCGGATGCGGAACGGAGAGGCGGTTGTGGAGACGGATACGGAGGAACCGTATACCGTGATCATCCATTCCTGACCCGCCGGAAAAGGATTCCGGAAATTCAGAAGCGGTTCTCCCGGGTGTGTGGGAGAACCGCTTCCTTTGGCATATGGAGGTCATTCATGGAATGGAAAACGCGGATGAAGCTTATTCGGTGAACAGCGGGGTGGAGTAGTAGCGGTCGCCGCTGTCCGGCAGGAGGGCGACGATGACCTTGCCCTTGTTCTCCGGCCGTCTGGCCAGTTCGATAGCGCCCCAGAGGGCAGCACCGGAGGAGATTCCGACGGAGATTCCTTCCTTGCGGGCCAGCAGTTTGGCGGCTTCAAAGGCTTTCTCGTTCGGAGCGGTGATGACCTCATCGTATACCCCGGTATTCAGCACATCCGGCACGAAACCGGCGCCGATGCCCTGGATCTTGTGCGCGCCGCCGTGGCCCTCGGAGAGGACGGGGGAATCCTTCGGCTCCAGCGCGACCACCCGGACGGCCGGATTCTTTTCCTTCAGGTACTCGCCGGTGCCGGTGACGGTGCCGCCGGTGCCGACGCCGGCGATGAAGATATCCACTTTGCCGTCGGTATCATTCCAGATTTCGGGGCCGGTGGTGGCCTTGTGCACCGCGGGGTTGGCGGGGTTCACAAACTGGCCGGGGATGAAGCTGTTCGGGATTTCCTTTGCCAGTTCGTCCGCTTTGGCAATGGCGCCCTTCATGCCCTTTGTCCCGTCGGTCAGCACGATTTCGGCGCCGTAGGCCTTCAGGATATTGCGGCGCTCGACGCTCATGGTTTCAGGCATGGTCAGGATGATCCGGTATCCCTTGGCGGCGGCGATGGCGGCCAGGCCGATGCCGGTGTTTCCGCTGGTGGGCTCGATGATGACGGAATCCTTTTTCAGCAGGCCCTTTGCCTCGGCATCCTCAATCATGGCTTTGGCAATCCGGTCCTTCACGCTGCCGGCGGGATTGAAGTATTCCAGCTTGACCAGGATCGTGGCTTCCAGACCCAGCTCCTTTTCCAGGTTGACAACCTCCACCAGGGGCGTGTTTCCGATGAGTCCCAGGGTTCCTTTATAAATCCTTGACATGAATGATTCCTTCTTTCTTCAAAAATATTTTCATTGCTCTGCAAATAAAAACCGGGAGCTTTTCCTTTCCTCCCGGGAGGAGCATCCGCGGACAGCGTTCAGCAACATCGGCCGGCGGCGCATGCGAAAATCCCCGGGAACCAACCAGGATAACACCTGCAGGCTTTCATATGCCGCGCCTCCTTCCGTTTGGGCTGGGCACATCTTATCACCAAACACCTACTATGTCAATAGGTGAATAGAAATTTCAGCAAAAAAACCGGAACCGGCTGAGATGCCGGTTCCGGAAGGGAAGGATTGCTTAAAAATCCGTCCGGAGGATATAGAGGGTGACGGCAGCCATATCCGCCGGCCGCAGGTCATATCCGCATTTTTCCATCTGGGCTTTGGTTTCCGAAAAAATCCGGACCGCTTCGGCCATCCGGTCCTGCAGCAGGGAGCGCAGCGTTCCGGCAGCCTTCTTCTCCGCGCCCAGGATGCTGGTGCGCAGGGAGTCTGTTCCGTCGTCATGCAGGGCGGATGCGCCGGCGGCCAGCTCCTTTGCGCCGGCGGCCGCCTGGTCCACCCCGCCGGTATAGGTATGAATCCCCGTTACGAAGGCATCCGCCTGCGTCAGCTGCTCCAGCAGCGCCTTCAGGCTTTCGGCGCCGGCCTTTGCCTGCTCCGATACGGCGCTGAGCTTTTCCAGCTGCGCGGCGGCGGCGGACAGCACCTCCGTGTAATTCCCGGCGGTCAGCTCCGGCAGGGTGAGGCCGGATTCAGCCAGGCCGGAGGCCGCAAGCTGCTCATTGGCGGTGCGCAGCAGCGCGGCGAAAAGGGTGTCCGCGCCGGTATTCAGGGCTTCGCTGTTTCCGCTCAGGGCGGCGAGCCCTGTATCCAGGGCTGCAGCGCCGTCCGCCAGCTTTTTCGCGCTGTCGTTCAGGGAGGTCAGGCCGCTGTTCATTTCATTGATCTTTGCGGCCAGCTTTTGAGGGAGGCCGGTGGTTTCTGGCAGCTCGGCCCCGGCTTCCGCCGCGGTCAGCAGGGCGGTGAGGCCGCTGGCCTGGGACAGGACGTCCGGGCTCAGACGGGCGCTGATCTCCCGGCATGCGGCGTCCACGGGATCCGCGGAGGCGAAGGTCATCATCCAGCCCAGCCGGGGATGGTCCGCGTCAAAGGAGACGGAGAAGGAAGCCGGCAGGCCCAGGGAATCGTCCGCTCCCGGAACGCCCCAGCCGACGACCGCCTGCCGCCCCGCCAGGGAAACCAGCGCCGCATTTTCCAGGACCGGATGGCTGACGCCTTCCTCCGGCAGCAGCAGCAGTGTGACAGCCAGGTGCGGGACGGCTTCCGGCTGCGTATAGGTGACGGTCAACTCCGCCCGGCCGGACCGGTCCGCCAGGTCCGCGGCGGAGATTTCCTCCCCGTCCAGGCGAAGGACGGCCGCCGGCGTCACGGGCAGCGCCTTGTCCGAGGTTCCCTGATAGACAATATCCTTTCCTCCGGCCTGCCAGGTCAGCGTCTCCCCCTCCAGGGAGAACGCCTCGCTGCCGCCTGTGTTCTGCACGCCGGAAAGAAGGGTACGGTCCGTGATTTCCTCCAGCTCATCCGCGTTTTCCAGCCGGACGGTGTCGGTCAGGGACTGCAGTGTTCCGTCCGCGGAAAGAACCGCGAACACATGCTCATGCTTGGTATTCTCCGCCAGGGCGGAGGATCCGCCCAGCGCCAGGATCAGCGCCAGCGACAAAGCAACAATTTTCCTATACATGGTGATTTCCTTTCTCCGCTCAGCGGGCGGTTTTCATATCCAGGGTTGTATGCACAATCAGCCGGTCCAGCAGCATCAGCACGGCAGGCAGGAGCAGCAGCACCACCGCCACGGAGAGCAGCGCGCCCCGAGCGATCAGGCGGCACATGGAGGAGATCATATCCACATTGGAATACAGTCCCACACCGTAGGTAGCTGCGAAGAAGCCCAGGCCGCTGACCAGGATGCTCCGGGCGGCGGAGGCCACCGCATTTTCGACGGCCTGCTTCCGGTCCTGGCCGGCGAGGCGGTTTTGCTTGTACCGGGTGGTCAGCAGGATGGCATAGTCCACCGTGGCTCCCAGCTGGATGGTCGAGATCAGGATCGGGCCGACGAAGGGAAGCTCCTTTCCGGTGTACCAGGGGATGCACAGGTTGGTGGCAATGGCCAGCTCGATGACAGCCACCAGCAGCACCGGCAGGGAGAAGGATTTCTGTACCAGCAGGATGATGACGAAGATGGCCGCGATGGAGATCAGGCTGACCACGGCGAAGTCATGATCCGTGCAGGCGATCAGGTCCTTTGTGCAGGGCGCTTCGCCGATGAGCATGCCGCCCTCATCATATTTTTTCAGGATGCCGTTGAGGGCGTCGATCTGGGCGTTCACCTCGTCGGAGGAGATGACGTAGGAGGAATTGATCAGCATCAGCTGATAGCGGCCGCTGCGGACCATGGAGAGCGTTTCCTGGGGAAGGATGGATTCAGGGATGCCGGCGCCCAGCAGGGTGTCCAGCCCGAACACATCCGTGACACCGTCCACCTGGCGCATTTCATCCGCCATGCTCCGGACATCGGCCTGCGGCACATCCGCATCCACCAGCAGCAGGTGGGTCGTGGACAGACCGAAGGTTTCCTCCAGCTTCCGGTTGGCGATGACGGAGGGCAGATCCTGCGGCATGACCCGGCTCATGTCATAATAGACATTGGCCTGGCTGTAGCCCCAGAAGGCCGGGACGGCCAGCAGCACCAGAATCACCGCCAGCATCCGGTAATGCCTGGCTACGAACCGCCCGATTCCGCCGACATCCGGCAGCAGAGGCTTGTGGCTCGGTTTTTTAATGGGGGCGTCCGCGAAACGGAACAACCCGGGGAGCAGGACAAACGCCCCCCGCAGGCCCTTGAGGAAGGAGAGCGGGCCGCCGAGAAACAGCACCGTACCCTCGATCGTTCTGCCCTGCGCAAGGCCTGAAACCGTCTGATCGACGACCGCCTGGAAGATGCTCGCTGCGATATCCTCACGGCGCGCACCCTGATTGAGCAGCGGCTGAATATCGGATTTTGCGAAAACGCCGCAGCGCGAAGCAATCGGGTAGCGCTTCTCCGCCTTGAGCGACAGCGCGTCCATATCATCAGCCGTAATACCGAGCAGTGTTGCCATCTGGTCGATGAATGCGCCTGTTCCGCCGGCACAGGAGCCGTTCATGCGCTGCTCCACACCGCCGGTCAGGAAGATCATCTTCGCGTCCTCGCCGCCGAGCTCGATGACGACATCGGCCTGCGGATAATCCGCCTTTACAGCGAGGAATG
>ODAI010617635.1_pt1 | contig 10806 bp, 6 predicted proteins | sample 1539321 | NCBI WGS metagenome assembly ODAI01 (sample SAMN02144231, study PRJEB22623) | gut metagenome | biome: sheep rumen | host: Ovis aries | place: New Zealand | reverse complement strand
TGCTCCGAGGGAATGTAGCTCGAACTGTAATGGGATATTGAATTTACGGTCATGTCCCTGTGATTTTCAAGGCTCATAAAGAGCACGCTCGCCTGTCGGTTTAATGCCATCGCCTCAATGTCTGCATTTGTGAAAGCGAATGAGCCAGGATGAATGAGACCGAGTTTGTACAAGTCTTTGAGAAGGGCGACTGTAGAAGCGAGTGGGGCAGCGGCTTTGTCACAGAGGGCGCTTGCGGCTTTTGCCGGGTCGGGAATGTCTGTAATATTTTTTACCGCTTCTTTGTATGAATCTGCTCCGTCAAGGGATTCTGCCACTGCTCCGACAAAATCAAGGAAAAAGTCTGGGTTAGCACCTGCTAAAACCATGGGATAATTGTTTGAGGTCTTTTGGCCAATCATAAATTCTTTTACATCGTCCCATGTATTGATTTTTGTGACTTTAGATTTTTTGAATTCCTGTGTGTCGATGTCAAGTTCGAAATGCCCTGAAAGAACGGGAAGGGCCGTAATGCCTTCGCCTGACTGTTTGACGGCCCCTGTCATTGAAGAAGTGAAGCCTTTGGACAGTTCTTTGGGAAGAGCCGCTTTTTTTGAAGCCTTTCCAATGGCACTTTCTACGGCAAAGCCTGATGAGGTAAAGATAATCGCCGGTTTTTTTGCGAATGGAATCTGCGAACTGAGCTTTTTTTCGGAATCATACTGAATGAATTGTATGGAGAGAGAGTTTTCCTGTGCGATTTGAGTGAGAGCTTTTTCAAGTCCTTTTTGTTGTCGTTCGCCTATATTATAGAAAGCGACTGTATATTTTTGGGGCGAAAGGAGAAAAATTCCTGCTATAACAAGAATCAGCGCGATAAATATAATTGGTATTATTACTTTATTTTTTTTCATGTTTTCATTATCTAAAAAAAAAACTCCGAATTCAAGTGCAGATTATATGAATTAGGGAAGGAAAAATTCCGATATTGAAGATATGCGCATTTTATTTTCAATTTGTTTTTTAATTTCAATAAGTTCATGTCTTCTGCCAGCCCAAAGCGAGGATAACTCAATTTACAGACTTCCAGAATCTTCTGACTCAAATGCGGCTTTATCTTCCTCGGATTTTATCCTTGCGGGAAGTGAGTCCGGCTTGTATAAGATTACTGCCAGTAAAACGGCGATTCCCCTTTGGCAGGGTGGAAAAGTTTCGAAAATTGTCCGCACCGAGAATAAAAGCAGCTCTAAAGTACGATGGTATTTTTTGACTACAGAAGGAATCGTCTCTTCTTCTGATTTGACGGTTTTTGATTTCAGAAATGAAGGTCTGCCTTTTCTCACAATCAAGCAATACGACGGAAAAAATACGACTTTTTTAAAACAGCCGGCTCAACTCAAAGATCTAGCCGTTCATCCCACTGATCCAAACATTCTCGTTACTGCCACAAAAGATGATGTATATATCACTTACGATGGTGGAACGAATTGGAAATGTCTTGGCTCTACATCGAGTTCTACATCTGGAATCAAAGCGGTCGCCGTTTGTGACATGAACCGCTCTGGAACAGGAAAGCCCGCCGTAAAAAACGCGGACGGCACCGTGACTCCGGCTCTTCCTCCCCAGACGGATTTGGTTGTATTTATGGCTCACACTATTTTTGGATTCTCATATTGTATGCCGAATGCAAAAAAAATCACCTGGAAAGATTGCAACGGCGGATTTGAGAATATGAAAACACAGTCTTACCCGGATGAAATTGCTGACATCCTCCCTGTCGTTTTTTCTGATGAGAACGGATTTCCTGTCACGGAGGTTTTTGTTTCACAGTCTTATCTTCCCCGCATTTATCGCTTTGACTGGACGAAAAACCGAGGTGAGCTTTTGTATTCGGGAAGCGAGCCTGTGGAGACTATAGATGCGCTTTTCTGGGACGGAACGAAGCTGCTCTTCACAAAACCTGGAGATATTGCCGCATACAATCCTGTCGCAAAAACATTGGACTCACTTCCTTCCGAATATAACAGATGGCAGCCTTTTTTCAATGTCCTGGGGAAAAATGACACTCTTTACAGCGCATGGATTCCGACGGCTGACAATGAAAAAAAAGCAGGTCTTACACTTGGCGAGCTTTGGCTTTTGTATCCGGATGATGTGAACAATAAGTACGCTGACAAAGCCCTAAACCGAAAGGCAATTTATGTTCAGGCCCATAAGGTTATGACAAAGGCTGGAATCGAACAGTATAAGAAAATTATCAAGGATAATAAGCTTGATGCTATGGTCATTGATATGAAGGATGATTACGGCGGAATCCGTTTTGACCCCAATGATCCTCTGATTCGCGAAAAAGGATATGTTTCTCGCTATAAAATCGACATTGACACTTTCGTTCCGATGATGAAAGAGCAGGGAATCTACCTTGTGGCCCGAATAGTAACCTTTAAGGATAAAAACCTCGCAGATTACGGGAAAAAACAATATGCTGTCTGGGACAAATCTCTTAATCGTCCATGGATTGGAATTTCCGGTTATGAAAAAGTGAAAGATGAGAACGGAAACGAGACTGGAGCTACAAAAACGCTTTATTACGATGAGAATTGGGTTGATCCTTATTCTCAGGAAGTGTGGGAATATAATGTGCACATAGCACAGGAATTGATCGCACGAGGTTTTGATGAGATTCAGTTTGACTATATACGCTTCCCGACGGATGGAAAGAATATGGGCAACGCTCAGTTCCGCTGGAGAAGTGAGGGCATGGATAAAGAGAGTGCTCTCGTTTCATTCCTGCGATATGCCCGTGCCAACATTGACGCTCCCATTGGAATCGACATTTACGGCGCCAACGGCTGGTATCGCTCTGGCACGAGAACTGGTCAGGATGTGGAATTGCTGGCAGAGTATGTTGATGTTGTCTGCCCCATGTTCTATCCAAGCCATTTTGAGCAGTCTTTCTTGAACTATGCTCCTGCCAGCGAACGGCCTTATAGAGTTTACTATTACGGAACTTACCGAAACACGGTCATTGGCCGCAATAAGCTGATAATCCGCCCATGGGTTCAGGCTTTCTATCTCAATGTAAGTTATGACCGACAGTATTATAATGAAAATTATGTGCGTCAGCAGGTCTATGGCGTGCGGGACAGTGTGAATCGAGGCTATATGTATTGGAATGGAATGTGCCGTTACGATGATATTTCTCCTGATGTGGATGACAAAAAATATACAGGTCCATCTTATGAGGCAGACGCAAAATATAAAAAGCCTGCGCTTTCAGGAGGTTCCAAGGCTAAATTGCATGAAGAGCAGGAAATGAATTCGTCAACAGTGTCTTCTGGCTCTGACACGGCGGCTTGGGATACTATCCGAAATCAGGAAGAAAGGGATAATAACAAGAATAAGGGCGGATTTCCAAAACTTGGTGACATAAAAAAACTCTGGCAGGCTTACAGCGAGAGTTAAAAATGAGGAGTTTGAAGTAAAAAAGTGACGAACTTGAAATACACTCCCGAAGAGCCCATTGCCGCTATTGCGACGGCCCTTGCTCCCGGTGCGCTGGGAATCGTCCGCTGTTCGGGTAAAAATTGCATAGAACTTCTCTCAAAAATTTTCTCCCGACCAAAAGCACTCCTTGAGGCTCAAGGAAACACAATCGTCTACGGCTGGATTTTGGCAATGCACAATGATGAATGCAAAATGACGAAGTTGGATGAAGTTTTGGTTTCTGTTTTTCGGGGGCCTAAGTCTTTTACCGGCGAAGATATGGTTGAAATTTCCTGTCACGGCGGCGTTCATGTCGTGCAGGCGGTCTTTAATCTTCTATTAAAAAGCGGTTTCCGCAGGGCAGAGAAGGGGGAATTTACTTTCCGGGCTTACATCAACGGTAAAACTGATTTGACAAAAGCCGAGGCCGTCCGTGAAATCATCGATTCAAAGACTGATGAAAGCCAGAGCAGGGCAGCAGGGCGTTTGGCTGGAAATCTCTACGAGACGATTGACGGCGTAAAAAAGCATATCGTTGACACACTTGCCGCCATTGAAGTTGAGATTGAATATCCTGAGGATGAAGAGACAATAGCCGATTCCTTTGATGCCAGCGAGCTTGAAAAAGCAAAGGCTTCCCTCACTGAATTGCGGGATTCTTGGAAAAGCGAGAAAATCTATCAGGACGGGGCCAGGGTCGTTCTTTGCGGACGAACCAATGCAGGAAAATCTTCGCTCTTCAACGCGCTTTTAAAAGAAGACCGTGCCATTGTAAGCGATATTGAAGGAACAACCAGGGATTTCATCGAAAGTTGGATTGATTTTGACGGAATCCCCGCCCGGCTTTTTGACACGGCGGGATTGCGGGAAACCAGCGATGCCATTGAGGCTGTGGGCGTTGAGCGTACCCGCGATTTGAGCGATGAGGCTGATTTGATTCTCTATCTTGTGGATTCAAAAAATGGAATCAACGATGAGGACAAAGCCTTTATCCGTGAGCATACTTTGAAATCTGCAAAAAAAATCCCGCTGATTCTCGTCTGGAACAAGTGCGAGCTTACGGAGGGGAATTTTGCCTCGTTGAATGACGCTGACATTCCTCAAGTCAGAATTTCTGCAAAAAAAGGCATGGGACTGGGAGATTTAAGCGAGGCTGTTAGAAAAAGCCTTTCTGTCGCCGAAAAATCCGAGCGGAATTCCACAGGGCTTGGCTCTGAGCGGCAGAAAGTCGCCGTGGAGAAAGCCCTTGAGAGCGTGAGCCATGCTCTTGCCTTGACGGAAGATTACGCTCTTGACGCGGTGGTGCAGGATTTGGAGGACGCCCTTGATTTCCTCGGTGAAATAACTGGCGATGTTACTCCAGAAGATGTTTTGGATTCGATTTTCTCCCACTTTTGCGTGGGGAAGTGAAAAATAAATTCTCTAAAATTTCTATTTTGAGGTGTTTATGAAAAAATTATGAGAAAGATTGTGTGCTGTCTGCAAAACTTGAGTTGCGAAATCAATTCTTGTCTGCTACAATAGTATTATATGTATTGAGAGGATGCTTATCGTGAATATAATAAAAAAGTTCCGAAAATTGATTTTGGCTTTTGTCTTTATAGCCACATCCTTCGCTCTTTTTGGACAGTCTGTCGAAGATGTCAGCGAAGCTTACCGGCAGATTGATGAGGCCATAGTCACAAAGGCTCCGGATAAAATTTCCGAAGTTCTCAAAAAGAATCTAAATTCTCCGAATTATAAGCTCATTGAGAATTACACTCTCAAAAAAACCAGGCAGCTTATTATAACTGACAATCTTGAAATGGCGCGTCAGACTTCTCTTGCCGTAATCGACAACAATATTGAAAATTTTGACGCAGTTGAGTTATACTCATACATAGATAAGGCAATCCTTAATCAGCAAGCTGCAAATCAAGCGGCAGAAAACCGAAAGCGTCTTGAGCAAGAACGAATCGTGGCCCTTAACGCAAAGTCAAAGCAAAAACTTGAAAGCCGAGGCAACTATCAAAAAGTCAACACGGCTTCAGGTCAAGAAGTTTATGTCAACGAACAGCAGGCTTCTTTCTCTTCTATGATTTGGACTGTCAAACTTGGTCTGGCAGATTTCCTCTATCAAAAAATAGATAAACCTGATTTCTCAAGTTTGAAGTATGGTCTTGCGTTCGGTGCTAATTTGTTCCGTCCTTCAGAGCGTATTATTATCGGTGCTGATTTGTTTGCTGATGCCCACATCCTTAATCTTTCGACAAAGGGCGGGGTAAAGACGCAAAAGAAGAGTCAGTTTGGTGATGATGAGGAAGATGATGATCCGCAGGAATTTATGTTCTCAGGCCGCTTCGTTCCTGAAATTGCTTTCGCAGATTTGAGCAAATACCTGTTCTTACGGGCTGGTGTTTCGGCTCATATCCTTGCTTCAAAGTATCAGGAAAGAACAGGCTCTCAGAAAACATTCATTTCGCCTGTAGTCGGTATCGCACTTGACAATATTTCTATTGGCGGTGCGCAGATGCGTCTCTTCTATGATTACGATATCGGTCATCTTGCCTACGATGAGTTAAAATCAGCTATGGAATTCGGCGGCTCAATCATGCTTCCGTTCTCTACAAGCGACAAAACAAAGATGGGAATCGAACTTGGTGTACAAGACTTGCTTCTCATGAAAGAAGAGAGTATGGAAAACAGAACAAAATTTACATTTGCTATTGGAGTTGGAAATGTTACAAAATAAAAAAAATCTATTACTTTCACTTGTTTGCATTTTTATGGCGGGGCTCATTTTTGCCCAGACAAGTTCTGATTTAACGACCCGCTTTTTGCAGCGTGCTGATGATCAGTACAGCAACATGCAGTATGAAGATGCTTTCAAGACAATTAACGCAGCCTTGAAACTTTCTGAAAGCAAGGATGAAGTTCCGGGCAATGTTTATCTTCTTTCGCAGCAGATTTATCGTGCTTTGCTTGAAAAAATGACAAAAACAAAAGATTATACTCTTTTCAATGATGTCATTATGAATCTACAGACTTATCCGAAGATTTCAGATGATCCACAAGTTCAGAAGTATGTCCGCATGATTCAGCAACAACAGGCTGACCAAAAAGACGAGGCTCGTGACGCAAAGACTCGTGAAATGGTTGAGAATATTTCTGCAAGTCAGCAGGCAAATCAGGAGCAAATCCTTAAATCAATAAATGAAAGCAATGAATCAATGGTAAACTCTATTTCAGACAAAATGAATGAGTCTAACACAACCTTGATTCAGGGCGTCACTAATACGATGAACACCACAATTGACCGTATGGACAAGCGATCAAACAAAACAATTTGGATTATTGCTGTCGGTGCTGGTATTATCTTCATTATCGTTTTCCTTCTTGTTTTCCTTGCTATGCGTGCTTCGGCTCGTGCTTCTGCCCTTCATTCAGAGCAGCTTGATTCAACACTCAAACTTATCGCCGGTATGCAGCAGACCAACAATCAGCTTCTTCTTGGCGGCGTAACGGATTTCAACGGTATGGGCTTAAAGTCTGCCGGAAGTTCTCGTTGGGGCGTCGATGCTCTTCCTGCTCCAGAAATGACCGAAGATGAAAAGGCTGAGCTTAAGCAACTTGTTATCGATTGTGAAAAACTCGGTGGAGAAATTGACGCCGTTACAAAACGAAAGAATAATTCAAAGAATGTCAGTGAATTGGTTTATAAACTTGCAATGCAGCTTGGTTTAAACCAGAATTCTTCAATGATTTACTTCGCCGCATCTATGGTTTATGACGCAGGTTTCCTTGCGGTTCCAGAAGAATTGCTTGAGGCAGAAAACTTGACCGACGAGCAGCGTGAACAGCTCCGCGACCATGTAAATCAGTATGAGCAGTACATTGGTTTTGTTCCCCGAAAATACTGGAAGATTTTCGAGGATGCGGCTAAATATCATCACGAAAACACTGACGGTAGTGGTTATCACGGCCTGGCTGGCGAGGATATTCCTCAGATTGCCCGCCTTATCCATGTTGCTGAAAGCTACAACTCCCTTATCAGCCGCCGAAATTACAAACAGATTATGGACAAAGAAACGGCTATTCAGGAGCTTGAGTCAAAACCGAATCTTTACGATGTTGATGTCGTCAAAGTTCTGGACGCAATCGTCTAAAATAAATCTTTAGATATGAACGATAAGATACCTGCATTTGCGGGTATCTTTTTTTTTATTATGCAAATCATTATACTAAAAGTATATTTTTAATTTGGGGATAATTTTATGTGTGGAATCGTCGGTTATGTCGGCTCAAAGCAGGCAACACCTGTTCTTATAAACGGACTTAAAAAACTTGAATATCGTGGTTATGATTCGGCAGGAATCGCCGTTTTGTCAGAAGACTCCGATGAAATTTTGGTTCGTAAGTCAAAGGGCGCCCTCAAATTCCTTGAAGAGAAAATCGCTGATGAGGTGATTAAAGGCTCTGTGGGAATCGGGCACACCCGCTGGGCAACTCACGGAGAACCCAGCGATTTAAATTCTCATCCCCACACTAATGTAAGCGGAACAATCGCCGTCGTTCACAACGGAATCATCGAAAATTACGCAAAACTCAAGGCATATTTGCAGGATCAGGGAGTTGTTTTTAAAAGCCAAACCGACACCGAAGTAATCGCCCACTTAATCAACTATTTTTACGAAAAAACTGGCGAGATTTTTAAGGCAGTTCTTGAAACTCTCCATCGCCTTGAAGGAAGCTATGCCCTCGGTGTCGTCTGCACAAAATATCCCGACCGGGTTATTGCCGCCCGAAAGGAAAGTCCCCTTATCGTAGGCTTGGGCAAAGGCGAAAACTTTATCGCTTCTGATGTTCCGGCTGTCCTTGAATACACCCGTGATGTTTATTATCTCAATCAGAATGAACTGGCAGTTCTTTACAATGACCATGTTGATTTGTTTGACTCGGACGGAAACAAGGTAATCCGCGAGCCTTCTCATGTTGAGTGGGATATGGCCAGTGCCGAAAAGGGCGGATACGCTCACTTCATGCTCAAGGAAATTCACGAGCAGCCCAAAGCCCTTACTGACACCCTTCGCCCCCGCCTTGTCTATGATGGGGAAAAGCCGGTTGACATAAAATTTGACGAGATTGATTTCGGTGAAGACTGGAAGCAGGCAGGAAGAATCGTAATTACGGCTTGCGGCACGGCTTATCATGCGGGCGTTGTTGGAAAATACGCTTTTGAGAAATTCGCGCGGATTCCTGTGGCCGTTGATGTTGCTTCTGAATTCCGCTACCGAAATCCTATCCTCAACAAAAATGATATTTTCATCGTTATTTCCCAGTCTGGAGAAACAGCTGACACTTTGGCTGCCCTCCGTCTTGCAAAAGAAGCTGGGGCAAAAGTCATCGCAATCACCAACTGTGTAGGTTCTACCGTAAGCCGGGAGGCAGACGAAGTGATTTATACTTGGGCAGGCCCTGAAATCGCCGTGGCTTCTACAAAAGCCTACACCACCCAGCTCATGTGCCTTTATCTTCTTGCAATCAAGCTTGGAAAGGAGAGGGGGATCATTTCTTCTGCTGAATACGAGGATTTGCTCACCAAAATCCAGCAGATTCCTGCAAAAGCCCAGGAAATCGTTGACAATCAGACTGAAATCCAGAAATTCGCTTCTCAGCAGTTCAATAAATCAAAGATTTTTTATATTGGCCGTCTCTTTGACTCGGCTTCTTCTCTGGAAAGCGCGCTCAAACTCAAAGAAGTCAGCTACATGCATTGTGAGGCATTTGCCGCCGGCGAGTTGAAGCACGGCCCAATCGCCCTTGTTGATTCGGACACTCTGGTCGTCGCCATTGCCACCGAGCCTGAACTTTACGAAAAACTTGCGTCAAACATCGTGGAAGTAAAAAGCCGCGGAGCCGTCACGATGGCAATCACCCTGGACAAAAAATGCGCCTTTGATTCTTGCTGCAACTCAGTGATTACAATCCCCGACACCGATGCGGCCTTAGCCTCAATGCTGTCGATTATCCCCGCCCAGCTCTTCGCCTACTACTGTTCAGTCTTAAAAGGCAACGATCCAGACAAGCCGCGAAACCTGGCCAAATCAGTAACGGTGGAATAAAATTTAGACGCAGATGCACGCGGATAGACGCGGATACAGCCTATGTGTAGTCCTGTGCGGAAGTCTGTCGTAAAAATACGATAGATTTTCGTAATTTAAAAGAAAAAATCTGCGTTAATCTGCGCTTATCCGCGTCAAAATTAAACTTGGAGTAAATATGAGAATTCTTTGTCTTGGCGACAGCATAATGCAATATAACGATTTTTCCACATTTCCTCAGACGGGCTGGGTGCAGGAATTGCACCGCTTTTTCCCGGACGATACTGTCTGGCTTGATTTTGCCCGCAACGGACGAAGCACTAAGTCTTTTATCGACGAAGGCCGCTTTGAGCGCGTGATGACCGAAGCCCAAAAAGGCGACTTTGCCTTGATTCAGTTTGCCCACAATGACGAAAAATCCGCTGACCCGACAAGATACACTTCCTGTGAAAAAGGCGGCGCTTTCCGAAAGAACCTCTCTTACTTTGTGCGGGAATTGCGCTCTAAAGGCGTAAAGCCTCTTTTACTCACTCCCATGGCCCGCCGCATGTTTGAAAATGGCGAAATCAAAAATTCTCACGGAGATTATCCGCTGGCGATAATCGAGACTGCCGCAGAAGAAAATGTTCCCTGCATCGACATGAACGCCCTTACGATGGACTTTCTCTCAAAATGCGGAGAAGCCTCTTCCCGCCGATTCTACATGAACTTTGAAGCCGGCCTTTACGAAAATTACCCCGAAGGAAAAAGCGACAACAGCCATCTTCGCCCCGAAGGAGCAAACGCCTTCTCAAAAATCGCCGCCAAGGAAATCCAAAAAATCAGCGAGAAATTCCCGGATTATAAAGAATTGTCAGAATCCTGCATGAAAAACACCGCCTGTTCTTTCGACGACATCGGCGAAAACGAAGAGATTGACGACGAGTACACTGTCTTTCAGAAATAAGTTTGTTGAGATATGCTATAATATACAAGATAAACAAGTTTCAAAAAGGACATCATCATGGCAAAGTTAAAATCCCCAAAAAGTAAATCATCTTCCGCCACAATCTAAGACAAAGCCATGATTGCAACATGGACATGAGCGACACTGAGGCAAGCAAAGACCTCCTTGGCCGCACCTACGAATACTGCATCGCCCAGTTTGCATCCTACGAAGGAGTAAAAGGCGGCGAGTCCTACACACCGGCAAGCGTAGTAAAAACAATCGTAAATATCTTAAAGCCGTCAGAAGGAAAACGCGTTTACGACCCATGCTGTG
>ODAI012697453.1_pt1 | contig 10807 bp, 10 predicted proteins | sample 1539321 | NCBI WGS metagenome assembly ODAI01 (sample SAMN02144231, study PRJEB22623) | gut metagenome | biome: sheep rumen | host: Ovis aries | place: New Zealand | reverse complement strand
TGGGGATTGCTCCCCCCCTTGTCAAGTTTTTTTTTTTTAAAGGGTTTCTCCCCTAACTCAGCCTTTTAGTCCCTTTTCCCCCCGTCTTTCCCCAGATTGCGGCGGGTCCCACCCCCCCCGGGCCCGCCCCCCGCCGCAATCATACATCTTCCGGTTTCGTCTCAGCGGTTCTCTTCCGGATCAGAGTTCTGCAATAATCCCGTCGTAATAGCTTTCCGGAAGCTGCTCTTTTGTAACAGAGATGCTGATCACGAAGTTCACTTTAAACTGGTCGCCGATCGCGCTGAGCTGATCCAGAACGTCCTTCGCCTCTTCGGGAGACGGAATCTTCGCGATCTTGAGAAAACTGTCAAGATACACATATTCAAGGTCATGATCCTGTGAGATGATACCACAGATAAATCCGATAAATTCATCACTGTCAGTAAGCGGATATCCAGTGACATCAATCAGGCGGATACGGTTGTTCAGCTCATACATATGTTGCGCGCTCTTGTCAAGGTAGACGATATTCCCGTTTGCTTCCTTGATCTGTGCGTTTGCCTTCTCCAGCAGAACTTTTGTTTTTCCCTTACCCTTTTCGCCGATGATGAACTGTATCATATTCTGTGTCCTCCTTTAGTGACGGTCTTAAAGAACCTGATTAGATTATAGACGATTCACCCCTGAAATACAACCCAAAAAGCGGAGGCCCCCTCCTCTCAGATGAGGCTGAGGATCTGATTCATTTCCACATAGAGGCTTTCCTTCGTCTCTGAATGCATGATGACGGATATGTAGGGATTTCCGTAAAGATCCTTTGTCAGCAGGACAAGGCAGGCGCCGGCGTCGCTTGTCGTACCGGTCTTTCCGCCGTAAACGATGACATTGGCCGGGAGCGCTGCCTCCCCGGTCAGGTAGTGGTCCGTGCTCTCCCAGGTCATGGCGTAGGCATCCCCGTCCGCGTCCGTATACTCCGCGTAATAGTTTTCGCGGTTGATGATGTCCATGAACAGGTCATATTTCATGGCTTCCCGGAAAATGAGGTACATATCGTAGGCGCAGGTATAGTGGTTCTCCGCGGTGAGACCGTGCGGATTCACAAAATGCGTATGCGTCGCTCCGATCGATATGGCCTCCTCATTCATCATATTTACAAAATTACTGATGCTTCCTCCGCCCACATATTCCGCGATCTGCATGGCCGCGTCATTGCCGGAAGCGATCAGGAGCCCGTAGAGGAGCTGTTTCAGTGTCAGCCGGTCTCCCAGATGGAGCTCGCAGACACTCGATCCCATCTCGATATCAAAGGCGGCCTGGGTCACGGTGACCTTATCGTCAGGATTTGCATATTTCAGCGCGACAAGGGCCGTCATGACCTTGGTCAGGGAAGCAGGGGATCTGGTTTCAAAGATATTCTTCGCGTAGCGCACTTCCTCAGCCTGCAGGTCAAAAAGCGCGCCTTCCGTAGCGGTGATGAAGATGGAATCCGCATTGACGTCTGCGCCGGTCACGCACAGTCCGGCCGCGAAAGGCGGCGCTGTCACCATCTTTCCGGTATTCTCCAGAACGCCGTAAACGCTGCTGGCGGAATCAAAAGCAAGAGGCAGGCCTTTGTCATGGGAGCGCAGTACGAAATAATAGACTGCGTAAAGCATGCAGGCTGTAACGGCAAGAAGCAGAACCAGGATCAGCATGAGCTTCGCGATCCGTCTCTGCTCCGCCCGTTCTCTGGCCATGATCCGGTTCCATTCGCGCTGGGAATAGTAATCAGGTTTCGGCAGGTTTTTACTTTTCATCTGTTCTCCGCATAAAAAGCACTGCCGGTTTTTATCCCGGCAGAATCATTGTCAGTCTGTACTGCTTTCTGCCTTTCAGAGGCTGAAAGTTGCTCCGCCCTGTCAGCGGTACATCTCACGCCAGTCAAGGTCACCGCGGTCGAGGGATTTCAGGAGAATCTCCGCGGAGGCGATATTGGTCGCCAGCGGTACATTGTGGATGTCGCACATGCGGATCACTTTTGTCAGATCCGCCCCGTCATTGCGGGCCAGTGCCACGGAATCCGGATCCCGGAAAAAGAGGACCAGGTCCATCTGATTCTGTTCGATCATGGCGCTCATCTGCTGCTCCCCTCCGACATGACCTTCCAGAAACTTGTGTACATTCAGACCGGTCGCATCCGCAATCAGCCGCCCCGTGGTTCCGGTCGCGTAGAGGTCATGCCTGGCCAGAATTCCACGGTATGCGATGCAGCAGTTCTGCATCAGTTTTTTCTTTGCGTCATTCGCTATAAAACCGATATTCATCCTCTGGATCCCCCTTATAAACTCTTTCGGATACGGTATCCTCAATCAAATCCGGCACTGCTGCCGGGCGATAACCCGCAAAGCTTACATCCGGTATCTCCTAGGCGGGATATCTTCCGGGCTGCAGCCCGATGTTCAGGCATATCCCTATGCCCATACAGAAGCTGATCAGGCTGGTCACGCCGTAACTCACAAAGGGAAGCGTGATGCCGGTATTGGGCAGAAGGCCCGTCGTGACGCCTACGTTCAGAAAACTCTGGAAAAGGATCAGCGTTCCCATGCCGCAGCAGATCAGTGAACCTGCCTTCTGCTTTGCTCTCAAACCGATTCTGACGCAGAGGACCGCAATCAGGATCTCAAGCAGCACGATCGCGACACAGCCGATAAAACCAAGCTCCTCCCCGGCGACCGCGAAAATGAAATCCGTCTGCGGCTCTGATATAAAATTGCCGTTCTTTACGGAATAGACCGCATTGTTGTTCAGTCCTTTCCCGTAAAGCTGGCCGGATCCGATCGCGATGATCGAGTTCTGCTGCTGGGCGGCATTCTCCGTGAATTCTGAGGGACGCAGCCATGCCATGATGCGGTTTCTCTGATAATCCTTGATCAGCGTCTGTTCCGGCTGGATAACAATGCTCAGGAAAATCGCCGCTGACGGAACTAAAACCGCCAGGATGGAAAAAATGATCCGGAAACTCAGTCCCGCGGCAAATATTATAACACAAAAAACCAGGGCTGTGATAATTGTCGTGGACATATCCGGCTCCCGATAGATCAAAAAGAGCGGAATCCCGGCAAGAATCAGGGAACTCAGGATCACGGGAACTGTATTGATGCGGTTTTCATAACGCGAGAAAAAATCGGCAAAAAACAGGATCAGGATCAGTTTCACCAGGTCGGATGGCTGGAACTGGATGCCGATGCGGATCCACCTGGTCGCGCCGCCGACCTCTTCACCGACCAGAAGGACTGCCAGGAGCAGTCCGCCGCCGACGATATACATGATCCAGTGAAACCGCAGTATCCAGGTGTAATCGATCAGGGAAAGGACCAGCATCGCTATGACGCCGATCACCAGGCCGGCGATCTGCCTGATCTGCGAGGACTGCTGCGCGCTCCCGATCACCATGATACCGATAACGGAGAGGGTGACGACGGCGGCAGCCAGAAGAAAGCTGTAATTGCGAAGTTTATACTGACGAAACATAGAATATGATATTCCTTATTATGCCTTTCCTTCAGCCTTTCGGAAAAGATGCCGGAAGGCGCCTGCGGAAACGGGTTCAAATTTCAGATGGCCGTCCGATATGAAAGCGGCCGTCGCCTTTTCAGGGTAGTCGTCGGTGATTTCCTTTTTCCGGATAGCCGAAACTGCTCTGTGGGAAGCGATGGACAGTTCGGAAGGCTTCAGGACGAGGGCGGCCGCGAAAGCGCTTTCATCGCCTCCTGATCCGGCCCGGATGACCCCCATGGCGACGCCCCAGATCAGGATACTGCCCTCACTTACAATCTCGGCGCCCGGCTGCAGGTCTCCCAGCAGGACGACCGGCCGCAGGGAGCTGTATTTCTCGCCGGCGGCAAGGCTGCGGGTTACAAGGGCCGCCGTGGGCTCCTTGGCGTAACTGCTTTCCCGGACGCTGGTCATGGCCCGCACGATGGCTTCCTTCTGCTGCTCTTCTCTTTCAGGATCGGATTCAATGATGCATGTGATGTCCAGCTGACAGTTCTGCGTGATCGCGTCCACGATCTCTGTCTCCTGGACCTGAGTAAGCTCCCGCCCCCGGAACTGCACCGCCATCTGGCCGCCCCTGAAAAATCTGGCGCTGCGCCGGAATTTGGCGGCGATGTCCGATACCATTTTTTCATAAGGCACAGAAGGATTCAGAATCAGAGTCAGGACATATTTATTGCTTTTCAGTTCAAAAGATTCTTCTGCCATCTTCCTGTCTCCTGCATCAGTCGGTCCGGATATTTCCGCTGATAACCTGGATCGCGTGTCCGGGAATCAGCACAGAGCTGTCCTGCTGTTTGAAATAGTAATTCACCACATCCCGTGCGATGGTTGCGGTATTGGCCGATGTATAGCCGTAGGCCACACGGACAGCCAGAGCGATCTCCGGCGCTTCATAAGGCGCGTAGCCGATAAAGAGCGCATGGTTCGGCTTTGTGACGACGAACTGGGCGGTTCCCGTCTTGCCGGCCACCTCCACGCCCTTGTAATCTTCAAAGGCACTGTGATTCTTTACCACGGCCCGCATGCCGGAATGGATCGAATCCCAGAGCTCCTGCGGAAGATCGACTGTACTGTGCAGCACAGGTTCATTATTGGATATTGTATTGCCGTTCGCGTCCGTGATCCGGTCGATCAGCGTCAGGTCATAGCACATGCCGGAATTCGCGACCGTATTCACATAGCGGGCAAGCTGGGAAACCGTGTAGGCGTGGTCTGACTGTCCCATGGCCGCGCGGACCGGGTCTCTTGTGGCGATATGCGGGCTGGACTCCGGAACCTCGATTCCCGATTTGGAATCAAGTCCGTACATGGCGGCATATTTGGCCAGCAGCCGCGTACCGGCATCATCATCATATGTCCCGCTGGTCGTTGCAAGTCTCCATCCGATCGTGTTAAAGAAAAAGTTGCAGGAGTTCTTGATCGCGTCAGACAGGACCTCCGTCCCGTGGGCGCCGGGGTAAACCCAGCATTTGATGTCAGGCTCGACGGAATCAAAATCACCCGTACAGTAGAGCTGCTCCGAGGTCGCCAGAACCCCTTCCATGACGCCTGCAGTGGCCGAGATCGGCTTGAAGGTGGAACCGGGAGCCAGAAGCTCCTGGGTGGCACGGCTGTAGAAGGGACTGGACAGGTCTGTCGCCAGATTGTTGTAATAGCCCGAATCCATCTCGTTGACAAGCCGGTTGTTGTCGTAGCCCGGATAGGTTACGCAGGCTTTCACGGTCCCGTCATCCGGGTCCGTTATCACGATCGCGCCCGAGCAGGGATTCAGGGCCAGCATGGCAGGCGTAATCTCCAGATTGTAGATCTTGTCGCGGATAAAATCGTAGGCGCCCAGCGTGCCGTTGCTGAGGTTCTCGTAATCCACGGTGCTCATCTCGAGCACGCCCTGGTCAAAGAGAAGCAGGCAGACCTGGCTTCCGGAGAGCGTCTTTTCCATCAGCATATAGCGGAAAACACGCTTGCAGAAGTTGGTATCTTCCCCCAGATATTCCGCGATATAGTCCGCCAGCGTGGAATAGATCTCCGTGGAATCCATATACACGGTATCTTCGGTAATCCCGTTGATATCGATCCAGTTTCTGGAGATGGCATAGGTCAGAAATTCCTGGAGGCTGATGGTCTCCTCCTCCGCCCAGGCCCGGTAGGTCAGGTCCGTCTCATCGATCGCTTCCTCGTTCAGGATCCCTGCTCCGGGAAGCATCGTGTTCACGATATAGGACTGGTAGACCTTCATCTCATCGGTGAGATCCCTGTAGGGTGTGGGATCATCCCTGAGGAGCTGGTCCTTGATCTCGGCGAAGATGGAAGCCGCCTTCTGCCGGAAGGCGCGGTAGACCCCTCTCTCATTTTTCGAAGCGTCCTGATCGGAGAGATGCTCCACGTCGAGGACGTTGTTTTCAAACAGGGAGTAATAGACGTCATAGACCGGGATACTGACATCGTCCGCGGTCGTGATCCAGGTATAGTCGATCGACTCCGTATCCACGATATTGGACCAGAGAATGCCGGCGATATACTCTTCCAGAATCTTATAGGAAGCGATCTGGAGGTCGCTGTCCAGGGTAAGATACAGGGAATTGCCTGCTTCCGGCTGAACGACGGACTCCGTGGAGATCGTGCGCCCCAGATTGTCCACATAGATGGTCTCCGACCCCTTTTCGCCCTGCAGGTCCGTCTCCATGACCTTCTCAAGACCGACTTTTCCGACGATATCCGTCGCGTCGTAGGAGTCATCCTGCTCCCTCAGTTCGGAGAGCTCCTCCGCGGAGATCTGGCCGGTATAGCCGATGATGGGGGCAAAATACTCCGCATTGTTGTAAACGCGCTTATAATCCTCCGTTACATCGATCCCCTGCAGGGTGCCTGTATTCTCAAGCAGCTGGGAGACCGTCTCCTCGCTGACGTCCTTGGCGATGGTGATGGAATTATAGCGCTGGTAGCTGTTGGCGGCCAGGGTTGAGCGGAACTGGCAGAGCTTCAGGATCTCATTGGCCGTAAAGGTCTCCGGAAGCCCCCAGGCAGCCTTCTCCTCCGCGGTCGGTCTCGTGCTCGTAATCCCGTAGTAGCGGTCCGAACACATCATCTCGATCATCTCCGGCGCGGTTATATTCTTCTCCTCGTCCGTCATGGAATCGATGGTGAGTCTGCCGAAGATATCTGCCTTGAAGCGGTTCAGGTTAAATCCGCTCGTGTTATAGACGTAATTGCCGTCCTTGTCCAGAGAGATGCGGAAATTCTTCAGGACCGAATCCCCGTGGCTTTCTATGATCCGGATCGTATTGTAGATAATTCCGTTCAGCGCGAGGTTCCTGGCCGTGTTGCTCCGGTAGGTCCCCACGTCCTCAAGGGTCACTGAATAGGCAAGCTGGTTGTAGGCCAGAAGCTTGCCGTTGCAGTCATAGATCTCTCCTCTGGTTGCTTTCAGGACACGTTCCTTGCGGATGGACAGGGTAAAATCGTTCAGATAGCTCTCCCCGTTCAGGACCTGCAGGTCAAACAGGCGGGCGATCAGGACGGAACCCATGGCAAGGAAGAGAATGATCAGGAAGATCATGCGCGGCCGCAGCCCCACTGCCGCGGCCCTGTGCTGCTTTTTATGCTGCTTTGTTCCGATCGTATTCAATAACTGCCTCACTCATAATCTCTGTTCCCGCAGCGCTGCGATGCGGCCGGAAGCAGAGGCGTTTTTCAGAAATATGTCCTGCGGGTCTTCCTGTTGACATAGAAATTCAGCTGATAGAGGAAAACCGCCAGGATCACCGTGTAGATCATCTCCGGAATCATGATTCTTCGAAGATAAAAGAAAAAGTGAATCCGTCCCCGGATCAGGAAGGTGGTGACGTACTGGTAGAGTCCGTAGATCAGATCCGCCCCGGCGATCAGCAGAAGCGGCGTTTTGATATCGTCATCATAGAAGATCCGGTAGGAAAAGCCGGTAAGATAGCCGATCCAGGCGTAGGCCAGGGTATAAAAACCCGGGGTGGAGCCGGCGACAAGGTCCAGAAAAAAACCTGCCAGGGCTCCCACGGTCAGGCCGGTCCTGCTTCCGCACATCAGGGCGAATGAAGCAGTCAGGATCACCTGGAGATTCGGCCGGATCGAAGCGATCTCTATATATCCCATCAGCGTGGTCTGCAGCAGCGCCGCAGCCGCACAGAGAAGGATGATAATCAGTTTCCTTTTCAAATTGCACCAATCCTTACTGGAACAGAGGCCTGGCTTATGAAGAACATGGCCCCGGATCCGTATTCCGCTTACTGCGCGTTTCCTTCCCCGCCGTTTTCGGCATCAGCAGCAGCCTCTCCGCCTTCAGGGGAGAGCTCCGCAGCTTCCGCCTGCGCGCTTCCGTCCGCGCCTTCCGCCTGGTCAGCAGCCTCCGCGTTACCCTCCCGGGCGCTTCCATCCGCTTCCGTCCCGGCCTCACCGGCCCCTTCCTGCCTTCGGGGCGCTGTAAGGATCGTCTGGTTTCCTGCGGGAACGGCCGGAAGCGTCGGTGCAGTCTCACCGTCGCTGATGACATACTGCTTCAGCGTCCGGATCACCAGAACTTCCTGCAGATGACGGAAATCGACAACGGGAGTAACCGTGCCGGATTTGGTCAGGTTGTTCGCGTCATTATTCAGCTCGGAGATATAGCCGATCAGGATTCCGGGCAGATATTTCTCGGAAATGTTGCTCGTCACGACCTTATCTCCCACATGGACATGGTTGTTGTCATCGGTCAGCTTGACCAGTGAAAGGGTTCCCTCGTCGATCAGGGCCAGATTGCCGGCGATGATGCAGGTATCACTGGTGGTTGAGATCATGGCGGAGACGTTGCTGTTGTCGTCGATGATCGCCCTGACGGTGGACCAGTTCGGCCCCGTGGCCGTGACGATGCCGACAAGGCCTGCTCCAGACATGACGTTGCAGTCAACCGAAATGCCGTCGCTGGTGCCTTTGTCGATCGTGAAGCTGTTGAACCAGTTGCCGCTGCCTTTTGAGATCACGCGGGCGCCGATCGAATCATATTCGGAATACTCTTCCTTGAGATCGAGAAGCTCCTGCAGGCGCTCCAGTTCCTCTTTGTCGAGGACCAGCTTGCTGTTTTCGGCGGTCAGGGTGTCCACCTTTTCCCTGAGTTCATGGTTTTCTTCCCTCAGGGCGGCGGAATCGGTCATATTCGCCGAGAAGCCGGAAAGGAAGCTTCCGAGGCTGTTCATGCCCTTCTGGATCGGGCTTATGACAAAGCCTGTCGCGGCGCTGAGCGGCGTCATGGCCGAGGAACTGATAAAGGAAACGGCAATCAGCGCGATGCAGATGACCGACAGAATAATCAGCCCTGTTTTTCCGTTTCCGGTATTTTTATTATTCATTCTGCTAATATGTCTCCTGTCAGCTGCTCACCTTCGCGGCGACCGCATGAGGGGGTACAGCTCTTTCTGGTTGATCATGGTGACAAGGCCGCGGATCGTGGAATTCTTCGGATCCTGGATATGATAGACCGGGAGAGAAATCTCCTTCTGAATATAGATCGGAAGATTCTGCAGCAGCGATACGCCGCCGGTCAGGAAGATCCCTTCCTTCATGATATCCCTTCGGATCATCGGCGGAGTCCTGTCCACGATCGAACGGATCTCATCCACGATCCGGTCTATGGTTCCGAGTACGGAAACGCTCACCGCAAGGGCCGGGATCATGTCGCTCTTGGGCAGTCCCGACAGGGTATGGATTCCGAACACCTTCTGCTCGAGCCTGGGGCCGTTGATCATGAAGGCCAGATTGTTCTTGAGCCGGGCAGCGGTTTTCATGCCGATGCTGATGTTGAATTTGCGGCGGACCATCGTCGCGATGTCCTCATCCAGCTTCAGGCCGCCCTCCTTCATCGTTCTCCCGATGATGACCTTCCCGTCGGAAAGAACCGAGATCTCCGTGGTATCGGCTCCGATATTGACAATCATATGCCCGGATGGACTGAGCACGGGCAGTCCGATGGAAACGGCATCCGCGATCCCCTTGTCCACCAGATGGACCCTCCCGGGGCTCAGGGTGGAATTCATGACATTGAAGAAGGCTCTCTGCTCCACAGGGGTCACCTGGGAAGGAACCGCCAGGCAGATGCCGGCGCTCTTCTGGGAAAATGTCGTAAACTTCTTCAGGGCATCCGTCAGAACCAGCTCCATGCTGGTCGCGTAGGCGATTACCCCGTTGACCATGGGCCGGGTGACGCTGACGTCCACCGGATTTTTCTCATACATCTCATAGGCTTCGTCCCCGATCGCGAGAACCCTGCTTCCCCTCATGGCGATCATGTTCCGGATCTCCATGAACTTTTCCCCGCTGCGGTCGCGAAGCTTCAGCGTGTCGGTGCCGAGATCAACCCCGACCATATTTGTAAAAAGCATCCGTTTCGTTCCTCCAGGCCCGGCTGAAATATTTCTTTACAGCAGCCTTTCCAGGGCAAAGCTGACGGACCTTCTGTCTCCGATAATGATATGATCCACAAGCGGAATGCCGATCATCTCGCCGCATTCGCGGACCTGCCTTGTCAGCAGGAGATCCGCCTCGCTGGGTTCGGGATTCCCGCTGGGATGATTGTGCAGCAGCACGATGGTGACCGCTCTGTGTGAGAGGGCCTTCAGGAAGATATCCCGGGGACTTGCCAAGGTCCGGTCCACTGTACCGATCGAGATGATCTCGTCCGCGATCAGCCGGCCCTTCGTATCCAGCATGATGAGCAGGAGCTTCTCCTGGCTCTCATGGCGGAAGTCCTCCATATAATAATCCGCGATCTGTTCCGGATTGCGGAAAATCTCCTGTCCGTCCCGGACTGCCCGGGACCTTGCGATGCGCCGGCTCAGCTCCGCGATACATTCAAGCTGGACTGCCTTTACCTTTCCGATCCCTCTGAACTGCATCAGTTCATCCGCGGTCAGATCATAAAGACCGCACAGGCTCCCCTCCCTGAGGGAGGAAAGAATGGAACGGCACAGCTCCACAGCGCTCTGTCCCCTGCAGCCTGTCCGCAGAACCACAGCCAGAAGCTCCGCGTCGCTGAGCATGCCCGGACCGTATTCCAGGCATTTCTCATAAGGCTTCTCCGACAGAGGCAGCTCCTTCATGGTAAAATGGATATTCTTCTGTGTCTGATTCATGCGCTTACCTGCGCATACTCTCTCTCATTACTCCATATTGTACCTGTTTTGCCCGGAAAGTCAACCGAAGCGGACAGGGCGGGAGGCTGCTCCGTAAGCGGAATTCCTTCTGCTCTCAGCCGTTTTCCAGGCGAGCGATGATCTTTTCCGCC
>ODAI011523268.1_pt1 | contig 10807 bp, 7 predicted proteins | sample 1539321 | NCBI WGS metagenome assembly ODAI01 (sample SAMN02144231, study PRJEB22623) | gut metagenome | biome: sheep rumen | host: Ovis aries | place: New Zealand | reverse complement strand
TATTAATGTAAGAAAAAACGAGCCGTAATCTCGTGAGCAGTGAGGTTACGGCTCGTCGGCCATGAGATTACGGCTCCCCGGCCCGCAGGGTTAGGCCCCCCGCGCCTGGGGGGGGGGTCCCCCGTCGGGGCCCCGCCCCCACGGCAGCGCACACCCCCGCCGCCGGAGTGCCGGTCCCACCCCAGCGCCGGCGGGCCTTAATCTTGCGGCGGGGGAGCCGTAACCTCACTGCTCACGAGATTACGGCTCGTTTTTTCTTACATTAATACCAAACCTTTGGTATGCGAAATAGTCCTATAGTGGTATTGCGTGAGCCGGGATTTCGCCGTACCTTTGCACCGTCGAAAGGCAATTATTAAACATCAAGGAATATTAATAAAGAAAAACAGTCAAGCGTTATGAAGACAATGATGATGAACCGGCGAATGCAAATGCAGCGCCACGCGCTCAAAGAGAGAATGTGCTGCTGTTACGGCAACATGCCGATGATGAGTAGTGACAAGGAGAAGCGAAACCAACACATTATTAATATATATAAAGAACGAAAGAAACATGAACAAGCCATTATTCCAGATAGCATTGGCCTTAGGGCTGCAGCTTAGCCTGGCAGCCAGCGCACAGCAGCCGGAGGCCGTACAGCCCCAGACTCAAAGTTCGCAGATAGCTCTGCGCGTGCCCAACTTCGCCCGTGGCTTGGTGGCGAGGTGGGTGGCCGAATACCGCAAGACCAACCCTAACATAGATTTCCAATTTGTTACCGGGAAATCGCATAACCAGGAAAACAGCATTTTATTGACTACCGATGCCGACGGCATACAAGTGGCTCGTCTGGCCGTTCTGCCCGTCACCGTCAAGGGTTCTGAGGCCGAACGGTTAGTAGGCTCGCGCGCGCTGAACGCCAAGCGGCTGCAGCAGCTGTTCTTTGTCAGTGACGATCTGGACGAAGACCAGGAACAGCCGACGGCAGCGCGACAGCTGCACATCGTCACCGGCAACAGCCAGCAGTCTGCCTCACGCCTGTATGCCCGGAGCTTCCATCAGACGACGGTCAACTATAGAGGTAAAAAGGTGTCAGGCGACGATTCATTCCTAAACCTTGCCATTAGCCGCGACCCGCTGAGCGTGACGGTCAGCTCGCTGCCGGACATCTTCGACCTGGAGAGTCGCCAGCTGCGCCCGTCGTTGGCCCTGCTGCCCCTGGATGTCGACAAGCAGGGGCGCCAGGTGCTCAGCGGGGGCCGGCTTGACGACATTCTGCAGCTGCTGGAACGCGAGCATTATGACGAGATTCCCGTTGGCAGCATCGGTTTCGAGTATAGCCATGCCAACCCCGTCCTGACCAGCTTTGTGCAGTGGGTGTTGCAGAACGGCACGCAGTACGTCCATCAGTATGGCCTGCTGGCGTTGCCACAGAAGGAACTGACAGCCCAGCAACGCCGATTGGGTCAGAAGGACCTGGCACAGAAAACCATCGACACGAAACTTTAGCCATAATCCATTAATAGTTTGTTCTTATTTAGATGAAGGGGGACGGGTCAACGAGACGACCCGTACCCTTTAGGGAGAACTGTGTTTATGAAAAAAAGACTGTTTGCTTTCTTAGCCGTGCTGTCGTCTGCCCTGACAGCACTGGCACAGACCACGATAACGGGCCGCATCTCAGACGCCCGTACAGGCGAGCCGCTGATAGGCGCCACATTGGTGCCCAAGTCGAGCAAGGAATTAGGCGCCGTGACCGACGCTGACGGCAACTTCACCCTGGTGACACGGGTGGAACTGCCCCTGACGCTGAGCGTCCAGTTTCTGGGCTACCGTTCGCAGGAGGTGGACGTCTACGATGCCTCCGAACTGCTGGAGATTCAGCTTTCCGACAACAGCAACAAGCTGGACGAGGTCGTCGTCGTGGGCTACGGCACCCAGAAGCGCACCCAGCTGACGGGCAGCGTGACGACGGTTTCGGCCGACGTGTTCCGTCAGTCGCCGTCGGCCACACTGGACGGCGCGCTGGGCGGACATGTGGCCGGACTGAACGTCACCGCCAGCAGCGGCCAGCCCGGCGCCGACAGCCAGCTGCGCATACGTGGCGGCAACTCGGTGACGGCCAGCAACGAACCCCTCTACGTCATCGACGGGTTTATCTATTTCAAGGATGCCGCCAATGCGGGCACCGGCCTGGGGGCTATCGAGAGCGCGCTGAATCCGCTGTCGACCATTAATCCCAACGACATTGAGTCGGTGGAGGTGCTGAAGGATGTCTCGGCCACCGCCATTTACGGTTCGCGAGGTGCCAACGGTGTCATTATCATTACCACCAAGAAGGGGCAGGTCGGGCAGCGGAAGGCCAGCGTCAGCTATCATTACACCCTGGGAGTCGGCGCCGTCAGCCGCAGGCTCGACCTGATGGATGCCACACAGTGGGCTGCCTATCAGAAGAAATACTGGAGCAACAAGGGCGGCTATACCGACGAACAGATAGCCCAGTTAGGAAAAGGCACCGACTGGCAGGATGCCATGCTGCGCACGGCCCTGCAGCAGAGCCACGAGCTGAGCGTCAGCGGTGGCACGGAGAAGGGTCGCTACGCCTTCTCGGCAGGCCTTACCGATCAGGACGGCATCATCATCAACACCGGATTCAAGCGCTACAATTTCCATGTGAATACGGAGTGGGAACTGCAGGAGAACCTGCGCCTGGGCGTAAACGCCACCTACGGACGCTCCCGTCAACAGGGTCTGACCACCACCGAGGAGACCCGCTTCAATTCGTCGCCCTTCTCGGCCGGCATCACCAACAGCTACGTCTATGCCCTGCTGATGCCGCCCGTGGTGACCGTCTACCAGCCTGACGGCAGCTACAACTTCAGCAACCCCTACGAGTACGACTACTTTGCCATTGGCGACCATTCGGCCAACCCCGTCTATGACCTGAAGGAGAGCGTGGCTGAGAATGCCGACAACTACCTGCTGAGCTGCGTGTGGGCCACCTACAGGCTGGGGGACCTCACGCTGAAGGCCACGCTGGGATGGAACAGCGAGAAGCTGACCCAGAACTACTTCTCGGGTGCCTACACCTCGCTGGGCATGGCCACCGAGGGCATCGGAGGCACCGGCAACCGCCAGACCGACGTGTGGCAGCAGGAGTACACCGCCACATGGAGCCGCGACCTGAACCCACAGAACTACATAGACGTGATGGCCGGATATACCCGCCAGAATTCGACATCCACCTATAGCAGCATCCGCACGAACCACTTTACCAACGAGTCACTCAAGCAGTATAACCTGGGCGACGGTGCCAACATCTATACCCCGCAGACCGGCATCACCGAGTCGACGCTCAACAGCCTCATTGCCCGGGTGAACTATACGCTGAAGGACCGCTACAACCTGACAGCAACATTCCGTGCTGACCAGTCGAGCCGCTTCTCTAAGGATCACCGCTGGGGCTACTTCCCCTCACTGGGGCTCTCGTGGAATGCCGACAAAGAGCACTTCCTGCAGACCGTCAAGGCCATCGACTATCTGAAGCTGCGACTCTCGGCCGGCCTGGTGGGTAATCAGGAAATTCCCGACTACGCCTTCACCACCAGTTTCACGACGGGCTCCTATGGCGGAGCAGCCAGCTACACCAAGGGCAATACGGCCAACGAACAGCTGAAGTGGGAGACCACCGCATCGTATAATATCGGTGCAGACCTGGGCCTGTGGCACGACCGCATCAGCATTGTGGCAGATGCCTACTACAAGAAGACCAGTGACCTGCTGCTGGTGGTGCCCATGGGATTCTCCAGCGGGGTGAGCACACAGCTGCAGAACGTGGGCAACGTGGTCAACAAGGGCATTGAGCTGGCTGTCAGTGCCAGCCTGCTGAGGCGCCGCCACCTCAGTTGGACGGTGAGTGCCAACATTGCCCACAACAAGAACGAAATAACCGACATGGGACAGACCGACAACGTGCTGCAAGGTTCCGACTCACAGCAGGTTCTGCGTCGCGGCGAAGCACTCGGCTCCTTCTATGGGCTGGAGTTTGCCGGCATCGTCCAGCATGGCGAGGATGTCAGCCGGCTGCCGACCATCAACGGCCAGACTGCCAAACCCGGCGACCTGAAATTCACCGACACTAATGGCGACCGCAAGATTGACGGCAACGACCGCGTCATTCTGGGCAGCATACAGCCCAGCCTGACCTACGGATTCGCTACCCGGTTGCAGTATTACGGATTTGACGTGTCGGCAGCGTTCTCCGGCAGCCACGGCAACAAGCTCTACAATGCACTGCAGCGCCGGCTGGAACAGACCGACGACTCCTATAACGTGCTGACCACCGTGCTGGATGCCTGGACACCGGAGAATGGTGCCAACCGGCTGGCACTGCCCACAACGCCACGCCCCTTCAGCTACATTGACAGCCGCTACGTTCAAAGTGCCAGCTATCTGAAGCTGAAGACGCTGACCGTCGGCTATCGGCTGCCATTGCCCAAGACATTTCCCATTGGCATCCGCTGCTACGCCACCGCCTCAAACCTCTTTACCATCACGCCCTTTGATGGCTACGACCCTGAGGTGGCCGGTGGTACCGACCGTGGGGCCTATCCGTCGGCACGTACATTCTCATTTGGAGTAAACATCACATTATAAACCACACATCAATACAGTTTATCGGATTAATAACAAAAAGGTAAAAGGAGACTTATTATGGAGAAAAAGAATGTCTTATTCAGTATTGCTTTTGCAACAGCCCTATTGGCAGGTTTTACATCGTGCTCAAGCAGCAGCGACGATGACAGTAGCAATCATGCAGGTAACAACGGCAACCAGATTGACGAAACCAATGTCGTCAACGACGATGCCAGTGCACTGGCCCTGGTCAATGGCGTCTATGCCCACTGGCAGCCCCTTTCGTCGTCGTTCTCGTTCATCATTGAACTCAACTCCAACAAGCTCATCTCGTTCGAAGGAGCTGAAAGCAAGGAAGGCCCGTTGAACAGCCGTTTCGAGCAGGGACCGGACACCTGGTACCAGGTAAAGATATTCAATCACCTCTTCCTGGGCATTGCTGAGGACAACGAGGCCATTACCACCGTCACCAACTCGCTGAAGGCAGGTAAGGTCACGCAGTCAGGCTACAATGCTGCTGTAGGCAAGGCAAAGTTCTTGCGTGGGCTGGCACTGCTGAAGCTGACACAGCTATGGGGCGAGGTGCCCGTATTTACGGAGAACGGCGGTTCCACGACCGAGCGTCAGGACCTGAACACCGTCTACACCCAGATAGTCAGTGACCTGACGGAGGCAGAGAACCTGCTGACGGACTATAACGGCGACCCGCGCGTCCCCTCGAAGCAGGCTGCACAGGCACTGCTGGCACGTACCTACCTGGTATGGGGTGACAACCCGCTGACGCAGGACGAGGTCAGCCAGATTGTCAACGCACAGGTAGACCCACAGTTCACCACGACTCCCAGCCGCCTGGAGAAGGCTGTAGAATATGCCGACAAGGTCATCAACAGTGGTAAGCTGGCTCTCGACCCCGACTACTCGAAACTGTTCGGTCGTGACTATGAGAGCAACAAGCGCGGCACCAACGAGCACCTCTTCACCATTGCGCACGATGGCGACAAGGTGGACGCACAGGGTAACCACCAGACCCACTGCTCCTGGACGTCGCCATTCCAGAACGGCGAGTACGGCAACGCCTACAAGCAGAACCACACCGAGGTGGCCGACGACAACCTCTACGATGACTGGAAGGCTGAGCAGCCTAACGACAAGCGCCTGGCGAAGACCTACCTGACGGAGATAGTGAACCCCGAGGACGGACAGACCTATCACTACTACTCGCCCGTCTACACGCCTGTCAACGGTAAGGGCGTAGACCAGAGCTACGAGAACGCTGAGAATCTGGAAATCAAGCAGAACTCCATTGACCGCATCGAGATTCGCTATGCTGAGGTGCTGCTCACCAAGGCTGAGGCTCTGGTCCAGTTGGGTCGCAACAGCGAGGCTGCCGGACCCTTCAACCAGCTGCGCCAGCGTGCAGGTATTGCTACAGTCAGTGCGCCCACTTTCGACCAGATCAAGCGTGAATGGGACTATGAGTTCACCTACGAACAGTTCTCGCTGTTTAACAGCTACCGCTGGAAGAACCTGATAGCGTCGGTCAAGGAGGTGCGGAACTACAAGCACTTTGCCGACGACTGGGCCGAGAAGCAGGAGTTCACTGCCGACCAGTATGCCTTCTTCGAGAAGGTACACAACCACCTGGTGGCTAAATTCAATCACGTCAGCGGCAAGCACTATCGCCAGCCCATTCCTACGGGATTGAGCGGCGAGGACCTCGGCATCAGCCAGAACCCAGGGTATTGAACGTTGAACATTGAACATTGAACATTGAACGTTGAAACTTGAAACTTGAAAGTTAAGAAAACATGATGATGAGAAACGGATTATATACTTTCGTGACGGCGGCACTGCTTGGTGCCGCTCTCACTTCCTGCAACTCCAACGACGATGCAGGAGCACAGGCCATAGAGATTCCAGGCATAACCATCGAGGCCGACGCTGACTGCTGCACGGCTGAGGAGGCATTGCAAGTGTATAACTTTGTGCAGACGGTAAAGATCGTGCCGGAACTCACGACGGTGGTCGACGGCAAATACCAGGTCTTTGCCTACACGCATGGAGGCACATTCCATACAGGCTATAACGCCGTGTACTTCGTAGCCACCAAGAAGTCGTCGGGCAACTATGTCAAAGACTTTAGCATCAGCGCACTGACCCCGCTGATGTTCATGGAGAAGATGAACATGAAGCACAGCACGCCGGTATCGGACGGCATCGAGGGCTTCGACGGCAGCATCCCGGCAGTGAAGCGCGGCTGGGTGTCGTTCGTCATGGACGGCCAGTGGACGCTCGACTATCAGGTCCGTGTGCTGGGTGCCGGCGGCAGCCGTTCGGCCAGCCTGGACGTGGCGCCACTGGCCGGCGGCCAGCAGTGGGTGAAATCGTTCAAGGTGGGCACCGCGACCTACTATCTGTCGCTGGTCGACCCCACGGACTGGCTGACGGGCAGCAACGAGATACGTGCCTACATATCGCAGAAAAGCAGTGTGGCCACGGAGCCATATACCGCTGCCGGGGAACAGTTTGTCGTTGAGATTGACCCGCGCATGCCGGACATGGGCAACCACACGTCGCCAGACAACACGCCGTTGACCCGTCAGGCCGACGGCAGCTACCGGGGCAACATCAACCTGACGATGACCGGGCTGTGGCGCATTCACCTGACGGTGAAGGACACGGCGGGTAACGTGGTTGCGGGGGGCGACGACCTGGCCGACGGCTACAGCTCGCTCTACTGGGAAGTTACGATTTAAAGGTAAAAAGGTAAGAAAAGTAAAAAGGTATGGTGGTTGGAGTGATAATGATGGTTGCCGTCATGCAGGTTGACACGTTGGTCGACCGGCAACAGAACCTTGACGAGGTGGTGGTCGTGGCGCACGGGCAGGGCGGCCGTCGCGCGGCCAAGGGGCAGTCGGCCAGCATTGACGAACACCTGTCCGAACTCTCGCATGTCAGTTTGGTGCGTCGGGGGTCGTACGCCTGGGAGCCTGTGGTCAACAACATGCAGACGGAACGGCTCTCGACCACCATCGACGGCATGAAGATATTCTATGCCTGTACGGACAAGATGGACCCCGTGACGTCGTACGTGGAGAGCGGCAACCTGCAACGCATCAGCCTGAACAGCGGACTGGACGGCAATCCGCAGGCCACGGGCAACATCGGCGGCAGCCTGGACCTGCGGCTGCGCAAGGCTGGCTTCGGCTCCGGCCCCTTCAGGCTGAATGCCTCGGTGGGCTACGAGACCAATGGCCACGTGCAGGTGTATGGGGCCGACGCTGCATATAGCAGCCACGGATTCTATGTCAACGGCGGCATCTTCTACCGTCATGCCGACGACTACCGCTCGGGAGGCGGCAACCGCGTGGAGTTCTCACAATTCGGCAAGGTCAACGCCTTTTCCAACGTGGGAGTCCGGCTGACGGACAGCGATGTGCTGGAGGGTACGCTGATCTTTGACCGTGCCACCGACGTAGGCTATCCGGCACTGAACATGGACGTGGCCAGGGCCGAGGCCGTCATTACGTCACTGTCGCTGCGTCATCGCTTCAGCCGTGCTGCGTGGGAGACGAAGCTGTACTATAACCACATCGCCCACGAGATGGACGACACCCGGCGCCCGGACGTCAAGATTCACATGGACATGCCGGGGCGCAGCCAGACGGCAGGGCTCTACAGCATGGTCAGCATGGCGGGCAGTCGCCACGACCTGCAGCTGAACTACGATCTCTATTACAACCGCCTGTTTGCCGACATGACGATGTATCCCGGCGGGGCGGCACCGATGTATATGGTGACGTGGCCCGACGTGGGCACGCTGAATACGGGCCTGGCCGCGACGGATGTCATCACGCTCGGCGGGCGCCAGTCGCTGCGCCTGAATGCCAAGGTGGCATGGCAACAGCAGCGGCTGAACAACGATGAGGGTTTCAAGGCCCTGAAGGTGTTCTTTCCGGCAATGACCAACAGCTATCATCAGGTGACGGGACGCCTGTCGCTGAGCTACCGCTATGCCGCACCGCGGGCGCAGCTCACAGTCGGTGCGGGTTGGGGCAGCAGGGCGCCCACGGTGACGGAGGCCTACGGCTACTATCTGAACAACACCTTCGACCTGTATGACTACATGGGCAACCCGTCGCTGAGGAACGAGTCGGCCATCGAACTGAATGCCAAGGGCAGCTGGGCTGTCACGGAACGGCTGACGGTCAGCATCGAGGGCAACGGTTTCTTCTTTTCCAACTATATCATCGGGCGGCAGGAGCCGCGGCTGAGCGCGATGACCGTTGGGGCCAGGGGTGTCAAGGTGTATGGCAACACCGGCCGCGCCACGATTGTCAACACGTCGCTGGCGGCGCGCTGGGAGCCACGGCCCCAATGGCGTGCCGAAGTGACGGCCACATACGCCATGGGGCGCGATGCCGAGGGCGACGGACTGCCACTGATTGCCCCCTTTAGCTATCGGGCCAGGGTGGCATATAGCTGCCGATCGCTGACCATTGGAGCCGAGCTGAAGGGCAATGCCCGGCAGTCGGACTATGCAGCAAAGTACGGCGAACGGCCATCGGCAGCCTACGCCGTCTGCAACCTGTCGGCCTCTTACAGTTGGAGTAACATGACGCTGCGTGGCGGCGTAGAGAATGTGTTCGACAAGGCATACGCTACGTATGCCGACTGGAATGATATTCCACAGAAAGGACGCAATATTTACATGAATCTGGCGTTAGATTTATAGCATTATGAGACAAACGCTGATTTGGATTGGGGCACTCGTCGTGGGTGCCATCCTTGGACTGTTACAAATGGAGACCGTCGACGCCACAGCCAACTTCGTGGCAACGGTCTATACGCGGTTGTTCCAGCTGCTGGCCGTGCCAACCGTCGTGCTGGCCGTCACCACGACACTGGCCACGCTGGGCAACGGCGGGAACACGGGGCGCGTCTTCCGTCACACCATCGCCTACACCCTGCTGACAACCTTTGTTGCGGCTGCCGTAGGATTGGCGCTCTATGTGGTGATAGCCCCCGGCAACCTGCCCCTCGAGGTGACTCAGAACGCCCATCAGCCATCACCCGTCAGCCATCAGCCGTCCTACGCTGACCATCTGCTCTCCGTCATTCCCAACAACATGGTCAAGCCCTTCCTTGAGGGCAACGTGTTGTCACTGCTGCTGCTGGCGGCTGCCGTCGGCATTGCCCTGGCCAGGATGGAGGAGACGGAGCGGAAGACGGCGGTCACCAGACTGCTGCTGGGACTGCAGGACCTGCTGTTCATGCTGATTCGCGGGCTGATACGGACGCTGCCCGTCGGCATCGTGGCGTTTGCTGCCCAGTTGTCGGCCCAGCTGTCGGCGGGTGTCGTGGCCGACTCGCTGGGCCGCTACGTAGCCGTGGTGCTTGGTGGCAACCTCGTGCAGTTCTTTGTCGTGCTGCCGCTATTCCTGCTCATGCGCGGACTGAATCCCCTCCGCGTGTTCGGCAAGATGTACCCCGCCGCGCTGATGGCATTGTTCTCGAAGAGCAGTGCCGCCACGCTGCCTGTCACCATGCAGTGTGCCGAGGATCGGCTACGGGTGGAACCGGGGATAGCGCGCTTCGTGTTGCCCATTTGCACTACCATCAACATGAACGGCTGTGCGGCGTTCATCCTCGTGACGTCGCTCTTCGTCATGCAGCAGGGCGGAGTCTCGCTGACGTGGACCGCCATGCTCTCGTGGCTGCTGGTCAGCGTGGTGTCGGCGGTGGGCAATGCCGGCGTGCCGATGGGCTGCTACTTCCTGACGCTCTCGCTCATGTCGGGCATCGGGGCACCCATTGCCGTCCTGGGCATCATCCTGCCTATCTACACCATCATCGACATGGTGGAAACGGCCGTCAACGTGTGGTCTGACTCCTGCGTCGCGGCCATGGTCCATCGTGACCTGACGGAGAGGCAGCGGGGGCAGGCATGACGGTTTTTGCATGGTTTTGTACGAAAAAGGGACGAAGGGCTTTCGCGTTACAAAAATTATTCGTACCTTTGCGGCCGGACAAAACTATCGATAACAATGCTGGTAAAGACATATTGCGCTGCCGTCAACGGGCTGGAGGTGACTACGGTGACCTGCGAGGTCAGCATGTCGCGTGGGGTGCAGTTCCACCTGACAGGACTGGCCGACACGGCCGTCAGGGAGAGCTACGACCGCATCAGGGC
>ODAI010114528.1_pt1 | contig 10807 bp, 7 predicted proteins | sample 1539321 | NCBI WGS metagenome assembly ODAI01 (sample SAMN02144231, study PRJEB22623) | gut metagenome | biome: sheep rumen | host: Ovis aries | place: New Zealand | reverse complement strand
CGGCGGGGCTTTCCTGTTCTTTACGCTGGCGGCGGGAACGCTGCCGGTCGGGTCAAATACGAAGGGGGCCGTTCAAAAGAACTGGGATCGGGCCGTTGCGGATTCGGCGGATTATATATCCCGGAAGCCGGGCTTCTTCCTTCCTCCGCAATATGCGCATCCGGTCGTCTGCGAGAGGATGATCCGGGCGCTTGAGAGCGGCCGGGCGGCTACGAGCAGGGAGGCTCTGGAGGTCGTGAAGGATGATCTGAAGGCGCTTAATTCCGGGGTGAAGGTTACACAGGAGGAGCATGATGAGGTGGTGCAGGTGAAGCCATTGTTCCTTGAATGCGATTACAGGGATAAGCTCTGAGAGTGATACAGGTGAGGAAATAATATGAGAGATATACTGGATTTTCTGAGAGACGAAGGAATAGCCGGTGACCTGATTTCCGGAATCGAGGAATTCCGGGCCGCTCACCCGGCTAAAGAGACATACAGAGACAGAATCCCGGTTCCCGGATGCCGCTATTACGGGAAAGATGTGTGGGAGAGGGCCATAGCCGTACTTCTCGCAGGGCGCAACCTGCTCCTTGCAGGCCCTAAAGCGACCGGCAAAAATGTGCTGTGTGAGAACCTGGCGGCGGCATTTGCCATGCCCGTATGGAATGTCTCCTTTCATATCAACATGGACGCATCGTACCTGATCGGAACGGATACTTTCGACGGAGAGCGGGTCACATTCAGGCCCGGTCCGATCTATCTCTGTGCGAAAGAGGGCGGCTTCGGCGTTCTCGATGAGATCAATATGGCGAAAAACGAGTCGCTGGCGGTCCTGCACAGCGCGCTGGATTTCCGCCGCGCGATCGATGTGCCGGGCTATGACCTCATCAGGGTGAAGCCGGAGACCAGATTCATCGGGACGATGAATTACGGGTATGCGGGAACCAGGGAGCTGAACGAGGCTCTCAGCTCGCGCTTTGCGGTCCTGTCCATGCCGGAGATCGGCTCTGCGGATCTTGAAAGGCTCATCATGGACAGCTTCCCGGATATGAACCCGAAGATATGCGGTCAGTTCGTGAAACTGTTCGAGGAGCTTCTTCTCAAGACACAGAAGGCGGAGATATCCGACAGGGCGCTGGATCTGCGCGGTCTCCTTGATGCGCTGAGCATGATCAGACAGGGACTGACGGCGGGGCAGGCGCTGGAGATGAGTATTGTGAATAAGACATTTGACGCATATGAGCGGACACTGATCACCGATGTGGTGAACTCGAGGATTCCTTCTGAAATGGGGCGGAAGGAAGTGTTTGAGCAATAAGGCTTATTCCGAAAGAGACATAAACTATGATCAGACGACAATATTCAGGCAATGCGAGGCGTGCCAGAAACTACATATGGAATGCGGCAGGGCGGTATGATTTCGAACCGCCCTATCTTGCTTTTTATCCTACCGGTGAAGCCGACATGTATTTCAACATGGTCATCGGGCTGGCTGTCAAATGGTTCGACATGGAAAAGCTCCGGAACTTCTTCGATTCCCACGCCGCCTCCCGAAGCGCAGATGAGTTCAATGAGCTGCTCTGGCTGGGAATCGAGAACTGTGTGTACGAGAAAGAAATCGAAGAAAGACCGGCCCTTGCCAAGCTGCGGAAAAACAGGGCGAAGGATTTTTTCCGTATGCTGCAGGATATGTCCCGTCAGCAGATGGAGATGCAGAGCATGCTGACCCTGGAGCAGCAGCGCGCACGCTGGTCGGAAGTGACGGGAAAGAATATCCTCCTTACGGGAAAGCAGCAGAAGATGAGAGAAGCTCTCCGCTTTCCCGGAAGTCTGGACACCGACGGGCTGATCAGCCGGATGCAGGAATTCCTTCTGCAGTTCTTTCACTATGTGCCCGGAACAGAGACGGTACGGACGCGAAGCGGTCTTCGGGAAGCAATTCTCCGGGGCTTCGGAAAACGACGCGGAAGAAGCGAGAAGCTCATGCTGCGCGTCGGTGACGGAGGCGGAACGACCGATAAGGATGTACTGCTCACTCATACGGCAGGGATGCGGTTCGGATTTGCTCCGGGGGCGAAGGATGAAGCCTATGTCAGAAATGTATTCGGGAAATGTATCTACAGCGAGCGTGAGATGCAGATTCTGGAGAGCGCGCTGTGCGTAGACGGAGATGCGGCTTCGAGACTGTGGGTCTGCGAGGCGGGTCAATTTGATGAAAATGACAGCGTTTCGGCCGATGCGGAGGACATCCCGGCCCGGGAAAAGAAGGATATACAGGATGTCCTCGGTAAGATGTGGGATCAGAGACTCAGGAATCGCAGATACAGGGCGGACCATGCTCTCATGATCGAGGAGAGCGTGAAACGTCTTACCGCTGAACTGGATACGGTCTTTGCGGGCTATGCGAGACACCTGCCCGAGAAGGCCAGAGCGGGAAGGCTCGTGGCAAGACAGGCCTACAGAATGAGCGTGTTTCACGACCCGTATGTGTTCCTGCGGGACGGGGATGAGATCGAGAACCGTCTCAGCGTGACCCTCCTGCTGGACGCCTCCATGTCGCGGCTCCACGCGCAGGAACTGATCGCGGCCGAATCCTATGTGATCGCGCGGAGGCTTATGAAGAATCAGGTGCCTGTGCAGATCCTGTCCTATCGGACGATCCGGGGATTCACGGTCGTCCAGAGATTGAAGAAATCAGAGGAAAATGATGCTGAGGGCGTTTTCAGCTATGCCGCCGGCGGCTGGAACCGCGACGCGCTTGCCTATCGCCTTGCGGGACAGATGATCAGGGAGCAGGATCCGGAGAGGTGCCGGGCGCATTTGCTTCTCATCCTCACGGACGCGAGTCCGAACGATTCCATGCCTCTCGCGGTGCCCGGCGCACATTTTAACGGCAGGGAATATGAAGGTGCCCTGTCTGTACTTGAGGCTCAGAAGGCTGTGAAGGAGCTTCGCGCAGACGGCATTCGGACGTCCGCAGTGTTCCTGGGTGCAACCGCGCATCTTGACAACGTGCATCAGATTTTCGGAAAAGAGTATGTGAGAATATCGAAGATTGCGCAGCTCGCAGACGGCGTCTCCTCGCTGATTGAGATGGTGCTGAGGGAAGCCCCGCCGGACTGAGGCCCGAATATCGTGAAATGCTGTAAAATAAGCCACCTATCCCAAAACTATCCCTCTCTTTTACGGGTGTCTGTTCTAAACTATACCTATAGTATCATGCCAAACAGGTGTGAGCAGAGTATATCGGAGCATGTTGACCGTACATGAAATGAAGGAGGAGCAGAAAATGAGGAGAAAGGTGGTTTCTTTTTTTATCGCTCTCGGACTGACGATTTCCATGTCTGCGAATGTCGTATCTGCGGGAGCTGCCGAAGGCGGGATCATACCCGCTGAAACGGGGGAAGCGGTTGAAGCGAAGGCTGTCCTTCCGGATGAGACGGAACTCTCGGGGGAAGCTCTTTTGGATGAAGAGGCTACAGCGGAGAAGGCTCTCCCGGATGAAGGAGACACAGCAAAGGAAGCTCTTCCGGATGAAGAGCTTATAGAGGAGGAAGGCTTTCCGGAGGAAGCTGCCGAAGACCTTGCGGGTGCGAGCGACGGCACAGGGAAATTTTCCATTGACGCCTGGTGGGCTGCCGCCAAAGAAGAGGCAGGAGAGGCCGACCATGTCATCGGATATGACAAGGAAATCGGAGATATATTCGGCTACGGCGGCCTTACCTATTCGGTCGTGAATTATTATAAGATCATTCAGCCGGGCGAAACCATTGCGATTCTTCCGGAGGTCGGACTGAACAATTTCGGCATTCAGGGAGGAATTTCCGCTTTTAACTTTGAGGTATGGCAGATGGAGGAAACCGTTCCCGACACGAGTCTTTTAAAGAGCAGCACGCCGAAGAAAACGACATTGACACCTCTGAAGACGAAAACGATGCAGATTCCTTACGCGGATCGGGCTGTTGAGCATACAGATGACCCGTCCCGTGTCGGAGACGGCGGACTTACCGAGGTTACTTATGTCTGTCTCTACCGCAACGATACCGGCTTGCCGATCGTACTGAACGGTGCGCGCGGCGGATACTTTGATAAAAGTATGGAATATGGTACGGTCTACGGAGTGAACAAAGACAACGGAACAAACTTTCAGGGACATGCGACGAAGCATTATAAAACCAGACTGATTTTTGCGGAGCCGTACTATGACGTACTTATAGATAAAGCGGCTGAGTACGGCTACTACTATTATCAGCGGCAGGACGTGGATCCGGCGAAACTGTTCTGGCCGAAGCCTTTATCCGATTACAGTTTTCGGTTATACGTTGACGCGGAAGATCATACGTTTGAATTCCCGATTCCCATCATGGAGAGGAGGCGGTTCCATATTTATGAGTCCTATAGCAACGGAGTGTTTCTTCCTAACCAGGGTCAAAGGGACGGAGATGTATACACCTATACGTATAATCTTGAAGCAGCAACGCATATGGAGCGGCAGGCCAGAATAGAGGCTTACCTGTGCGATCAGCATATTCGTCCGGTATTCGATGGCGGCCGGACCATAAGTTTTGATGCAAACGGCGGCCTGATAGGCGGAAGAGAAAAGATTTACTTTGAGGTCGACCAGCCGGACAGCAACGTGACGCTTACCGATTATGTATCGGAAGAACCGGTTTATGAGAACCATGTTTTCCTCGGCTGGTGTACCGATCCCGAAAATCCGGAAGGCAGCATCGTAACATCCGCGGTTTCCGAGAGAAATACCCATATCAATGTTTATGCGGCATGGAAGGAGATACTCGATATTTCAAGGGCCAGCGTGGCCGGCGTCAGCCTGTCCTACGGGTACTCGGGAAAAGCGTATACGCCGTCTGTTACGGTGAAAGTCGACGGGACAACACTTACACCGGAGACAGACTATGATATAACTTACGAAAATAATATAAATCCCGGTACAGCCAAAATTACGATTACCGGTAAAGGGAATTACACAGGTACCCGGATCAAGACGTTCGAGATCGTAGACTGTGTCTCCTCTATCGTATCAGGGAAGACATATCAGCTGATTCCTAAGAATAATTCCAAAACGGCTGTCTGCTCGTTCTCCGGGAAAATGGTCAATAATACGAAGGTCTACATTACAGACCGGAGCAGTTCCGAGGCCATGAGATTCAAGGCTGTAAAGAATTCGGACGGAAGCTGGAAGTTTATCAATGTCAAATGCGAACTTGTCCTTGCAGTTCAGCAGAACAGTTCGCTGGTCGGGAAAGGGCTGGTACTCTATCAGCCGACGTCCAAAGCTGCACAGAATTGGAAGCTGACCAGAAAATTTGACAATTCGTTCGCCATCACGAACGCTGTTTCCGGACTTGCCGTTGCCATGTCCGACGAATCGGCGGTCAAGGGCACGACCCTTTCCATGGACACGCCGGCCAGCAGCGGCCTGCAGCGCTTCTACATTGCGGAGGCGGATCCGGTTGCTACGCCTTTTAGCGGCGTGCATGCGGTAAAGGCATCCAAGAATAAGAACTTTGCGGTGAATATCGCTTCCTCACAGAAGACGGACGGCGCAAATGTGAACCTCTATAAGTACAGCGGCACGAACGCTCAGAAGTTCCGGTTCATGTACAGCGGCGGAGGATATTATCGTCTGGTGAATGTGAACTCCGGGCTTGTCGTCACCGTGAAGGGAAATACGAAGACCAACGGCGCCAATGTGATTCAGAGTGCATGGGCAGCCCAAAGCGGTCAGAGATGGAAAGTAATAGAGAATGCAAATGGGACCGTCACGCTGAAGAATGCACTCGGTACGGTTCTTCATCTGAATTCCAATTCGACAGCGAACGGGACAAATATAACGTCGAGGACTGCGTCGACGACAACGGCACAGAAGTGGTATCTTGGATGACATCACGACAAATGACGGGATGAGACCTGTCCGGGCAGGGGAAACGAACTATATAATGTAAAGCTTTGATCTTTGCGGGCGCTGAAGGAACTTTCTTTCTTCAGCGCCTTATTCATGATAAGATAGAAATATAAAGACTTTGATTGGGAGATCCTATGCTTGAGAAAAATGTTCGTAAGCCCCATCTGCAGGCAGGGCTGCTGATTTTTTTATGTTTTTTACTGACAGCTACCGGATGGCTCATATGGAACTATCACGTACTGGAATATATGACAGCGGAGTCGAGCAATATTTTTACGATGGTGCTGGGATATCTGTTTCAGGCTGCTGGAATCGGGATTTTCGCATTTGTTTTGCGATACAGACCGCGTCTGGCCGGCTCTGTTTTTTATATTTCAGCCGGTTTGCATATGGCCTTTATGATCCCTGCCCTGATATGCACCGATGTGACGGCTGTAATTGCGACCGGGATTCTGATGGAATTATTCTGCGGTATTATCGCAGGTTATTATCTGTATTATTTAAGTGTAAAAGTATCGAAGAACCACAGGGCGAGGGTTTTCGGGTTCGGCTATGGACTGTCGACTCTTATGTCGTGGCTTCTCAGGCTTGCGGATGGCGGAAAGCTGTATTTTTCTGAAAAGATACTGTTCGTGTGCGCTGTGATGACGGCGTATGTGATGTACCTGGCAAGCAGAAATCCTGCTTTTTCAGGGTGCGGCTATACGGAAATCAGTGACTGCACAGAGGAAACGGAGGACAGGAGCATTTCCGAAAAGCATCTGTGCATCGGAGTTCTGGTTTTCCTTATGGGACTTGCAATTAATTGCGGTTTTTCGTTCTGTCCGCTTGTCGCGGGAGAAACAGTAAATGTGGAGTTTACACGGCTTGTATATGCCGCCAGTTTGATCATAGCCGGAATTGTCACGGACCGGGACAGGATGAGCGGGGCGATATTTGCTCTCACGACTCTGGTATTCCCGTTTATCATACTCTCCCTTCGGGGAACGGTGACTGTGTCTATGGTCTTCTGGATGCTCAGCTACGCTGCCTTTGGGTTTTATTCCGTTTACAGGATCGTATTATTTGCCGATACGGATATTGTATACCTGTCCGGCTTCGGCCTGCTGGTCGGAAGAATCAGTGATGCGGCCGGGGAGGCTGTCTGCCTGGCTTTAAATGATCGTCTGATCCTGTATGTCGGAATAACGGCGGCTTTGTGCGTTGCGGCTATATTTGCCTTTTTCAGAGTTTATCAGATCCTGTATATTCAGATTCCCGAGCCGCGGATCAGCCCGGAGGAGAAGTTTCTGACCTTTTCAGTGAACCATGATTTTTCCTCCCGGGAGAGGGAGATTTTCCGACTGATTCTGGAGGACAAGACCAACTGTGAGATAGCGGACAGTCTGTGCATCTCGGAAAATACCGTGAAATTTCATGTCCGGAACCTCCTGAAAAAGACTGCGTGTAAGAACCGGAAAGATCTTGTTGCCGCATTTATCGCATCGGAGCCCGATAAAAAACGGGCTGCCGAAGTATGGCATCCCGTAAGTGGAATAAAGACCTGAAGTATGACTTTGCGCACAGGAAAATCCCGTAGTTCAGATGTAAGAGTGTCTGGTCTTTAAGGCCGCGTCGGTCATGAGCGTCTCGTCGATCTCAGCGACCAGACCGTTCTTCAGCAGGATCTCTTTCGCTTTCTCAACATCTTTTTCATTGACTTTTATGAAGTAGACTTCCCGGTCGATCTTTCCTTTCCGACCGAAATCGCGCGGGTCGAGTTTTGCGCCGCAGCCGCCGGCCATAACGCTTTCCTGCAGATAATGTCCGGCTTTGACGCCGGTGAGACCGCCTTCTTTGAGGGCGGTTTTTATCTGTTCCCAGGTCTCCCTGTCTTTTTTCTTATAAAGATCGGTTTTCTTCTCAAACATGTTTACACCTCTCTTATAATAAATACTTTTTTAAAACAGCTTCTTTCTTTGAACAGCAACCATTGAACGAGATACTGTCTGACAGATCCTCCCGGTCAGACGGCATGAGCTTGCTTTCTTCTCCGTACCATCATCAGATAGAGCGCAAGAAGCAGCAGTGCTTTCATAATGTTGTCCGCAATCATGCAGTACCAGACTGCTCTCAGATCCAGCATCCACACTTTTGTGACAAAGAATGTGAAGAGAATCCGGATGCCGTACATACTCGCGGTCTCGACAATAAAGATTCCTTTCGTCTCCCCGAGACCGTAAAAGATACCTTCCAGGACGATCATGAGCCCGAAGAAGGGTTCTGTGAAAGCCACCAGCCGCAGCATCTCGGCTCCGAGCTGAGCTACAGATTCACTTATCGTAAAGAACTTCATGAGCGGGTAGGCCGTGAAGAACAGGATAATTCCGAAGAGGAACATACTTACGATCGTGAGGACAATACTGAGCCGCTCGGTGACAGCCATCTTTTCCTTATCGCCTTCGCCAAGAGCATTTCCGATCAGGGAAGAGGTCGCTGTGCGAAGTCCGTAACCCGGTATATAAAAGAGCTGTTCCGCGGTGACGGCGATGGAGTGTGCGGCAAATATCGTTGTGCCCATTCCCGAGACCATACCCGCAAAGAGTACATATCCCAGGCAGGAGGCGGCATTTGTTCCGAAAGACGGAATTCCGATGCGGGCAAGTGCCCTTATGCTCTCTCTTCTCAGTCTCAGATCCTTTCTATTATAGCGCAATTTCTCCGATTTTCGCATGGAAAGGAACATAAAAATGCCGATATACGCATAAGCGATGATGGTCCCCAGGGCAGCTCCGTTTACTCCCATTTTGCAGCGGTAGATGAAGATGTAGTTCAGGATGACGTTGAGTACATTTCCGCTCAGATTTATGATCATCGGCGTTCGGGTGTTCTTGATGGCCCGGATCGCGGAGCCGAATATAGTGTCTGCTGACCTGAAGACCCATGTGAGACTGATGAGAAAGAAGTAATCCGACGCGGCTTTTTGAATTTCCGGGGCTGCTCCCATCCAGATCGGTATGAACGGACTGAGTAAAGTGGTAAGAAGTGTCAGCAGAACACCGGAAAGGAGTGCCAGTGTAACGGCATGGCCGGCGTAGTGTTTTGCTCTGACCGTATTTCCGGCGCCGTTCTCCCTGGCAATGATTGCCAGAACGCCGGTCGCGACGGAAAAGGGGACGCAACTCGCCAGCCAGTTGATGGTGGTCGTTGTGCTGACGGCCGCGGTGGCCTGCTCCCCCAGGCGTCCGACCATCGCGGTATCGACGTACTGCATGAGGGTACTCATGATCTGTTCGATGACGGTGGGGATGGAGAGGACGATGAGTTCGCGGAGTATGGAATTCGTGGATTTTGTATTATTATGTGGAGTCATGCAGGTAGTCTTCTTTTCACGGTTGTCGTCACATAGGATAATTGTGCAGAGGCTATTTTATCCGAAAATAACAGCCGTTTCAACCGCTATGTTGCAGCCGTAAGACACGGTCTGTGAACAGTAACGGGATATTTATAATTGACGAATACGGAGGGAAGGTGTTTAATGGATAGGTGGCACTTTCTGACATTAAAGCCAAGAAGTGCATTACAGCCTGAAGACGGACTTGCCCGTTAAGCTTTAATAAGGAGAGATAATATATGTCTGATGAGAGAAAAAAGATTCTGGTGATCAATCCCGGTTCAACTTCGACGAAGGTGAGCCTCTTCCTGGACGAGGAGTGCCTGTTTGAAAAGAACCTGTTTCACGATGCGCCGGAGCTTCTGAAATATGAACATGTAAACGATCAGCTGCCGATGCGGTGCGAGGTCATTCTGAATATGCTGGGGGAGGAGAAAGTTGATCCCTTCAGCATCGATGCATTTGTGGGCAGAGGCGGCAGCGCCTGCACCCAGACCGGCGGTCTTACGGAAATCGATCAGAAACTTTTTGACGATACCGTGGCAGCGGTGGGAGGCTCAGAGCATCCGGCGAAGCTTGGTGTTATGATCGCGTGGACATTTGCACAGAAATACAGAAAGCCGGCCTACACGCTCAACCCGACCAATGTGGATGAGTACGGCGATTATGCAAGGCTCACGGGAATCAAGGGAATATACCGTGTATCGCACTCACATGTGCTGAATCAGAAGGCGGTGGCGGAGTACCACGCGGGAAAGATGGGAAAGCGGTATGAGGACTGCAATTATATCGTTGCTCATATCGACGGCGGTATTACGGTCAGCGCACATGATCACGGCCGCATGGTAGACGGAAATATGGGTGCGGACGGGGAAGGCGCGTTCACGCCGACTCGAATCGGTTCCCTTCCCGTGCTTCAGCTTCTGGACTATCTTGAGACGCATTCCCATGAGGAGGTAAGACTTACGTGCGCCCGTGCGGGCGGATTTGTACAGTATTTCGGCACATCCAACTCCGATGTGATTCATGAGCTGGTGGAGCAGGGAGATAAGAAGGCGGTGCTTGTGTGGAATACCATGATCTATCAGATATGCAAGATGATCGGAGAGATGAGTACTGTTCTCTGCGGAAAGGTTGACGGGATTCTTCTGACCGGCGGGCTTCTGCGGTTTAAGGATATCGAGGAGACGATCGAGAAGCGCTGCGGGTTCATCGCACCGATCAGTGTTTACCCGGGAGAGATGGAGCAGGAGGCGATGGCGATGCCGACGCTTCGGGCGCTGCGGGGAGAGATCGAACCGCAGAAGTATTCCGGAAAAAATGTATGGGAAGGCTTTGAGGGAATCGAGCTGTAATTACTGATACAAACTTCCCGATTCTATATAATAGCAGTCGAAATCATACTATACTGCCAATCGGCGCGGCTTCGTCTCCCGGGCGGGACTTGAAATTTTCAAGGGATAAAGCACAAAAATTCTTTTTTACCCCCGCCAGCCGGAAAGAGCGGGGGGGCGCCCACCGCGCGG
>ODAI011775997.1_pt1 | contig 10808 bp, 8 predicted proteins | sample 1539321 | NCBI WGS metagenome assembly ODAI01 (sample SAMN02144231, study PRJEB22623) | gut metagenome | biome: sheep rumen | host: Ovis aries | place: New Zealand | reverse complement strand
GTCTTGCTCGTCTGCCAATTCCGACACTTCCGCGTGGATGCAGGAGATGGGACTTGAACCCACACTGTGTTGCCACAACAGGCACCTGAAGCCTGCGCGTCTGCCAATTCCGCCACTCCTGCGAACAAAAGCTATTCTACCTTTCGGACCTGTCTTTGTCAATATGAAAAATAAAAAATTATATTTGAAAAAAGGAAATGGAAAAGAAACGCAGAATAATAAAAATGTACGCGTTCATTCCGTTGTTTTATTCCGGGGAGAAGGATATGACCATTCGGGAAGAACTTGAAAAAAGAGAGCATGAGATCCTGGCTCCCTGGGCCAGCTTTTCCGATACCAGCAGGGGAAGAGCCAGGCAGGAGGCCCAGTGCGACATCCGGCCTGTCTATCAGAGAGACCGTGACAGGATCCTTCATACCAAATCCTTCCGGAGGCTCAAGGGAAAGACCCAGGTCTTTCTGACCCCGGACGGGGACCATTACCGGGAACGCATGACCCATACCCTGGAGGTATCCCAGAACGCCAGGACCATTGCCAAGGCCCTGCGCCTCAACGAGGACCTGGTGGAAGCCATAGCTCTGGGCCATGACCTGGGCCATACTCCCTTCGGCCACGCCGGAGAGAGGGCTCTGGACCGGGTATGTCCCGAAGGCTTCGCCCACAACGAACAGAGCCTTCGGATCGTGGACGAGCTGGAAAGGAGCGGAAAGGGCCTGAATCTGACGGCGGAAGTCCGGGACGGGATCGTAAACCACCAGACCAGGTGCATGCCTTTTACCCTGGAGGGGCAGGTGGTCAGGTTTTCCGACAAGATCGCATATATCCACCACGACATGGACGATGCCATACGGGCGGGGATCCTGAAGGACGATGACGTTCCGGGCGAGGTGGCGCGTGTCATCGGAAGAACGCTGGGAGAGCGGCTGGACTGCCTGGTCCACGACATTATCTCCACATCCAAGGGAAGAGGCGTGGTGGAAATGTCGCCGGAAGTGGCGGAAGCCATGCAGAAGATGCGCTCTTTCATGTACGAGAATCTCTATACCAATCAGGTGGTCAAGAGTGAGGAGGCCAGGGCGGAGGCCCTGGTGGAGGCTCTGTATAAATATTACAGGGGAAGGCCGGAACTTCTTCCGGACTATCTTCTGAAGAAGGAAGAGGAGGGTGCCTCCAGGGACAGGATCGTCTGCGACTTTATCAGCGCCATGACGGACCGGTTCGCCATCAGCACCTACCAGGAGCTCTTCATTCCCAAGACCTGGACCATTGTCTGAACCTTTTTAAAAACATAAGGATTTGCACTGACTATGTATTATTCGCAGGAAGTGGTCGATGAGGTCTTAAGAGGCAATGACATTGTCGATATCGTCTCATCGCATGTACATCTGCAGAAAAGAGGGGCCAACTATCAGGGCCTGTGCCCCTTCCATAACGAAAAAACGCCGTCCTTCAACGTTTCGCCTTCCCGGCAGATCTTCAAGTGCTTTGGCTGCGGGGTAGGGGGGAACGCCCTTACCTTTCTGATGAAGTACGACAATCTGAGCTTCCCTGAAGCATTGCAGCAGCTGGCGGACAGAGCCGGCGTAAAGCTTCCGGAGGCCGACCAGTCGGAGCAGTCAAAAAAGAGGCAGGAGGAAAGAGAACAGCTCCTTGCCGTCAACAAGGAAGCTGCCACCTACTACTTCCGTCTGCTCAGATCCCCCAGAGGGAAAAAGGGAATGGAGTATCTGACGGGCAGGGAACTGTCTCCCCAGACCATGCAGAAATTCGGCCTGGGCTATGCGGACGGCAGGAACAGCGACCTGGTCAGGATGCTGAAGGAAAAGGGCTTTTCCGACGAGGTGATCCTGAAAGCCGGCGTGGCGGCCTTTGATGAAAAGAAGGGCCTGCACGACAAGTTCTGGAACAGGGTCATCTTCCCCATACAGGATACGGGCAACCGGGTCATAGGCTTCGGCGGCCGCGTCATGGGGGACGCCAAGCCCAAATATCTGAATTCGCCGGAAACGCCGGTCTTTGACAAGAGCCGCAACCTCTACGGCCTGAACATGGCCAAAAGGACCAAAAAGCCATATTTTATCCTCTGTGAGGGATACATGGACGTGATCGCCATGCATCAGGCGGGCTTTACCGAGGCGGTGGCTTCCCTGGGAACGGCCTTTACCCAGCAGCAGGCCCTGCTGATCCGCAGGTACGTCAAAAATGTCCTTTTAGCCTACGACAGCGACGGGGCGGGCGTTCAGGCGGCCCTCAGGAATATAAAGATCATCCGGGGAACAGGCCTGAACGGCAGGGTCATCGACCTGCGTCCCTATAAGGATCCCGACGAGTTCATCAAGGCCCTGGGATCCGAAGAATTCGAAAAGCGGATCGATCATGCCGAGAACGGCTTCTTTTATGAGATCCGCCAGCTGGAGGGCAGCTACCGCATGGACGATCCGGCCCAGCGCACGGATTTCTCCCATGAGATCGCCAGAAGGCTCTGCGAGTTCAGCGACGAGATCGAACGCAGCAACTATCTGCGGGAGATGGCCAGAAAGTATTTCATTGACGAGGATTCTCTCAAAAGGGCAGTGGCTGCCTACGGAAGAGCCGGGGCCGGGACTCCCGAGGGCTTTGCAGCGCCCCCTTCCAGACCGGAAAGGACCGCCCGGGAAAGAGGGGAGAAAAGGGAGAAAAAGACGCCTGCAAAAGCTTCGGACCTTCGCAGCCAGAGGCTTCTTCTGACCTGGCTGATCGACGATCCGGGCCTCTACCCCCAGATCCGGGAGTATTTTTCACCGGAGGATTTCGAGGAGGGGATCTACAGGCAGGCCGCCTCTGCTCTATGGAAAAAGCTGGAAGAGGGGGCTGCCGGGGCCGGCGCCATGACGGCGGCGTCCCTCATAGGCATCTTTGAATCGCCCGAGGACCAGGAGGAGGCGGCTTCCCTTTTCTCTGAAAGGATCGAAGGCGATCCAAATCCTGTCAAGACACTGACGGAGATCATGACGCAGGTCAAGCGGGGGACCGTGTCAAGACTTCAGATGGTCACGGAAAAGGACGACGCTGTCATCAGGCAGATGTTCGCGGAAAAGAAAAAACAGCAGAAGCTTTCAAAAGTAACGGTACGTTTATCGAAGCCTTCGCGGGAGGAATAGAAAAGCTGGCTGTTTTTTAAGATAAGAGTGAAGAGAGGTAATGAAATTCATGAGTGCACATTTTGATGAAAAGACCATGGAAGAATTCAAGAGCCGTCTGGCTGCCCTGGTGGAAAAAGGCCAGGCCGACAAGATGCTCGACTACAACGATGTCATCGATACCTTCAAGGATATGAAGCTGGAAGAGGAAAAGCTGGACGAGGTCATGACCTACCTTGAGATCGCCAAGATCGACGTGGTCAGGGTCAAGGAGACCGAAGACGACGTTCCCGAAGAGGAGCTGGACGCCATCGTGGAAGAAGGCACGGACGAAGTGGATCCCGACCTGGATCTGACAGTTCCCGACAGTGTCAATATCGAAGATCCCGTCAGAATGTATCTGAAGGAGATCGGCAAGGTGCCCCTTCTGACTGCCGACGAAGAGATCGATCTGGCCAAGAGGATGGAAGAGGGAGATGAGGATGCCAAAAAGCGTCTGGCTGAGGCCAACCTCCGTCTGGTGGTCTCCATCGCCAAGCGCTATGTGGGCCGCGGCATGCTGTTCCTGGATCTGATCCAGGAAGGCAACCTGGGCCTGATCAAGGCGGTCGAAAAGTTTGATTACAGTAAGGGCTTCAAGTTCTCCACCTACGCCACCTGGTGGATCCGTCAGGCCATCACAAGAGCCATTGCCGACCAGGCCAGGACCATCCGCATTCCCGTGCACATGGTAGAGACCATCAACAAGCTGGTCCGTGTCCAGAGACAGCTCCTGCAGGAGCTGGGCCGTGAACCTACCCCCGAAGAAGTGGCCGACAGGATGGATATCCCTGTAGAGAGAGTACGTGAGATCATCAAGATCTCCCAGGAGCCCGTATCCCTGGAGACGCCCATCGGTGAAGAGGAAGATTCCCACCTGGGCGATTTCATCCAGGACGACAACGTGCCTGTACCTGCCGACGCGGCCGCCTTTACCCTGCTCAAGGAACAGCTGACAGAGGTCCTGGGGACCCTGACAGAGAGGGAGCAGAAGGTGCTGCGCCTCAGATTCGGTCTTGACGACGGAAGAGCCAGAACTCTGGAAGAGGTCGGCAAGGAATTCAACGTCACCAGAGAGCGTATCAGACAGATCGAGGCCAAGGCTCTGAGAAAACTCCGTCATCCTTCCAGAAGCCGCAAGCTCAAGGATTACCTGGACTGATATGAGAGAAAGTGAACAGACACCCAGACTGTCAGGGAGGCTTAGGGCCATCGTGGACATGGTCAGCCCGGGTCTGGTGGTATGCGACGTAGGCTGCGATCACGCCCATGTGCCCATCGCTCTTTTAAAAGAGGGCAGGATCCCTTCCGCCCTGGCCATGGACGTGATCCCGGGCCCTCTTATCAAGGCCGGAGAGAACCTGGCCCTTTACGGGGAGGAGGACAGAGTGGTCCTGCGGCTTTCCGACGGCCTGGACGGATACCGGCAGGGTGAGGCGGAGTGCCTTGTGGTGACCGGCATGGGAGGAAGGGTCATATGTGACATTCTGACCCGGGAGCCGGAAAAAAGCAGGGACTTTACCGAAATGGTCCTGTCCCCCCAGGCGGACCAGTGGCTGGTCCGTCAGGCCCTGCGGGATCTGGGATACTGCATAAACCGGGAGGCCCTGATCCTGGAGGACGGGAAATACTATCCCGTGATCCACGCCCTGCGGGGCAGGCAGGTAAGGCCCGCCTGGCCGGAGGGACTTAAGGACGAGGACGCCCTGGAAGCGGAGGACCGCTTCGGCCCCGTTCTTTTAAGGGAAAAAGATCCCCTTCTGCTGGTCTTTCTCAGGTGGCAGCTTGCCATTAACGAAAGGATCCTTTCTTCCATAGAAGGAGCCGGCGAGGGAGACCGTCACAGGGAAAGGCATGAAGCCATCTCCCATACAGTCCGTATGATCCGGACCGGCCTTCTGGCCTTTGACGAGGAGAAACCGATATGATACTGAATAAACTTCTGAATGCACTGGAAGAGTTCTGCCCCCTGAGCTACGCCGAAAAGTGGGACAACTGCGGCCTGCAGGCGGGACGCTTCGATAAGGAAGTGAATAAAGTCTATATAGCCCTGGACGCCACGGGAGACGTCATTAAGAAGGCCGGGGATGCCGGGGCGGACCTGATCCTGACCCATCATCCCCTGCTCTTTGACGGGATAAAGCATGTGACGGACCGGGATTTCACCGGAAAAAGGATCCTGGAGATCATCAGAAAGGATATGGCCCTCTATGCCATGCATACCAACTTCGATGTGGCAGCCATGGCGGATGCGGCCGCAGACATGCTTTCACTGCAGGACCAGACCATCCTGGAGGTCACCGGAGAAGACGAAAGAGGCCTTCACGGGATTGGAAAGGTGGGCAGGGCGGAAAGCCCTATGACCCTCAGAGAGACTGCAGAGGCCGTAAAACAGGCCTTCCGGATCCCCCATGTGCGCTTCTACGGAGACCCGGATGCCCGGATGGAGGTCCTGGCCGTCCTGCCCGGCTCCGGAAAAAGCGAGATCGATCTGGCTCTTAAGGCCGGAGCGGATGTCATGATCACCGGCGATATCAATCATCACGCCGGGATCGACGCCGTGGAAAAGGGCATCGCCGTGATCGACGCCGGCCACTACGGGGTGGAAAAGCTCTTCGTTCCCTATATGGCAAACTTTCTGAAAAACCGTTTCCCCGAACTGGAAATCTTCCTGCAGGAAGAAAAGGAATACTTTACAGAGGTGTGAACGAACAGAAAAAGCCCGGCGGTTATGACTTTTTTACTTAATATATGGAAATTTAACAGAAACATTTCCTGTTTTTTAGTATAATGCTTGTATAAACAATCTTTCTCCAGGAGGGTTCTATGCCGACAATAATGATCAACGGTGTTATCAGACAGTATGACAAGGGCACTACTTATGAAAAAGTCGTTTCCGAGTTTCAGCCTGCCTATAATAATTCCATCGCTCTGGTCTATTTCAACGGAAAAATGAAAGAGCTGACCAAACGTGTGGAAAAGGACGGCGTCATCAACTTCATCACCACAAAGGAATCCGCCGGACATAATACCTATATCCGGACAGCCCAGATGATGCTGATCAAGGCCGCCAGAAATGTGCTGGGCAATACTGAAAAGAAGATCCGCATCATCATAGATTTTTCTGCCGGCAACGCCATCTACTGCAGAGTGGTCGGCGGGATCCGCGTCACGCCGGAACTGGCCAGAAAGATCCAGGATGAGATGAGGGTCATTTCCGATAAAAACCTGCCCATCAGTAAGAAGACCTATCCCATAGACGACGCCATGGAGCTTTTCCGCCGTCAGAACATGACGGACAAGGAAGCCCTGTTCCATTTCCGCAGGAGCTCCACCATCAATGTCTACGGCATGGACGGCTACTATGATTATTTCTACGGCTTCATGCTTCCCGCCACAGGCTATGTAAAGAAGTTCGAAGTCCAGGCCTATCAGAACGGCCTTCTGCTGATCCTGCCCACGGCGGAAAATCCCGACGAACTGGAGCCCTTCGAGGAATCCCCCAAGATCTTTGCCCAGCAGCTCCTCTGCTCCAGATGGGGAGACCTGGTCAACATCAACAACGTGGCCCAGCTCAACAAGAGGATCTGCGCCGGGAACCTTTCCGACATGATCCTGGTCCAGGAAGCCCTGCAGGAGCGCAGGATCGGCGAGATCGCCTGCCAGATCCATGACCGGGGCAATGTGAAATTCGTCCTGGTGGCGGGCCCTTCCTCTTCGGGAAAGACCACCTTTGCCCACAGACTGTCCATCCAGCTGCGGTCCTTCGGCATGATCCCCCATATCATCAGCATGGACGACTATTTCGTCAACAGAGAGAAGACTCCCATCGATATCGACGGCAACTATAACTTCGACGTGATCGAAGCTCTGGATCTGGAGCTTTTCAACGATGACATGAACGATCTGCTGGCCGGAGAGACCATTGAGCTCCCTTCTTTCAATTTCAAGACAGGCAAGAGAGAATACAAGGGCAACTATATGAAGCTGTCCGAGTCCGACGTCCTGATCATCGAAGGCATCCACGGACTCAATCCCAGGAGCACAGAGGATCTGCCGGACGAGAACAAGTTCAAGATCTACATCAGCGCTCTGACGGCCCTCAACATCGACGACCACAACCGGATTCCTTCCTCCGACAACCGGCTGCTGCGCCGCATGGTCAGGGATTCCAGAACAAGGGGCAGCAGCGCCCAGCATACCCTGTCCGGATGGAAGAAGGTCAGGCAGGGAGAAGAGGAGAACATCTTCCCCTTCCAGGAGAGCGCCGACGCGGTATTCAATTCTGTGCTGATCTACGAACTGGCCATCCTCAAGCAGTTCGCGGAGCCCCTGCTCTTCAACGTCAAGCCCAATGAGCCGGAATATTATGAAGCGAAACGCCTGCTCAAGTTCCTGGACTATTTCGTAGGCGTGGATACGGCGGCTGTGCCCACCAACTCCATCTGCCGTGAATTCGTGGGCGGAGGATGCTTCCCCGTATGATCCGCAGGGATCTGAAGGGCAGACCGGCATTTTGAAAATGATTTTCATTTTTGTTGACAATTGATTCCATCTGGTCTAAAATTCAGTATTTGAAGATGATCAGAATTCTGTGCGGATGCGGTCCTTCGCATCCGCACTGTTTTTTGAGGAACATTATGAGCAGGGCGGGTGATCGCGGCTGCAGGTCCCGAAAGGGCGCAGGTGAGGAAAGTCCGGGCTTCATAGGGCAGGATGCCGGATAACGTCCGGTGGAGGTGACTCCCAGGCCAGTGCAACAGAAATAAACCGCCGGTCCTCCGGGACCGGTAAGGGTGGAAAGGCAGTGTAAGAGACTACCGTCATCGTGGTAACACGGTGAGCCATGTAAACCCCATCCGAAGCAAGACCAGAACGAAAGCTATGGGGCGGCCCGTCCCGCTTTCAGGTAGGTCGCTTGAGGCCGCCGGCAACGGCGGTCCTAGATAGATGATCATCCAAGACATAACCCGGCTTACAGCTCTGCTCATTTTTTTATAATTCAGGAAAGGAGTCCCATATATGACAAAAATTGATATTGTTTCCGGTTTTCTGGGCGCAGGCAAAACGACTCTGATCAGAAAGCTTCTGAAGGATGCCCTTGCAGGTACCAAAGTCGTTCTGATTGAAAATGAATTCGGCGAGATCGGCATCGACGGCGGCTTCTTAAAGGAATCCGGCATCGAGATCCGTGAGATGAACAGCGGCTGCATCTGCTGCTCTCTGGTAGGCGACTTCGGCACCTCTCTTCGTGAAGTCATGGCCACATACGCACCCGAAAGGATCCTGATCGAGCCTTCGGGCGTGGGCAAGCTCTCCGAAGTCATGGCCGCTGTCAGCGGCGCCGCTGAGGATACCCAGATGGAGCTCAACAGTGCTGTGGCCGTGGTGGACGGTTCCAAGGCAAAGCTCTATATCAAGAACTTCGGTGAGTTCTTCATCGACCAGATCGAGCATGCCGGCACCATCATCCTGACCCGTACGGACAAGATGACCGATGCAAAGATAGACGAAGCGATGGCTCTTCTCAGAGAGCACAATGAAAAGGCTACCATCATCACCACTCCTCTGGCTGATCTGGACGGAAAGATGGTCCTGGAGACCATCGAAGGCAGGTCCGACCTCCAGGCACAGATCCTGGCGGAAGTCATGGCTGACCGTGACGACGATGATGACGAAGATGAGCATGAACACCACCACCATCACCATCACGACGATGATGACGAGGATGAGCATGAGCACCACCATCATCACGACGATGACGACGAGGATGAAGATGAGCATCATCACCACCATCATCACGATGATGATGACGAGGATGAGCATGAGCATCATCATCACCACCATCATCACGACGACGATGACGATGACGACGAGGATGAGCATGAGCATGAGCATCATCACCATCATCACGACGATGATGACGAGGATGAGCACGAACATCATCATCATCACCACCATGATCATGACCACCACAGCGAAGTGGAAGTGGATGATGACGGAAACCGCATCTATCATTCCGATTCCCATGACCACCACCATCACCACCACCATCATCACGGCCACGATGCGGATGAGGTCTTCCAGAGCTGGGGCATGGAAACACCTAAGAAGTATACCATCGAGGAAGTGGAAGCCATTCTGGCCCGCTTCAATGAAAATGATGACTACGGCATCGTTCTCAGATCCAAGGGCATGGTCCCTGCCGTCGACGGTACATGGATCCACTTTGACTTTGTTCCCGACGAGACAGAAGTCAGAACAGGCGCTCCGGACGTTACCGGCAAGATCTGCGTGATCGGTTCCGGTCTTAAGGAAGCTGCCCTGGCAGACCTCTGGAGAAACAAGTAATTATTTGGAAAGGATACAGTTATGTTTGGCAGAGACAGACAGAAACCTGTATATGTGATCAACGGCTTTCTGGACAGCGGCAAGACTACTTTCTTTGCCTATACCCTGGGACAGCCTTATTTCCAGACAGCGGGAAAGACCCTGGTCATCCTCTGCGAGGAAGGCGAAGTGGAATACGGAAAGGGACTGCTGGAACAGTCCAACACGGTAGTGGAGGTCATCGACGATCTCTCTGATTTTACCCCTTCCAGGATGATGAGCCTCGAGACCAGATACAATCCGGTCCGTATTCTGATCGAATGGAACGGCATGTGGAACTTCCAGAGCTTCAAGCTTCCCAGAAAATGGAGGCTGGAGCAGCAGATCACCACTATCGACGCATCCACCTTCTCCATGTATTTCACCAACATGCGGTCTCTTCTGGCAGAACAGCTCAGAAATTCCGAGCTGATTATGCTCAACAGATGCGACGGCATCGATGAGAAGACCCTGATGAGCTACAAGAGGAACATCAAGGCCATCAACCAGAAGGCAGATCTGATCTTTGAGGACGAAGAGGGCGAGATCGATATGACCACGGAAGAAGTTCGTACCTTCGACATCAACACAAAGCCCATCGATCTGGAAGGCATCAATTCCGGCATCTGGTATCTGGACGCCATGGAGCATCCCGACAGATATGTGGGCCGGGAAGTCAGATATACCGGCATGGCCATGGTCCCTCCGGACCTGGGAGAGGGATACTTTATTCCCGGCCGTATGGCCATGACCTGCTGCGCCAACGACATGCAGTTTTTGGGCTATGCCTGCAGATACAAAGACGCCGGGACCCTTAAGGAAAGGTCCTGGGTGAAGGTGACAGCCACCATTACCAAGGAGAACTTCCACGCCTACCAGGGCGAGGGCATCATGCTGAACGCCACGAAGGTAGAACCTGCAAAGGAGCCGGCAGAGCCCATCATCAATTTCTCCGCATAAAAAGATCATAAACAGGAAATGATTAAAAAAGGGCAGGGTCCGGGATACCGGAGCCTGTCCTTTTTGGCATGAATGAACTGGCAGCCTGAAAAACGGCAAAAAAATACCCGGCCTCAAAGGGCCGGGCGGGGAAGACTTCCGGGTATCGGGTCAAAAAACCGGAATGTCATATACTTAGTCGATCTTGTTGACAGCAGAAGCGAGACGGGAAACCTTGCGGGAAGCGTTGTTCTTGTGGATCACGCCCTTGGTCTCAGCCTTGTCAATAACAGAAGAAGCATTGATCAGAGCAGCCTTTGCAGCTTCCTTGTCACCTGCTTC
>ODAI014756844.1_pt1 | contig 10810 bp, 8 predicted proteins | sample 1539321 | NCBI WGS metagenome assembly ODAI01 (sample SAMN02144231, study PRJEB22623) | gut metagenome | biome: sheep rumen | host: Ovis aries | place: New Zealand | reverse complement strand
TTCAAGGTCAAAATCGAAAGTGTGGAAGCCCTCGTAAACACCGGGAACGGAACATGTGTTATATCCGCCGCAATAGGAATTGGCAGCAAACATATGGAGCTGTCCGGCTTCATAACTGATGGGCTCTTCTGCTTTGGTAGGTCTTAATCCAGCAGGTGTGCTTATCAATCCTTTTTTCACGTCTCTATACCCCCTGTATATTCTGTTAAACTCTTTATTATCTGTTCTTCCGTACTTGTCTTTTTGGATTTCCAAATATTCTGCGATGCTCTGCCTCATGGCGAAGGCGCTTCCGGATGTGGCAGTAAGACACCATTCTTTGTTGATGCCCCACAAACGAGATCCGTACATAATAGTCACAAGAGCATCCTGAGCGGCATACGCCAGAAAATCATCTCTGCTATTTTCAAGATACAGCTGCATATTGCTGATCACGCCTTCCGGAAGGATAATCTTCGGAACATCCACACAGTTTCCGAGGATAGCAAGGCTCTTTCCCTCCGCCGGAGCGAAACACATTGTGTCCCGGAACAGGATATTAACCGGATAAAACTTCCAGTACTCCTTAGCTGTCGGTACATTTGTAAAATATGGATAGATAGAAGCCATACCACCTTGGATGGATTTGAGATATGGCATGATGTGGCCGTTCTTCTTTCTGAATCCGAAAATATCATCCTTGAAAGCAGATAAATCAACGATTCCCGCATGGCAGACCAAGGTAATGGTCATCGCATATTTCCGGTAATCCCCAAAATCATTGCTCTTGCTGATATTGTCCTTATCGATCACAAGAAGCGGATTATCTTCCACACAGAACCGTTCTGCCTCTTTGATGGATTTGAACCGCTTGACAGTCTTGTACCTTTCATCGGCTCCCTCAAAGTAAGGTGATTCCATCATCAAGTTATATCGTCTGGTGAGCGCGTAAGCATAATTCAGATATTCAAAACCAAATCGAAATCTCAGCAGATCCAGAATTGCTCCAAGGCAGGTCCTTAAATGCAACCGATTATCCTCTGAAAAGTCTTTTGTGATAAACACAACTTCCAGAATCCTCGTTTCCGTGATATAAAGGGCAAACTGATAAGAAAGAATGATCCGACGCTTGGGAGCAATCTCCTGATATTCGCAATCATAGGCGATATTCAGGCTGCCGGTCTCTTTACGCGCAGCCTGGACACTAGCCAGGCTGCTGAAAACAGCAAGTTTGTGCCCGGCGGCAGAAAGCATCTGACTGGCGGGGTCGGGGTCACTGCCCGAGGTTGGGCGTCCCATAGTATTATCCCGACCCCCGCATAAATACCGGGTTTTTACGGCTTTTTTTACTGGACCTTTTTGAAAGTCCGGTAAAATTTGGTCGATACTGACCACCCTGTATAACATCTGAAAACTGTTGTTATAGTCCAGCTTTTTGGTGCGGCCGGTGTTCCCGGTTCTCCACGTAGTAACAGCAAACACTTCCTGATCAGCCGGTCTCGCAATCGTTGTATTCAGTTTTAAAGCCACCGGAACATCTGCGATGGTTGTTCCCTGCAGAATACTCTGCGTTTCTGATAAGATCTTTTTCGCTGCAAACATAAGAAAAAGGACACCCTCCGTTTGCTTGAAACAGAGTGTGTCCTTCACATTTGTCCACACAGGTACACCAAGGGTTCCCCCTTTTTGGTGTCAAAATGGTGTCATATTAAATTAAAGGTGCTTGAAAGCCTTGATTTTAAAGGTACTTTTTACTCTAAGGACCTCATCGTCGGGAATATATTTTCGTTTTTCACGTATGTCTCCATTTGTTCTTAAAACCTCCCTTTTTACTTGTGTCTCGCAAGGTTCGTTTTCATGTAAGTTTTTATAAGTTCCCATATACCGTGTTCAGATCGGCGTATGGATTGGCGTGTTGGCGTAAGGAGACGTGCTTCTCCCACAACTTATTACGATTATAATATTTATTCACACAATTCTATATTAAGACCAAGTTTGCATCCACCTTGACATATCGTGTAATGATCGCATCCATTACACATAAGCTTCTGTCTGCACCTAAATTCAGAGAAAACTTTGCCATTCCATATCTCCCGAATAGTTTTATCACGAAGATTCTCTGATATTTCACCCATCCAAATGCCAAAAGAACATGGAAAGCAATTAAGCTGACTATCTATATACATTGAGAATGTTGATGCCTCGCAGGCATCTATAGATTCTGTGGCAATGTTCCTCTGATACCGAAGTATTGCAGAAGTAAAACATGTGTCAAATCCAATTCGGAATGGATGTGGTTCTTGAACTATATGAATTAACTGCTTAACACGAGCATCATTTTTTTGAAGTATCTTTGATCGCTTGCCCTTGCCAACCGGTTTATAAAGAATGAAAATCACTGCATTGATTCCGCTTGGAAACAAATTATTTTCAAGCCTGTAGACAGCTTCATCTATGGTTTCACTTGATATAACAAAGTGAATATTAGTGATGCATCCTGCTTTTACCAAGCGGTCTGTCACATCGATTGTTGCCGGATTTGTTTCTCGGAATTCATTTATTCTTGAATACCACGAAACAGCAACTGCACCACAATACTGGTTAATTAACCCAATTTCATAATCAGAAATGCTCATCCCACTTGTGGTAAGATTGGGAACTATTCTATAGAACCTGGTAATTTCAAGTATATTCTTAAAGTCAGGATGCTTATTTGGATCACCTGCACCACCTAATGCAATTTGAAATGTTTTCCCACTTGCTTGTCGCGCTATGCATTCATAATCTTTCAACGACATATGAGGAGTTTCTCGCGAATATCCGTTCTGATAGCAATCGATTCCTGCCAATATACATGCGAAATTATGGTCACAATGCCCCATGATTCCCACATCTAACAATTCTGGAAATGATCGCATAACCGGTTCAATACCATTTATATCGCTTCTAATGAGTGTGCCATTCTCCTCATTAAAGATCTCACAGAACCCAAATTTTTCATCCTTATAAATTATCATGTTTTACCACACGCATGATCTGCCATTGATATAGAAATCTTTCTCTTCTACCTCAAAACTATCTGTCGTGAAAAATTGTGTCATTGGTGTTTGATCACTACTTGTATAGCCCCAATAAACATGTGCCCCTGGTATTCTCTTGAATCTTTCTGCTGCCCTTGGGCCGAAAATCTCTTTCACATTTTCGTAGGTTGGTGTGTCATAATCAAAGTACCTAAGTCCACCTCTATCGATACCACTTATTATTTCCTCACACAGCATATGACCCTGCTCTGCAAGTTGTCCGTCTGCGATAAATCCCAATTTTTCAAACAGATAATCCTCCGTTAGCTCTTTCCTGGAAATAATCAGAAAGTTTGTTGAAGAACTATTCGTAATAAATCCCGTCCGAATCTTCATCTTCGATACCTCCTACTGCTTCTGAAAATTTCCGTTTGAATTGTTCGTCATAGTTCAAAGTCTCAATATTGCGTTCTATTGTTCGTCTAGAACATTCATTCATGCAATAATGTCCACCTGCGTATTTCTTAGCAAGCTCAGGCGCTATGTTATATCGTTCCTCAATATACTGTTGTAATGAAGAGAATTCATGACGATAATATCGACGATAGTCTTTATTAAAGTCCACTGCCCCAGCAAAATAATAGTCATACACTCTTTCAATTATGTTTCCAGCAAAAGTATGCTTTTTTACACCCAGGGTTTTCAGAACTCGATTTTTCTTTGGGATCTGATCAACAGGAAAGAATATACGCCCTCCAGACTTATAAGATAATGCCTTTCCCATTATTTTTCTCCTATTGCCTGCAATAATCGGCTTCTCATATCATTTTGAACCTTTGTATGATTTGATATTTCGTCGAAATAATCCTGTAACTCATATTCGCGTTCGGGATCGTTAACACGAAACATTATCATAAAAAGTTCTGCTGCCTTCTGAACTTGTTCTGCTCTTTCAGGATAATTATCAATCAAATATTTATGTAAGGGAATGAGATCATACGGTAGATGAACGCCGGCCAATTCAGCATTCACAGCCATTGCTTTATATGCATGAAATACTGCATCCTTATCCTTAAGACCAAAGAGAATATCAAAATAAAAATCAAGATCCATCTCCAGTCCTACTCTCGTTCCTTCTAAAGCAACATCGAATATCTTTCCACCATCCTCATTAGGCGCTTTCCGAAGGCAATCTTGAATGTATTCAATTTCATATCCTGTTAATGGGAGCCCCATTGTAAATAAAATCTTAAGCCCATAATTCATGAATTGCTCTCTACGATGCCTATGGTAGTAAGCACTGCGATAGCCTTCCTTTATCCGATAAAAATCCAAAATCTGCTTACAATATTTTTCTCTACTATCCTCATCCAAGTCACTCGTCGTTCTAAAGAAAACATATGTGTAATGGATGATTCCCTCTTCGCTAGAAGCTTTCGCATCTCGAATTGCATGAATTTGTCGGATAATTGCATCTCCATCTATCCCCGCTTCTGTATGTGTCTGCATAATACGACGTGCCAAATAGTAATCTCGTATTTCATCAAATACGAAATAAACTACTTCTTTCTCACGTCTGGCTATTGTATCTTTGAAAAGAATCAGTTTTTTATTCAGAAGTATTGTCTCATCAAACGCTTTATCAATCTCATCATCAGAGAAGTCTTTGAGCGTATCCTTTTCTATACAATCAAACTCCATACTTCGAAGCATAGAATCAGCAATTACATCTAAGATCCTTTCTATATTAGGGGCACAGGATGACCTTACTTGGTTCACGTACTCAGCGAATATTTCATGTTTCTTGATGGATAAAATTTTAGCATCACTATCTCGATTTACCTCAAAGAATACTCTCAGTAAAAGCAAATGCTCACAAATCACATACTTCACAGCATCTGAAATATAGCCAGTAAAACGAAAATGCTTCTTATATCGCTCAATCAGTCTGTCAATAGCCGCTGCAGGATAAGAACCCGATTTCAGATCATAAACAAGATGTGGTGACGTCACGCCTTCAGATATAACATTCTCAAATCTTTCTTTAAAGTATTCGTTCCGGCACGACACAATTATCTTGACTTGCCGGTAAGCACTCATCCCGTTTACAAACTTTTGTATGCTCCTTCCAAATTCGTCACTATAATTTTCATTTATAGCGTCAATGAGAATAAAAATTTTCTTTCGCCACAGCCGCAGAATTGCATTCACAAAATGAAAATATAGCCTTTTGTGCTTAATCAACCACTTGTGAATATTTAGCCGATTAAGAATATATGTGTCTACATCCGTGTCTATCTCTCGTGAGTTTAGGAAAACAACCGCTTGACCCACCTTCATTGCCAAGTCTGCGATACTACAGAGCAGATTCGTTTTTCCATTACCCGCACTCCCTGTCAGTACAAGATAGTCATATGCTGCTGCTTTTGATTCATTCTCCAATTCTTCTAGTGCTTCGGAATATGGATAGTGTATGATTTCAAACAGTACTTCCGACTCTTGATACTCCGGCTTTAGTTTTACCTTTCGTTCTCTGAAACGGCTATGGTACTCAACGCATGACCCGACGGCTTTTACGATATCTTCCGTCTTCGTAAACGGAGACAAGTGAAATTTAAGCCCCTGTTCCGTTGTCCCCTTTTTAAGGATATCGCCGTAAACATTATTATATATATAGTTAAATCTACGTATAATTCTGTGCTTCCATTTCTTCCTATACAAGAAGTATCTTAGGATTTCTTTGCTTTCGTTTAATTCAACAAAAATCCCAGGGATATATTTTCCATTTGATTTCAGACCGGAAAGTTGCTCTTCCGTAAATTTGTTTGCTTGCCGTTTAATATTCACAATCGATAGAATAACTATTACGGCAGCTGCAAGAACTCCAATAACAAGACCTATATTTTGAATGAATTCAACAATAGAATTAAAGCATTCAATAACTCCAGAGGCTGTGATCGTGCTATTTGCTTCTGTTTCAGCTGCAATTACAATTCCATTCATTCGGCACAATATGCCTCCTTCCTTCTGCTTTTCGTTGCTGTTCACGCTGAGATCTTAATGCCGTTTGTATAGTTGTTCCATCCGTCGGCAAAGAATGCCGAGTTGTCTTTTACATACTTTTGAGCCTGTTTTAATTTAAACTTGCTTATTTTTCCACTACCGGTAAGGACTTCTCCTTCTGGTATGGAAAGAACATATTCAGCGTCACCTAACTCAATATGAACATGAGCCTTGTTATGTCCACATTTTTCATTCGAGTGAACGATAAATCTCACCCCATCTTGGCGAGCAAGTTCTACAAATTGTGTCGGATCAGGCATCATCATGATCTGTGCCAACTCCATTACACTTTTATATTCTTCTTCTGATAAGAATGCTTTCAATTCATCCATGTCTCACTCCAGACTAATCAATAGTCTATGATGTCATCTTTATCTAATCATGATAAACACTGGCGGAATCTTCTCAGCGAAGAAACCGTTTGTAAAGGAAGCTTTTCCTTTCTTCCTGGATACCTTAATGGTGAATAAAACACATTTTCACCCTCTCCTCATTTGAGCAATATAAATCACTTGGCTCTCCAATAGCCTGTTTTTTTCGAGCCAACCCGCTCAATAAGATCCTTCGCCTGAAGAGACGTTGTCACTCGGTTCACAGTTCGCTTTGATTTCCCCGTTCTCTCCACTATTTCTGTGCTAGTCATATGATTATTTTCTCTCAGCAGCGTAAGGACGGTATCTTCAATCTCCGAGATTGTTGCCAGAGATTCGTCATTTAAAGTGCCATTTAAAGTGCCATCACCTGGCACTTTATTTCTATCCTCTCTTGAGAATTCCAACTTAAAAGATACTTCTTCATTCTCATAGGATACTGCAACACCAGCATCTGCGCATGATGAGTAAATTCTCTTCAGCCCCGAGCCAAAACTTTCTATGTTTTTACAAAGGTAAAGAATGTTGGCAATCTGCACGTTCCTAAGATAGGAATGCAAATCTTTGTTCACGTAGTCTATTGGTGTAAACTCATTGGCGAATGATCCTGGATTTATAATAGAAATCCTGTTGGAATAAATGTCAATCTCGTGCTGAACAGCCAGATCATAACGGGCATGCGCAAAGCTATTGACTACCGCCTCACGCAAAGCATCCAATGGGATCTCGGGTATTTCCTGTCTCTGCACTTTCTCTCCATCTATAATGACCTTCCACCGTATATTGCGAATGATATATCCCATGGCATTGTCAATCAGCCTGAACACATTTCCTTCAGCCCTTGCAATATCAAGAAATGTCGTCTTATGTTCTGTCGCAAAAACTGCCAGCTTCAAAACAATAGGGTTCCGCTTTGAAAACAGTACTCTTCCGGCATTTGTAAGCTTGTCCCCCCTTAGCAGTCCAAGCTTTTCCATGAGGATACGCAAACTATAATTCTCTATTTCTGGCATCCTCCCGCATTCAACGGCTCCTCTATAGAACTTTTCAACCATCTGCTCATCAACATCGTCAAGGGTTTCTTCAGAAGTCCTGTTTTCCCAATTATCCTCATATTCTTTGTTGATCATTATTTTACGTAGTTCTGAAGGAGTCAGTTCTCTATCTTCATCTGCAATACGAATATAGTATTTCCCGAAGGCAGAATAAGGAATATCAGAGCCTGAAAACTCGACCTTGATTACTTCAATCCCTTCAATATCCACAGTTGTAACAGTAGGAAATATTTGCGGCTTTATCGCCTCAAAAACTTTCCGGGAGACATCTCTGATCGTTGAATCCGTAATGGTAAATCTAAAGGGAGTCCCGTCGTTCTTTAATCCGAAGTACAAAGTGCCCTTTTTATGTTTATTAAGGATGCTTGAAATGGAGATCATCCCCTCATTCAACTCTCCGGTTGTCTTTTTATACTCGTTGAATTCATCTTCGCGTTTCATAGTAGGTCTCCTCTATGTAATCGTCAGTAAGTATACGCCAAATGGCACTTTAATTCAAGACGCATGGCACATTAAATGGCACTTTAAACGTTCTGATCCTTTTTAAACAAAAAAGACATCCGCATAGGAGGTAAACGGTAGAAAACGGGCATTCCTGACTGCTTCCTATTTTAGATAATATGAAGTGACCCCGCAATTGTAGCAACGTGGATTTACCTGTATACTTGTTTTGCCAAAAACTCAGGTAACAGGGATTACCGCATACAAAAGGAGGTCACTTATGTATAGAATAATCAAAATCGGCATGGATGTCCATAGTACAAACTACACTTTATGTGCTCTTGAACCAGTTATTGGTGCTGAAGACAGGGTATTTGCCAATATCACAGTAACTCCGGATTACAAGAATATTCTGATGTTCATTTCTAATCTCAAAATGAAACTCGGAATCACTGATGAGTATTCTATTGAATGCGGTTATGAGGCAGGCTGCCTCGGTTACTCATTGTATAACCAGCTTACTGCAGCAGGTGTGAAGTGTGTCATTCTTGCGCCGACTACAATGCTTACCCAGCAGGGGAAGCGGATCAAGACGGATGCCAGGGATGCCCATATGATCGCACAGTGTCTGGCTTATGGCGGATATCATCCGGTATACATTCCAACTGAACAGGATGATTCTGTGAAGGAATATTTGCGGATGAGGGACGATCACAAATCATCACTCAAAAAAATTAAACAGCAGACGAATGCCCTCTGTCTTCGGCATGGACACCATTATGATGGGACCAAATGGACTATCAAGCATATAAAATGGCTGCGGAAAATTGAACTCTCTGCTTTGTACCGTGAGACGCTCGATGAGTACCTGGCCACTTATGATGAACTGGTGGCAAAGATCGAACGTTATGATAAACGGATCGAGGAAATCGCTGCTCAGGAGAATTATTGCCGGAAAGTAAAGAAACTGGGCTGCTTCCTTGGAATCAAGACACATACTGCGCTGTCCCTGATTGTCGAGACCGGAGATTTCAAACGTTTTAAAAAAGGAAACACCTACGCTGCATTTCTGGGGCTCGCCCCGGGTGAGAACTCCAGTGGTGATAAAATCAGAAGATCCGGATTGTCCAAAGCAGGTAATTCACATCTTCGCCTGTTGCTGGTAGAAGCTGCAAATGGCATCTGCAAGGGGGCAGTAGGTCATAAATCAAAAGCATTAAAAGCACGTCAGGCAGGAAGCAGTGCAGAGGTTATCGCCTACGCAGACAAAGGAAACATACGTTTTCGAAGCAAGTATTATCGTATGATTCGCCAAGGCAAAAAGCACAATGTTGCTGTAGCCTCTATAGCAAGAGAACTCGCCTGCTTCGTATGGGGCATGATGACAGATAACATCGGAACAAATGCGGCATAAGGTATGAATACCTGGGGGTACAGGCTGCTGCCGTCGCCCTTGACAGAACCTGAGAAGGCTGCTGCCGGATCATCGGCCGACGGCGAGAAACTCAGGAACAGACACTGCTTGGCTGAGCCGTCGGGACGGAGGAGTGTAGCATCCTTCTCAGAACCTGTCAAGGGTACCCATACGGCGACTGGTATCAGGGCCTCTGGCTCAAAATCTTGGAACAGACCGACACTGTGAAAGATGATACTTATTCACAATTCAATATACTGACTGCATCTGGAAGGAGCTGTGATCACTGTAAGGTTCGAGTTATCTGCGTCAACACTATGTGCGCACGTAAAGCCGTGATCCACGCTTTTAGATCGCAGAACTCTCGGCGGACCATTAGCCTGTCGGTACCCAATCCGCGAATAACAGAGTGGCCAACTACCGGGAACTGTTAAATCAGGCTCCTTCCAGATGCAGTCAGAGCCTATACAATTGTGGCTGTAAGGATACAAAAAAGTTTCATGGCGGCTGATTCTATATCTTGACAAAAGTCACTTCATAACAGTGTTCGTGAAAAAACAGCTCGTCTATCCTTTGATTTTTCCTTATTCATTTTTTTAAGACGATATTCTACATACTCTTTCACTGTGTGTACAATAACTTCTCTCGGATAATACTTGCCATGTTTAAATATGAAATCACCGGTAGTGTTTGTTACTTCAAGCAAATAATACTTTGCCTTGTCCTGACAGAAACCTACTTCTCCCAGATTTGCAAATGCCTCTACTATCATCCGCCAATAGTTTATGGTGTTCCCGAATAAGAGTATTTGAAACCGCAATATTCCACGAGCAGGAATTACTTCTCGATAATCTTCACATTCTATTACATAACCGATGCTTTCACCTTCAGTTACTGAAGGCGGCTTGATTCTAAACTTCCCATACAGTATCTGTTGGACCAGACAGTCATTTTTAAAATCGCATTCCTTACAGTTCCGATCTCTTAGGCAATACTTTTCAATCAGAATATTGCCTAAGCCCCCGCGAAGTGCGGATGGCTTGTGACGATACACATAGGATTCTTCAGGAAACCGAAGGATAAAGTGGAGCTTCAAATATCGAATGTTTAAATTGTTTTGAATTATATCGTTCATGGCTTTTTAAATATAGATTTTGTCTGGGGAAACTGCAAAAGATCTGATTTTGTAGATGTAATCAGTATAACACAAGATAGAGAATTCTACTTTAAATGTGGGTAGTTTTTATAGTGACGGAATATTCATATAAGCATCTGCCTCCTCACAAAATCTCCGCCACCTATTTGCGGAAAATAATTGATATTTGCCTTCAAAGCCTGCATTTCTTCGTCCTCTTTCTGAATCATATACAGCTTCCCACCTCTCCTGAAATGCGTTCCCGTCCGTACGAACCGGAACGGCACCCCATGCTTCACGCACTGTATATTCATCGAGATGACCCATGCATA
>ODAI012244431.1_pt1 | contig 10811 bp, 8 predicted proteins | sample 1539321 | NCBI WGS metagenome assembly ODAI01 (sample SAMN02144231, study PRJEB22623) | gut metagenome | biome: sheep rumen | host: Ovis aries | place: New Zealand | reverse complement strand
TGACGGTATGTATCTGCCTGCAGAGCAGCGGATCAAATTCTTTGGCGAATAATCCGTTATTTATTCCTGCCTACGATTGGCGTAAGAGACGAAGTGCAAGAAGAGAGCATTGACATAGCCGGAGAACGGAGTCCAAAATGGAACCGCCTCCGGCTTTTTCTATGACCCGAGGTTTGCCTCAAAGTGTTCATGCGCCGCCGACTCGGGAAATCCCTTGTCCCCGACGATGATCCCTGTCGTGGTCCTGTTCTCCGAGATGAAGGCACTGTATGATGTGGCATCCAGCATTTTTATTGCAGACTCTAAATGGAGAAATCTGCAACTCAAAATTGGAGAAAATTGCAGACACTTAATGAGGTGCCGTCAGGACGAAATGAGGCGGGCAGGGAGTGATCCTTGCCCGCCTTTCCTGCACCTGTACGCTGTTCTGTTACGGTTTCTGCCGCTCAGAATAATGGAAAACCGTCATAAACGGGCAAATTCCGTTACTCTATTATTACTCTATTTTTTAGAAAGCACCCGTTTTTTTACGTATTTTTCCCCTGATTTCCTCTATTTGACCAATCCGGTCAGAATTGTCATGTGCTCATCAGTTTGACGTAGAAACCCACAAAACCCACGCAATCAGGCCGTTTCAGGGCAAAAAAGAACCCTTCGGAGGACATCCTCTGAAGGGTTTTTACTGGGCTACAAGGATTCGAACCTTGAAATGACGGAGTCAGAGTCCGTTGCCTTACCATTTGGCGATAGCCCAAAATCACTTTGACAAGTATAGACCAATCAAAGAGAAAATGCAAGCGGAAAATGAATTATTTACTGCGATAATTTATGGTCAGCGACCGTTCAGCTTCTCAATGATCCCGGGAAGCTCCGCATCCACGATGTCGTTGGCGAGCTGGCAGGTGCCGGCATTGGCATGACCGCCGCCGCCGTAGGAGAGGCAGAGATCGCCGATATTCACATTGGACGCTTTGTTCACAATGGATTTGCCGATCATGACGGCAGTGTTCTGCTTTCTGAAGCCCCAGGCCACATGGACGGAGATTTCAATCTCCGGATGCATCGCATAGATCATGAAGCGGTTGCCGGCATAGATCGTGTCTTCTCCGCGAAGATCGATGACGATAACCCGGTCATGGACCTTGGCAATGCGCTGAAGCTGCGCCTTGAAGAGCTCCTGCTGCTCAAAGTAAAGATCGGTCCGCTCTTTGACATCCGGAAGCTGTAAAATCTGGCTGATCGAATGCTGCAGGCAGTAATCAATGAGCTCCATCATCAGATCGTAATTGGAGATCCGGAAATCATGGAAACGGCCCAGACCCGTCCGGGCGTCCATGATGAAATTCAGCAGCACCCAGTCCTTCGGATCAAGGATCTCGTCTACGGTGAAGTCCGCGGAGTCGCCCTTGTCCACGGCCCACATGATCTCGCTGGAGACCCGCTTAAAGGTCTTTTCTCCGCCGTAATAATCATAGACGACACGGGCGGCGGATTTGGCATACGGATCAATGATGAAGCGTTTTTTGATGTCTGATGTGGCCACACGGGAAAGCTCGCTCTCGTGGTGGTCAAAGGCCAGCCCCACTCTGGGATCGAAGGGGAGATTGGTGGTGATATCGTTTTCCGTGATCTCGATCTTGCCATCCTGCACATCCTTGGGATGGACGAATTTGATCTCCTCGATCAGATTCATTTCCTTTAAGAGCATCGCACACACGAGACCGTCAAAATCACTTCTGGTCACCAACCGCTTTGCCATGAGACTATCTCCCTTCTTCTAGCTGTGATCAAGATCCGCCGCCGAATCATCAGCGGCGAGAAGTCATTAACCAATACAGGATACCACATTTACCCGAGCCCCGTCAAATCCGTTTTCACCTGGGGACGGTTATCCGGCGTGGAAACGGTGTCCTGGATCTTTACCTCTCTGTACACAGAATTGATCGAGAGATCGTACATCTTATTCGTGGCAAAGCCCAGCACCATCGGCCGCTCAAGGATGCGGGTGTTTTCTCTGATGACGATTCCCTGCTCGCCGTTTGTCAGCTGGACATAGCTGCCCACAGGCAGGATATGGAGGCATTCACCCAGCGCTTCTACATATTTTTCCTCATATTCCTCCGGCTCCTTTGACATGATCATAAAAGCGGAAAAGGGCGATTTGGGAGCCTTGTAAGGACGGACAGCCGTGAGCACATCATAAATATCCGCCACCTTCAGGATCTTTGTGCCGGGAAGGAGCGTCTGCTCCTCGTGTCCCAGGCCGAAATGATTGATCATGTCCTTGGAGAGCTGGATCAGATATCGCCTTACCCCGGCAGGATAGGCATAGTTTTCCTTTAACAGGGCATAGCCCTCCTGCCTTGCGGCGCGTACCTGGCTCAGCTCCTCCGGCGTCAGCGTGCCGGTTTTGACTAAAAGCTCCTGCGGCGCAAGATATTTGCCCAGATCGTAAAACAGCGCGGCCTCCACCAGATACTTTCGCTCCTTCATTTCCAGATTCAGGACGCCGGAGATCAGAGAGGTCAGGATCGCCACATTCAGGATATGCTTGCTGACAAAATCCTCCTTGGAGCGCAGAGACTGGTTAAAGTGCATGGGGCCCTTCATGAAGCCGAATTTGCGGACGATCAGCTCAACCGTTTCCTCAAGATTTTTGATCGGTTTTCCTGCGATCACATTTCTGCAGATCTCATCCACCACATGGGCTTCCATCGTCTGGAAGGACTCCAGCTCCAGAAGCTCACTGCTGATCTCGGGAACGGGCTCCTGCTCATCCAGCACATAGATGCCGAAGAGCTTCATTTTCCGCAGATTGGCGATCACGCCGCTGTCCACGGGAGTGCCGCTTCCGTACAGCAGCACGCCGTCCGTGTTAAAGATCGGACGGACCAGGCGCCCCTTCGGTTCAAGTTGGCTGATTTCCACAAACCGCATATAAAACCTCGTATCAAAGGAAATGATAACAAATGTACAGACGGAAACAGATGGAAGAATTATAGCTTACGCCGGATTATCCAGCAAGTATTTTTCCATTTTCAGGAGCATTTCCTCCAGTGAGTCAAGAAGCGCCTGCTCCGTCTGTTCCACGAGTGTGCTCTTTTTGTATTTTCTGGAAAAGGCGGGCGTGGGCTTCGGGGAAAACTTCAATCCCCTGCATGCGGAGAGCAGATCCGGGAGCTTCCGGACATTGTATTTTGCATCCTCTCTGACCTGAGCCAGGATAAGTCCGCCGTCACCGGTCAGCTTCACCACATACAGATGGTGCGCCCGGCTGCGGATCAGGGAGACCCGCAGCAGATTGGAAAGGGGCCTGGGCACCTTCCCGAAACGCTCCTCCAGCTCTTCGTTCATGGCCTCCAGCTCTTCCTGTGTCTCCAGGGCGGCAATGCGTCTGTAGATTTCCAGCTTCTCACCTTCTCCGGGGATATAGCCCTGTGGAATATAGGCATCCAGACTCAGATCCGCTGTGGTCTCGAAGTTCTCCTCCACCTCCTCGCCCTGGAGGGTTTTTACGGCTTCTCCCAGCATCCGGCAATAGAGGTCATAGCCCACGGCCTCAATGTGACCATGCTGCATTTTGCCCAGGAGATTCCCGGCCCCTCTGATCTCCAGATCCCGCATGGCCACCTTCATTCCGCTGCCCAGATCCGTGAACTCCCGAATGGCGGAGAGACGCTTTTCCGCCACCTCCTTCAGGATCTTATCCTTGCGGTACATTAAAAAGGCATAGGCGGTACGGTTGGAACGGCCCACCCGGCCGCGCAGCTGGTAGAGCTGCGAGAGCCCCATCCGCTCGGAATCGTGGATGATCAGCGTGTTCACATTGGGAATGTCCATGCCCGTTTCGATGATCGTGGTGGACACGAGCACATCGATGCTGCCCTCCACGAATTCCGCCATGATATTCTCCAGCTCTCCCTCGGGCATCTGACCGTGCGCATAGGTGACGGTGGCCTCGGGCACCAGCGCCTTTACCCTGGCGGATATCGTGGCGATATTGCCGATCCTGTTGTAAACATAATAGACCTGGCCGCCGCGGGAAAGCTCTCTTTTGATCGCCTCCCGGACGATCTCCTCATTATATTCGCAGACAAAGGTCTGGATCGGCATCCTGTCCTCCGGCGCTTCATTCAAAATGCTCATATCCCTGATCCCTGCCAGGGACATATGCAGCGTGCGCGGGATCGGCGTCGCGGAGAGCGCCAGCACATCCACATCCGCCTTGAGCTTTTTGATCTTTTCCTTATGCCCCACGCCGAAGCTCTGCTCTTCATCGATGATCAGGAGACCAAGATCCGTAAACTGGACATCCTCTGAGAGCGCGCGATGGGTCCCGATCAGGATATCCACCTGTCCCTTTCGCAGCTGGTTCAGGATGATCCTCTGTTCACCCGGACTGCGGAAACGGCTGAGCATTTCAACGGTCACGGGGAAGTCCTTCAGCCTTTGCCGGAAGGTCTGATAGTGCTGGCTGGCCAGGATCGTGGTGGGGACCAGAAAGACCACCTGTTTGCCGTCCTGAACCGCCTTGAAGGCTGCTCGCAGAGCCACTTCTGTTTTGCCGAAGCCCACATCCCCGCAGAGCAGTCTGTCCATGATGCGGGGGCTTTCCATATCCGCCTTGGTTTCCTGAATGGCCTTCAGCTGGTCGTCTGTTTCCTCAAAGGGAAAGAGCTCCTCAAATTCCCGCTGCCAGACGGTGTCTTTGGAAAAGGAATAGCCGGTTTTTGCCTGCCGCTTCGCATAGAGCTCCACGAGATCCTTTGCCACCTCCGCGGCCGCGGCCCTGGCTTTGGATTTTGTTTTTTCCCACTCCTTTCCGCCGAGCTTTGCCAGCTTCGGACGGACGGCATTATCCTGGGAGGAATACCGCTGGACCACGGAGAAATTGCTGGCTTCCACATACAGCACGCCGCCGTCCCTGTATTCCAGCTTCATATAATCCTTTGCGGTGTGGGACACCACCACCTGCTCGATCCCCCGATAGATGGCCATGCCGTGGCTTTCGTGGATCACATAATCGCCCACCTTCAGATCGCTGATGTCAGAGATCCCTTTTCCGGTAAACTGTCTTGCCCTCCGCTTTTTCCTTCTGCCGAAAAGATCGCCCTCGGAGACGACCACAAACCGAAGATCCGGGTAATCAAAGCCTCTGGCCACGCCGCCCGTGCTGACCATCAGTTCCCCCGGGGCAATGGGCCTGTCCTGATCCTCAGAGTAAAAGGCGCCCAGATCCCGGTCAAAAAGCTCGTCGGCAAAGCGCTTTGCCCTTGTTCGGGAGGGGGAGAGCAGGAGGATTTTGTATTTTGCCTTCCGGTAACGCGTAAGATCCTGGGCCAGTGCTTCAAAGCTGCCCAGATAGGAGGTCATGGAGCGGACGCGGATCTCTGTTTTCCAGTCGGGCTTTACGATGGGGTCGGCAGCATCCAGTGTCTGCAGAGAGAGGGTGGTCATCGCGGAAAGCTTTTGCCGCACCCTTTCGGCGCCTGCGCTCAGGGAAAGCTGGCTTTTCAGGATATAGCCCCCGTCATAACGGCTTTTCAGGCTTTCCCCGTAGCCCTCCGCGATCCGGTCAAGCTCCTGATTAAGGCGCCCCGGCTCATCCAGGAGGATCAGGCTTTTTTCCTGTGGAAGAAGATCGCACAAAAGCCCGGCGTCCGGATAAAAATAGCGGATAAAGCCGTCCGGATTATCGGGCCGCAGGCCGTTTCCGGCGGTTTCGGCAAGCTCGTCCAATAATCCCTTCAGACGATGGGCCTCCTCCGTCTTCATGCTCTCCCGCAGCTCCTTTACCCTTGCGGCCCCTTCTTTTTTTATGCCGGCGATTCCCCGGCTCAGCGTTTTTTTCGAAAGGGGGAGCTCTGCCGCACAGAAGATTTCGATCTCCTTCAGCGCCTCTGCGGAGCGCTGGGTTTCCGGATCGTAGCAGCGGATGGACGAGATCTCATCGCCCCAGAGCTCCAGCCTGACGGGGCGCTCCAGCGTGGGGTCATAGATATCCAGGATGCCGCCGCGGATGGAATACTGCCCGGGCTCCTCGGCCTGCGGCGTGCGGACATAGCCCATGGAAACAAGTGTTTCCGGGAATTCCTCCGCCGAAATGCTGTCGCCTTCCTTCAGGGAAAGCATCCGGGAGGCATATTCGGAAAGCCCGGGAACAGGCGTCAGAAGCGCATCCACCGTGGTCACGACGGTAAGCGCTTCCTTTGCCAGGAGCTTCCTGCAGACCTGCAGGCGTTCGGCGGAAAGCGCGTTGCCATGAAGGTCGGCCTGATAAAAGAAAAGATCCCTGGCAGGATAGTAGATCGTGTTCCGGTCATAGAAACGATACTCCTCGGCGATCTTTCCCGCCTCCTGTTCTTCGGCGGTGATGATCAGGCGGACGGGGTAGTCCGCCGCGGCGCCGGAAAAGAAATGGAGCTTCTGGGAGTCCAGACAGCCGGATACGGAAACGCTCTTTTGTTCCTTCAGGGTGCGCAGGAGCTTTTCCCAATGGGCATAGCTTTCCAGGGGTTCAGTCAGTGTCCTCATGTATTCTCCTTAGGCGGCAGCGCATTAAACCGGTTCATCGCTGAGTCCGGGCCGTCCTTCAGGATCGCGGCGGCTGCCAGGGCGGCAAGGCGGATCCCATGCGCGAAGTCTTCCCGGTCCTCCGGGGCAGGGCGGCTCAGCACATGATCCACCAGTTCATCGCCTGAAGCATCGCCCACGCCGATGCGGATGCGGATAAAATCCTCTGTGCCCAGCTGGGCGATGATGCTTTTCAGACCGTTATGGCCTCCCGCTGAGCCTTTTTTCCGGATGCGTATCCTTCCGGCAGGCAGGTGGATTTCGTCTGAGATCACAATAAGATGGGAGTTTATGTCGATATGGTAATAATCCGTTACGGCACGTATCGCTTCTCCGCTGAGATTCATATAGGTTGTAGGCTTCAGCAGGAAAACGGGGATGTCCTCAATCTCTCCCCGTCCAAGCATCCCGCGGAATTTCCTTCCGACGGAAGGCGGGCCGAAATGATAGCTTTCGATCAGCTCGTCCAGTGCAAGAAATCCGGCATTATGACGGGTCTGATGATATTCTTTCCCCGGATTTCCCAGACCGGCGATGAGCCACTGCGGAGGAGAGGAAACAAGTCTGAGCATAGGCAAAATACCTCAGTATCGACAAAAGGGCATTCCAAAAGGAGGCAGACTTTTCAGACTGCCCCCCCTGCGTTCATTAGGAACTGTTAAAGAATAACTTTTAGAATTCACTGGTTAAAGAATGTAACGGTTTCCCCTTTCCGTGACAATGCGGATATCGTTTTCTCCCTTGTAGTAGGAGTTTTCCGGGATCGTGGATCTGGATTCCACGATGCAGTTTTCGATCGTGACATTGTTTCCGATATAGACATCATTTAAAATGATGGAATTCCTGATCACGGAGCCGTTGCCGATGAAGCCGTTCTTGAACACAAGCGACCCTTCCACCGTGCCGTTGATAATGGAGCCGCTGGCGATCAGGCTGTTCTCCACTTTTACGCCGTGATTGTATTTCGCGGGAGGGAGATCGTCGATCTTCGTGGAAATATGGGGATACTGACGGAAGAAATCCCGCACCTCTGCCTTCAGGAAATCCATGTTGGTCATGAAATAATCCCTGACCGATGCGATGTTGCGCCAGTATGTTTTCAGCTTGTAGCCGTAGATCCGTTTCACATCACGATAGCGGATCAGCACATCCCTGACGAAATCATACTGATCCTCTTCGGCGCATTTCTCGATCATTTCGATCAGGAGCCTTCTGCGGATCACATAGATCCCGCAGGAGATCGTATTGGATTTCGCCAGAACGGGTTTTTCCTCAAAATCCGTGATCCGGGCTTCCTCGTTCATTTTGATCGTACCGTAGCGCTCGATCCGTGCATCCGGCTCCATGTCCTTGACGACCACGGTGATATCCGCCTGCTTATCGATGTGGTACTCCAGCAGGGAGTTGTAGTCCATCTTGTATACACCGTCTCCGGAGGAAATGATCACATAGGGCTCATGACTTTCCTTCAGATAGCCGAGGTTCTGGTAGATCGCGTCCGCGGTGCCCCGGAACCACTGGGAATTATCCGGCGTCATGTTCGGGGTAAACACGGTAAGTCCTCCCTGCTTGCGCCCGAAATCCCACCACTTTGAGGAGCTTAAATGCTTCTGCAGACTTGCCGCGTTAAACTGTGTGATGACGCCCACCTTCTGCACATGGGAATTGGACATATTGGAGAGCACAAAATCTATGGCCCTGAAGGAACCGGCAATGGGCATGGCGGCAATGGCCCTTGTGTTGGTCAGCTCCTTCATGCGGTGGGTGTGCCCCCCCGCCAAAACGATTCCTACTGCCTTCATAATTTATCTCCTCTGTTTCAGCGGTTTGCGCCGCTGCAATTTCTGACTTACTGATGCCGGTCTGGTCAACCTGTTTGCCTGAAACGGTTTACGCGTCTCCTCTCACCAGGGTCCGCCCGCTCTTCAGCTGGCCGTTCGGGTAATCTCCGGGAAGCGTCTCGCCGGCAATACAGACATTCTTGCCGATGGTCACATTATCAGGCACAACAGATTTCTCCGCGATCGTCACGATCCCGTGATTATAGATGTGCGGCGCGGTCTCGTTTTCTTCCTCATCGCCGCTTCCGATGACCACATTATCGCCGATCGTCACCTCTTCTGCGATGATGCCCTTTGTGACCTGGCAGTTCTCACCGATCACCGTGCCGTTCATCAGAATAGAGTCCCTGATCACGCTGCCTTTGCCGATCCGGACATCACAGCCGATCACGGAGCTGTATACTTCTCCGTAGATCTCGCTTCCTTCGCCGATGATGCAGCGTTCCACGCCGCAGCCCCCGTTGAAAAACTGGGGAGGGATCGAAGTGGCCTCCGTATAGATCTTCCAATATTCCTCATACAGGTTGAATTCGGGCACGATATCGATGAGCTCCATATTGGCTTCCCAATAGGAATTCAGCGTCCCGACATCCTTCCAGTAGCCGTTGAATTCGTAAGCGTATAGCGGCTTTCCGAGGCTGTGGCAGTACGGGATCACATGCATGCCGAAATCCAGCGCGCTCTGATCCTTCAGCGTCTGCAGGCTGTCCTTCAGCGTCTGCCAGTTGAAAATATAAATTCCCATGGAGGCCAGATTGCTGCTGGGATGCTTCGGCTTTTCTTCAAATTCGCTGATCTTTCTCTGATCGTCCGCAATCACGATCCCGAAACGGCTGGCTTCCTCAATGGGCACGGGCATCACGGCGATGGTCACCTCGGCCCCTCTGCTTTTATGGAAATCCAGCATCACTTCATAATCCATTTTATAGATATGGTCTCCGGAAAGGATCAGCACATAATCCGGATTAAAGCTTTCCATATAATCCAGGTTCTGATAGATGGCGTTGGCAGTGCCGGTGTACCATTCCGTGTCTTCGCTTTTCTCATAAGGCGGCAGAACACTCACGCCGCCCACATTACGGTCCAGATCCCAGGGGATCCCGATGCCGATATGGCTGTTTAGCTTGAGGGGCTGGTACTGCGTCAGGACACCGACCGTATCTACACCGGGGTTAATGCAGTTGCTCAGAGGAAAATCAATGATACGGTATTTTCCCCCGACGGCAACGGCAGGTTTGGCAGTTTTTTGAGTCAGCACACCAAGCCGGCTGCCCTGTCCCCCTGCCAGGAGCATGGCAATCATCTCTTTTTTGATCATCTCGCAAACCCCTTTCTGAATAACAGATAGAATGCGTCAGTTGATTATAGCATAGATTTTTAATTATGGGAATATGCAACAAAAAAATGATTGAAGATGGGAAAATTTTGTGACATTTTTATTGCCTGCCCGGGAACAGTCAATTGATTTATTTAGATTTCCAAAAAAGAGCGCATTGCGTCCACGCCGCCGGCAAGATTCAGAATACTTTCCTTATTATTCTGCAGATAATCAATGAGGGAATCGCGGTCTTCATCGGAGAAGCCGCTGCTGGATAAAAGCGATGCGCTCCATTCCTCCGGCGCAGGAGAAAGGGCTTTTTGTTTTTTGGCAGGGGTAAAATCCGCGAGTCCTCCGGTGTTATCCGGGGAAGCAGTCTTTTTTCTGAAAGAAATCTTTCCTTCGGCCCTGGAACCTTCGCCGATAAACTCAACATATATTTCCCTGTCCCCTTTCGCTCCGCGAAAGATCTGGGACACGGACATCCTGACATCCCTGTCCATTTTCGTCCTCTTTTGGAATTGAAAAGCTTTCCGCCTGAAATTTTTTTGCTGCCCCGCTACAGAAACTTGACGCCGCAGCAAAAGTATTGTATCATACTTGGCGTTGTCTGAAAAGACAACGCAATCGGGGTGTGGCTCAGCTTGGTAGAGCGCTTCGTTCGGGACGAAGAGGTCGCAAGTTCAAATCTTGTCACCCCGATTTTTTATGCTTTGATCTGACCTTCAAATATATCCAAAACGAATTAAGCAGATTCGTTTGGATATCGTCACTCGCAGAATAATTGACGGTCCCGCAAGTGGAGACCGCACGGATAATCTTGTTTTGAAGTTTCGAATTTTGGGGGTTGACAAGCATATTTCAAAATGTTATTCTGTGATTCGCCGCTTGCGGGGAGGCCCCCGACAGCGGCAGCGAACCTTGACAACTGAACAGCAGCAGGACCCTGAAGAGACAATAATCTTTAGGGAAATGAAAAGAATGTAAGCATACATTCGACATGTTAATTATTCGTAATCCAAACGAATTAAGCCAGATCATAGAATCTGGAGTCAATTCAAACTTAAACTCAAAAGAGT
>ODAI011886312.1_pt1 | contig 10811 bp, 3 predicted proteins | sample 1539321 | NCBI WGS metagenome assembly ODAI01 (sample SAMN02144231, study PRJEB22623) | gut metagenome | biome: sheep rumen | host: Ovis aries | place: New Zealand | reverse complement strand
TGTGGTCGCGATGGGATATGCGTCCTCCGTCTACCATTTCTTGGCGCGGGCCAAAGGCGGCTCGCCCGGTTCGGTGGGTTTGTATTCATCAATGGAAGGCAACTCCAAAGGCAGTTTCGATTCGTCCATAGCGTAAGGCATTCCGTCCTTGTAGTAAATCGGGAACGGCTCGCCCCAATAGCGCTGGCGGCTGAAGATGGCATCGCGGAGGCGGTAATTCGTCTTGCCCGTGCCGACACCCAATTTCTCCAATTCCTCAATCATACGCTCAATGGCTTTCTTCACGGTCAAGCCGTTAAGGAAGCCCGAATTGACCAATTCGCCGTCCTTGGCATCAAAACTTTCCTCCCAAGTGGCGGGGTCGGTCGGCTCGGTGCCGGGTTTCTTCACCACTTGGATGATGGGCAGGCTGAAGTGACGCGCAAAGGCGAAGTCGCGGCTGTCGTGGCCGGGCACGGCCATGATGGCGCCGGTGCCGTAGCCCATCAGCACATAGTCGGCAATCCAAATCGGGAGTTTCGCGCCCGTGATGGGGTTGATGCCGTAGGCACCCGTGAAGGCGCCGCTCACCTTGCGCACCTCGGCCATGCGCTCGCGCTCGCTGCGGTTCTTGGTGCGGGTGATGTAGTCTTCCACCTCAGCGCGTTGCGCCTCGGTGGTGATTTCCTTCACCAACTCATGCTCGGGAGCCAGCACCATGAAGGTCGTGCCAAACAAAGTGTCGGCACGGGTCGTAAACACCTCTATGTCGATGTCTTTTCCATCCACTTTGAAGATGACGGATGCGCCCATCGACTTGCCCACCCAGTTGCGTTGAATGTCTTTCACCGACTCGCTCCAATCGACCGTGTCGAGGCCTTCGAGCAGGCGGTCGGCGTAGGCCGTGATACGGAGCAGCCATTGCTTCATCGACTTGCGCTCCACGGGGAAGCCGCCGCGCACCGAGAGGCCGTCGGCCACCTCGTCGTTGGCAAGCACCGTACCCAATTCGGGGCACCAGTTCACCAAGGCCTCGGCCTGGTAGGCCAAGCGGTAGTTCATCAGCACCTCTTGTTGTTCCTTCTCGCTCATCGCCTTCCATTCGGCGGCGGTGAAGCCCAGCGGCTTGCTCTCGGCCACGTTGAGGCCTTCGGTGCCGTGTTCTTCAAAGTAGGCCGCCAATTTGCTGATGGGCTGGGCTTTCTTGCAGCCGTTGCAATAATACGAGTTGAACAGCTGGATGAAAGTCCATTGCGTCCATTTGTAGTAGCTTGGCTCGCAGGTGCGCACCTCGCGGTCCCAGTCGTAGCAGAAGCCGATCTTGTCCATCTGCTCGCGGTAGCGGTTGATGTTCTTCTCGGTCGTCACGGCGGGGTGCGTGCCCGTTTGGATGGCGTATTGCTCGGCGGGCAGGCCGTAGGCGTCGTAGCCCATCGGGTGGAGCACGTTGAAGCCTGTCAGCCTTTTGTATCTGGCATAAATATCCGAGGCGATGTAGCCCAACGGGTGCCCCACATGCAGGCCCGCGCCCGAAGGATACGGGAACATGTCCAAGACATAGAATTTCGGCTTGCTGTGGTCGATTTCAACCTTATAGACCTTGTTGTCGCGCCAGTATTGCTGCCACTTTTTCTCGATTTCGTTGAAGTTATAGTCCATGGGATGCTGTGTTTTTCGCTGGTTTTGAAAGAAACTGCAAAGGTACAGAAAAAATGTGCACCTTTGCAAAAAATGGAAATCTCATAGGGAATCAAAACAAAAAAGTTTCGCCGAGGCGAAACTTTTCCGTGTCTCACGACACTACAAAAAAACACCTAAGTAATTATGATCAATCTTCTTTCTTTCTAAGGAAGGCGTAGGCCAAACCAAGGCCACACAACAGGCCAATGCTCCCGCCCAAAGGGGCGAATTGGTCGGTGGTGATGTTCTGTGTGGGTATGATGGCCTGACCCGTTCCAACTGGCAGACGATTGTTGCCATCGTGCTCTTCTTCCGAAAGGATGAACACCTGGCCACGGGCTGCTGTCGCTCCGGCAACAACCATCACGAACAGCAAGGCAAGCGTTTTGAAACAATTCTTTCTTTTCATATCTTTGGCTCCTTTTTATTTGATGATCAACTTTTGGGTTTTCACTTGTTTGTCGCCCGTCAAGCGGAGGATGTACATCCCTGAGGCGGCACGGGGCAGGCTGATGCTGCTTTGGGTGCCTGCCAGGCGTTGGCTGGCGATGCAGCGGCCTTGGACGTCGAACACCGACAGCTCGCCCGAACCGTTCACCACCAGCTCGTCGCCCATCTGGAAGGCGAAGGTGGCGCTTTCGGCTTCGTCGGCGTTCTCTTCCACGTCGGTGACGTCAAACACGAGCTTGAAGCGCGACAGGTAGTCGGTGGTGGTGGCCTCGAAACGGTATTCCGATTGCTTCAGGCAGTCCACATCCACGCCGGCGAGGTTGTCGATGAGGTGCAGGTGCTGGAAGTCGCCGTGCATGGTTTCCCAACGCATGGTGTAAACGCCGTTTTGCGAGGCTTTGAAACGCACGGCCACCGTGCTGGTGCCTTCGGGGGCAAACAAGACCTGGTAGTCAGTGCCGTCCACGCTGGCGTAGAGCAACGAGTTGCCTAAACGCATGTCCTTCAGCTTTTCACCGCCGCCCAGTTCCGGACGGTTCATCTCCACCGTGGTCAGGTCGTAAAAGCCGTCCACATCGTAGCAGAACAGGTTCACCAAGGGATAGTTGAGGTTTTGGCCTCGGAAGTAGGAGAATTCATTGCCCGTTGCCGCACGCATGGTGTTATTGAAACTCAGTGCCCCGTTATTGGCTGTCTTGATGAAGAAGCCTTGGTGGGGATGGATCACTCTTGGGGCATATTCTTTGTTATCACCCTGACTTGTGGTATAGGAGATGTAACGCTGTTTGTCGGCATCAAAGAGATAGTAGGTGTTGCTGTGAATGGTGCCTGTGTTGGCGCTGACCAGAGCGTTGAAGTCCAGGTAGCTCTGGTAGGGGTTGCCCACCAGGTTGAGACCGCGCAGTTCTTCCGAGTAGCCCGACATGTTGAAGTTGTAGGGTGAGTTGGAGAGCTCTTCTTCCGACTCAAAGTCTCCGTTGTTGAGGATACCATCGGCCATGAGTATGCTGACTTTCGACACGCCCATCATGTAGCCCTTGCCCTTTCGCAGCGTGCTCTCGTTCTCATATCTGAGGTTCTGGTGCTTGCCCGAGCCGTCGATGTCTTGGTGCCAGTGGTCCATGAACTCAGCGGTGCCTTCGCGCTTGAAGTTAATCCAGTGGCGGCTGGGCTCGTGGAAGCAGTAGAAGTCGAAGCTGTAAGGTTGTTTGTTAGTCCAGTCGCTGAATTCGCCCGAGCTGGGCCAGTGGCCGCTGTTGCCCCACTTGCCGTAAGGCGTGTTGGTGGGGAAGTAGCCCACGGTACCCGGAGCGGTGTTCCATTCGATGACCGGCGGGGCCATGTAGTCGCGGCTGCGGGAGTTGTCATCGTCATCGATGATGCCCTCCGTTTTCAGCCTCGCGAAATCGTTTTTGATGCTATAGCTCTTTCCACCTGTTTCAGGGTCGGTGTTGCCGCTGTGGTAGGTGATGCCTAACGGGGCGGCTTTCAAGGCCGAGCTGAACATGTGCCAGTCGTAGGGCTCTCCGCCAAGGCTGAGGTAGGCTTTGCCGTTGGAGTTGTCGAAGGTGACGCCCACGCGGGCAGTGAGTTCATCGTTGACCGTGGCCTGGGTGATGCCTATGTTCTCGTGGATGTGCAGCGGCACGGCTGTGTTGCCCGTCACGTTGATGGCAACGGGGGTGGTGTTCTTGGCCGTCACGCCGTTGGTCTTGTAGAGATACATGGCGGCCTTGGGGTTGTTGTAGGAGGTGAGGCCCTGGAAGTCCTTTCCTGTCTTATCTGCTGGTATCAGGCTCTTATAGTTAGGCTTCTTCCACATGTCGTTGACGTTGTCGTCGTATTTCATGTAGATGCCGTCTTCGGTGCCTACCACGTTGAAGTCGTTGAACATAAGCACGGGGTAGTCGTCGTTGATGGTGCTGGCCATGGTGCGCGTCCACGGGGTGTAAATTGGAGCTCCTACAGTCGCATTATTTGTCGCATTATTTTCAGCCACCCAGTTGTTGAGTGCGTCAACAAGGCCGTTGAATTGGACCTTTTTATCTTTGTAGGTCAAGCCTGTTGTCGTCGGGATGTAACTGGTATTGTCGTTATCGAATTTTTCGACTTCCTGGTCTTTATGTGCGAAGCCATACTTGCCATGGGACAGGCTGACAGGCTTGTAGGTGCGGCGCAATTTAGAGGCTTCCGGATTTGAATAGTACCATTGTCCGGTCCCACCACCTGTTTTCCCTTCAGGTGTGAAGCAATATTTGATTGCATTCAAGGCATTGTTGTTTGCTGAAATCCAGTAGAACTTTTTTTTAGTATGATCTTCATTATCAAGGTAGGAGTCGGGGGTGTTGGTCTCGTTGTTGTAGCGCACATACACGTTTTCGATGGTGCCTTCGTTCCCGCCGGCGATGCCGCCCACCTTATAATTGGGTTCTGTGAGGAACTTCACATTGGAGAAGCTGTTTTTCAGTGTAGTACCCGCGGCCATCTTTCCTACCAAGCCGCCCACGTATTGGTCAGTTGTTGTGGTGGAAGTGGTGAAGTTAGGCATGGCCATGCAGCTGTGGATGTGGCCATTCTTCATGTTGCCCACAAGACCGCCCACCGTAGTGTTTGCTGCGCTATAGGTGGAATTGAAGTTCATGCGGGCCTCGCTGTTGGTGAGGGTGCCGCCATCCATCTCACCAGCGATGCCGCCGGCAGCATACTCAACTTCTGGGTTGTCGGACATGAAGAGGCCTTTGTCAACGAAGGTGTTTTTCACCTCGGCACCTTCGGTAAGGTAACCAAACAGGCCAAACTTCTTGATGCCCGTGAGGTAGAGGCCTTGCAAGCCCTTGATGATGTGGCCTTGGCCATCGAACTCGCCACAATACTTGTGTTTACCTTGTGTATAACCCGCAACGGATTCTTCAGAATCGTTGAACAAACTCCCATTGTTACTCCCAGGGTTACTCCCATTGTTATTGATACCAATAGTATTTTGGAACTTTTGCACCGACCCGATGGGGACCCACAAATACGCGCTCATGTCCAAGTCGTTCATGATTGTGGCTTTGGCCTTGGGGTTCTTATTTACATTCCAAGCATGGTGGTCATCGTCATCGTCGTTGTTACCTGTAGCTTCGTCGAAGGCGTTGAGGCCATTGACATAGGAAGTGAACCAAGCCAAGCCTTCAGGACTATAAATCTCCCACTCCAAGGGATCGCCTTTGCCATCGTCTGTGTTTTGATCGGGGTTGGTGATGACATAGTGGCCTTTCCAATTCGGGTCGGAAGAAGGGTTGGCTGAGTATTTCGAACCCTTCATGGGCTGTATAGTTTCGGGGTCGGTTTTCACAATTGGGTGCGTCCAGCAGCCCCAGAGGTAGATGAACTTACCAAGGAAGGGCGCCATGTTATGGCGGGTGTGTACGGCAACGTACGACTCGGAATCCTCAAAAATGGCTCCCGTCAGTTTTTCTGCAGTGTTATTTTCTCCGACGCCTGACATCAGCATCAATTTATACATCCAGTTCTCCATAGGATCAGGAGAAGACACATTAGGAGAAGACACATTGGCATAGTCGCCGCCAAATTCCACGGCAGTGGCAATCACGGGGCAGAAACCCTTGAGCACGCTGAATCCGATGCAGGAATAAGGCTCGTCCTCGTCGGGGTCAAAGCCTTCAACTCCGTCCTTATTTTCATATCCAGAAATGTCTGACAACAAGGTGATGACTGAAATCTTGTTATCATGAGCATTACTGTTTTCGTGCTCCGGGTATTTATATTCGCTGCGAGGCAGGAAAACGTTGTTGAGCTTGCTGTTGGCGGGGGTGAGGCTAGCGTTCCAGGTGTAACTCACCCAAGTGTCCTGGTCGATGTCGGAGCTGAAATTGCGGTCAACTTTGAGGCCGTGCACGTTATCGGCGTCGGAGGCTTGGTCGCCCACATAGAGACGGCCATCCAGATAGATGCCGCCGCCTTGCTTGCTGGCGGGCACGTGGTTGTAGTTCACTTCGCACTTGCCCATCATTTGCATCATGGCAGGGCCTATATTTTCGCCTTCAGTCTGATAGCCGATGTAGATGCCACCGCCTGCTTCCGAAGCGAAGTTTTCGTTGATTTGGCCTTTTCCTTCGGCACTGACTTCGCCCTTCGTTCCTGAGAAGACGAGCTCGCCGTTTGCTTGGTCGATGCAAATGCCGCCGCCATACCGGGCGGTGTTCTCGTTGATTTGGGGGATGTCCACTGGCTTTTCTTGGTTGGGGTCGTCCCTGTCGGTTATGGCACGGGAGGCAGGTGCTGCCGTGGTATCGCCCTCGGGCGTGCTGGCAAGCATGGCCTGCTGCAAGGGCGTAAGCTCCATGAAGAAGGGGTTCTCGTCCACGGCGGGATAGATGCTCTTCGGATGGTTGCCTTCAGCTGCCTTGCTGCTGCTGGGGATTACCACCTTCAGTGCCGGGCTGGCATCGAAGTAGTTCTTGGTTCCCTTGCTGTATTTGCCGTAGGCCACCACATAATACGTGCCTGCGCTAAGTCCTTTAACAGTAACCCTCGAACAGCCTTCATTACGGACGTAACTATACATGCTTTCTGGATAGGTAGTGTTTATAGAAGCTGAATTACCATTAGCAACATTAAACGTGATCTTTGTCACACCAGGCCAGTTGGTGGTGTTCCATTCTTGGTTTGCTGGAAGATTCGGATAAGGATTCGTGGAATAGGCGATGCCGAATTCTTTGGCGGTTGCTCCACTTTCCATGGCAAGGCCTCTGTCCACATGGTGGAAGTGGACAATGAAACTGTCGATGGTGATGTTTTCCACCTCGAGGATTTCGAGGATGGGGTGGGGTTCGCGTTCCATGATCTCGAACCTGCCTGAGCCGCCATACACGCCGCCACCTTTTCCTTGGTCGGCCTTGTTGTTGTTGATTTGGCCGCCATACATGAGGATTTGGCCGCTTTTGATGTAAACGCCGCCGCCGTCGCCGGTTTCGGCGGTGTTGTTGTTGATGCGGTCGCCATGGATGGTGATGTTACCTTCGTGGTTGTTGATGCCGCCGCCGTTCAAGTAGGCGGTGTTGTTTTGGATGCGGCTGGCCTTGGATGCGGTAAAACCGTAGCTGTCGCAGGGGCCTACCACGATGTTGCCCATTTGGGTATAGATGCCGCCGCCACGCCCGGTTTTGGCCTTGTTGTGGTCGATGTAGGAGCCATATACACGCAACTCTCCCTCATGGTTGTCCAAGCCGCCGCCGTTGATGTCAGCTTCGTTGCGAAGAATGTCACAATGCTCGGCGAAGATGCTGCCTTTTTTGAGGTAGATGCCGCCGCCGCGCCCGGTGATGTCATCACCTAGTAAAACATTGCCGTAGACCTTGTTATCATTGAGGTGGCAGTGGAGGAGGCGCACGGTGTAGCCCGACGGGTCGGTGTGGGGGCCTTCGCAGAAGAGGCCGCCGCCATTGCCGCCCGTGCCGCTGCCATTGCCGGTGGAACCATACGACATGCCAGCCTCGTTGTTGGTGATCGTGGCGAAGCGCACGTCGAAGCGGCCAACGTGGGTGTTGAGGCCGCCGCCGTTCTTGCCGGCTTTGTTGGAGTCGACTTTGGTGCCCTTTGGCATAACCACAGTTTCAATTTGCTGGGAAGTGATAGTGGTGTTTTCGATGTCATAATCGGGCCAAACGGTGATGTTGCCATGGTGAGTATAAACACCGCCGCCGCCGCCATTGGTGGCCGTGTTGTTGCTGATGTCGCCGCCTGTGATGGAGATGTTGCCGAAATGGTCGTCGATGCCGCCGCCGTTCAAGTAGGCGGTGTTGTCGAGGACTTTGGAAGTGATGAGATTGATGGTGCCTTGGTTGAGATAGACACCGCCGCCACGCCCCTTATTCTCGCCTGTGCCAGAGGCCGTGTTCTTATAGATTAAGGTGTTGGTGATGTCCACCTCACCGTCGCCCGCGTTGATGCCGCCGCCGTTGCCGTCGGTGGCCGAGTTTTTGGTGATGCGGGTGTGGGTGGTTTCCGAGGCAGGGGCGTATGGGTCGGTGGTGGGCCAATCCAGCGGTTCCCAGCCTGGCGTGGTGGTATTCCATACATTTCCGACTACGTCAAGCTTGCCTTTGTCCACATACACGCCGCCGCCGCCTTTGGCCTGGTTGTTGCTGATGTTGGCGCCGCCTTGGATGGTGGTGGTGGATTGGTTGTTGGGCACACTCACATACACGCCTCCGCCCAATTCACCGGCAGTGTTGTATTCGATGTTGCCGCCGTTTACAAACACCGTGCCGCCCATCACGCAGATGCCGCCGCCGTTGCCGTGGAGGGCCTTGTTGCCTGTGTCGAGGTTGGTCTTGCCGATGGTGCCACCGGCCACGGTGACCGTGCCTTGGTTTTTGCGGGAATCGGTGCGGTCATACAACACATACACGCCCCCGCCGTCGGTGTAGGCTTGGTTTTGGTACATCTCAAGGGTTTTGCCCGTTTTGCCGATGTTCACATTGAGAGTACTGACAATGGTGTTGTTGGTGAATTTGCTGGCAATATACATTCCGCCGCCAAAGCCGGGTTTGTTGTCGTTTATTGCTTTGTTGCCGTAAATCAAACCACTTTCGGCATTGACTGTGAGAGTACCTGCACCATAAGTTCCCGGTGCGTCCGCATAATTGTAATCCTGAAGGAATGTATGGCCTGCGGGGTATTCATATTTCTCAATGTAGATGCCTGCGCCAGCCATTTCGTCGCCCGTGGTTGTGTTGTTACAAACGGTACCACCCGCAATATTGACCTCACGGCGATATACACCAGACCATTGATTGTAAGCTGGATTGGGAACATTATTACCACCAACAAGAAATTGCGATGTGTTCTTGTGCCTATAGGGTGCCGCGTCTCTGATGGCAATGCCTGCGCCTTTCGGTGCCTTGTTGCCCTCGATTGTGGCTCCGGTTTGTATTTCTACATTGAACAATACCTTTGCCGTATCAGTTTCTGGATTCCATGTTCCCGAAGTGATAGCTTTGAATCCCACATCATCCGAAGCATCGATGCCGATATAGATGCCGCCTCCATATTGGGTTGCCGTATTACTATAGATATTCACACCATTTTCAAAAATGGCGTCAAAAGCACGACCATCATATTCATCCTTGGCTCCGTTGTAGGTCCAAAAATAAACACCACCACCGTCAATAGCCTTATTGTTGTATATCTTTACATCATTCGACATTTTAATTTTAGCATTGGTGGCGATGGCTCCGCCTTCTGCAGCTTGGTTGTTATAAAATTTCGAATCTTTGATAATCAGCTCAGTATCACTGGCTTCCGCTCCAGCGGCTCGCCAATTGATGACTCCACCTTGACCGATAAGCCGACAGCCATTTTTTTTCCAATACTTGTACTTGTTGTTGTAAAAGCGACAACCATCTATAGTGAGTGTACCAGTGAGGCCGCCTTCCGTACGGATGATTCCGCCAAAATGGTGAATTCCTGCACTGTTGTGGGGATGCTCACAGGAAAAGCAATGGTGTAATTCAACATTCTTAAGGGTGGCATCCCAATTGCCTGCTTGAAGATTGATGATTCTACCTGAGCCTACTCCACTGCCATCTTCTATTGCTGGACCACCCCAACAATGGTCGATTTCAACATCTTCCATCAACATAAAGCCTTTAGAAACATGACTTGTATTCTCCGAATCATCCCAGACCAAATTAATGACACCACGACTACCTGTTCCATTTCCATCACGGACTTGGAAACCAGTAATTCTCGCATGCTTAATGGTCACGTTTCCCAAATTGTTCCACATTATTCCCCTTTTGTTAGCCACAGTAGTAACATAGTCTCCTTCAAACGCTTGATAGTCCGTAGGATGATCTAAGGTTACGGTGCTTCCGCCAACAAAAGTTGCTTTGTAGAAACCTCCATCAGGCTTGGCTTCTCCAATAATATTCAGTGTTCCACCTGGTTTTACCCAAAACATTAATATGCCCTGTGTATTATCTCTACTAATCGTAACATCCTTTTTGATTTGTAGAGTTAATACATCGGTGTTTCCAATTGTAACTTGTGATTCAATGGTCATGTCATTGGAAATGGTAAAGGTCCCATTGGTTTCGCCGTTCCATTCTCCTCGTGCTTGTGCCCAAGCCAGTGTGCCGTAGCATAGCATCGCCAGCAGCGCGAGGAGGCGGAAGGGGCGTTTTTTGTGGGGTTTGGCGCTGTGTGCCATTGAGGTGTTGTTTTGTTTCTTCATATTGAGATGTTGTTTTGTTTGCGTTGGTAATTAGGTTTGTGTGAACGGCTCCTTCCCTGTGGCTGCCCTACGCGGCCCCTGCAAAGGGTGGGTTTGGTTCAAGGTTATATGCTTAAACTACTGGTTTTTCTGTAAATCACTTGGAACAGATGAGATAAAACAAAAGGCTGCAAAATGATTTGGCGGCAAGGTGGCTGAAATATCGATGTCGTCATGGTTTTATGTGGTGCTTTTGGTTTATATAATAATTAGGTGTTAAAATGGTCTTTTTTCATTTGAAGCTGCAAAAGTACAACTTTTTCTGAACATGGCGATGGTTTTGGAGAAATTTTTTTGCCTGCCGGGGAGTGAGGGCCTGCCGGGGGTGGTTGAATCCCCCCTGCCCCCCCTTGGGAAAGGGGGGGGGCCTGCCGGGGAGTGAGGGCCTGCCGGGGTTGGTTGAATCCCCCCTGCCCCCCCT
>ODAI012418601.1_pt1 | contig 10812 bp, 9 predicted proteins | sample 1539321 | NCBI WGS metagenome assembly ODAI01 (sample SAMN02144231, study PRJEB22623) | gut metagenome | biome: sheep rumen | host: Ovis aries | place: New Zealand | reverse complement strand
CCATGAAGCGGAACAATCTCAACGCCATTCGCACCAGCCACTATCCGAACAGCAGCGTGCTCTACGAGCTGTGCGACGAGCTGGGCTTCTATGTCATTGACGAATGCAACATGGAAACCCACGGAGTCTGGACCCGGATCTACAGCGGCCTGATCAAGGAGGAGGAGACCCTGCCCGGAAACCGGGAGGCCTTCCTGCCCATGATGCTGGACCGGGCGCGCAGCATGGTCGAACGGGACAAGAACCATCCCTGCATCCTGATCTGGAGCTGCGGCAACGAGAGCTACGGCGGCCGGGTGATCTGGGAGATGAGCGAGGAATTCCGCAGGCTGGATGAACCCCGCCTGGTCCATTACGAAGGGGTGGCCATGGGCCGGTCCATGGGCTATCAGGACACCACCGACATGGAAAGCCAGATGTACACCCCGGTGGCCCGGATCCGGAAGTGGCTGGCGGAAAATCCCGGAAAGCCCTTCATCCTCTGCGAGTATACCCACAGCATGGGCAATTCCAACGGCGCCATGCACTGGTATACGGAATACGCCTATGAGGAGCCCCGCTACCAGGGCGGCTTTATCTGGGACTACATTGACCAGAGCATCCGCGGCAGGGACCGCTACGGAAGGACGGTCTACGGCTACGGCGGCGACTTCGACGACCGGCCCCATGACGGAGAGTTCTCCGGAAACGGAATCTGCTTCGGAAACGGGGATCCGACCCCGAAGATGCAGGAGGTCAAATACAATTACCGCAATATCGAGGCGGAGGTGACGCCGGAGGGAATACTGATCCGCAACCGGCACCTCTTCCGCCCGACCTCGGACTTCGACTGCGCGGTGGTCCTGGAGCGGAACGGCGAGAAAATCGCGCAGGTCCGGATGGAGACGGATGTGCCCCCGCTGGGAGAGAAGAAATATGGCCTTCCTCTGGAGATTCCGGATCGGGCCGGAGAATATGCCGTGACGGTGTCCTTCCGTCTGAAGGAGGATACGGAATGGGCGCCCGCCGGGCATGAAATCGCCTGGGGCCAGGGGGTCTGGACCGTGGCCGGGGAGAAGAAGGCCGGAGCGGCGCCTGCCCCCCTGCGGGTGGTCCGGGGCATCAACAATGTGGGCGTTTTCGGAGACGGGTTCACCGCGATGTTCTCCCTCGAGCACGGTACGCTGATTTCCTATACGGTGTGCGGCCGGGAAATGCTGAAAACGCCGCCCCGCCCCGTGTTCTGGCGCGCCCCGGTCAACAACGACTGCGGCAATGGCATGCCGGCCAGATATTCCCAGTGGAAGATCGCGGACATGTACGCTTCCGCGATGGGCGCCGGGCAGCTGAAAAAGGAAAAGGATCTGGATCCGGTGATCATGAACGGGGACGGCAGCGTCACCTTCCGGACCTGGTGGAAGATGCCCTGCATTCCGCAGACGGAATGCGGAATGACCGTTACCGTGTTCCCCGGCGGCCGGACGGAGATCAGGCTGGAATATGACCCGGTGAAGGAGCTGGGCGATATGCCCCTGTTCGGTGTTTCCTTCCGGATGGACGCGGACTTCGACGAGGTGAAGTATTACGGTCTGGGTCCGGAGGAGAACTACTGCGACCGGAAGGAAGGCGCCCGGCTGGGCATCTATACCTACTCCGCCGGAGAGAACATGACGCCCTACCTGGTGCCGCAGGAGTGCGGAAACCGCACCGGCGTCCGCTGGGCGGAGGTGACGGATTTCCGGGGACGGGGCCTGAAGCTGACAGGGGAGAAGATGGAATTCTGCGCGCTGCCCTGGACCGCTCATGAAATTGAGAACGCGGCCCACGGCCAGGAGCTGCCGGTGCGGCAGTACACCGTCGTCCGGGCGGCCGGCATGCAGATGGGCGTCGGCGGGGATGACAGCTGGGGTGCCAGAACCCATGAGGAATATCTGATTGATGTGAGCAGGAAGATGAGCTTCGCCTTCTGCCTGGAGCCGAAGATCTGATCCGGCCCGGAAAGGCAAAAAAGGAGCGGCCCCTTCGGGAGCCGCTCCTTTGCTGTACGATGCCCTGTTTTACTTCTTGACATACTCCTTCATGACATAACCGGAGATATCGCCGTAGTTGATCTTATACCATTTCCCCTTTTCGGCCACGACCGTCACCTTTTCGCCGGAGGGGATCTGGGTGACGGTGGCATAGCCGGTGCCCGCGTCCCGACGGACGTTGACCTTCCTGCCGTTGCCGCTGAAGATGGTCGCGCTGAAGGACTTGAAGGGGGACTTCGTGGGGGCGGGGGTTTCACCGGGCTTCGGAGTGGCCGTGGTTCCGGGCTTCCTGGAGGTCAGGAACTCATTCTTTACATATCCGGACAGCACCCCGGACCTGACCTTGGACCAGCCGTTTTCGGAGGAAACCAGCGTGACAGCCATGCCCACATCCAGCGTGGCCCGAACCGCGTATCCCTTTTCGCTGGGACCGTGGCGGAGATTGACGGACTTCCCGTTGGGAGAGGTAATGTAGCGCGTCTTTCCGGCGGAAGGATCCTTCGTGGAAGTCGCCGCCGTGCCGGTGCCGGACTTGGGAGCGGTCTTGCTCAGGTAGGTGGTCATCATCCATCCGGATACCGGACCGGAGATCAGACTCCAGGCTCCGTTGACCTTTTCCACGGTCACCTCTGTTCCCGGGGACAGCTCTCCGTCCACGGCATAGCCCTTGCCCGCGCCGCGGCGGACGTTGACCGTGCGGTTGTTCGGATTGACAACATAGGCGGTATAGGGCGTGCCCGCGTTGCCGGATTTCTTCACCGGCGAGGAGGACAGCAGGGACTTCCGGACATATCCGGTGCCGGCGGAGGCGGAGATGTAGCTCCAGGTGGCTCCGCTGGTCAGCACCTTGACCTTGTCACCCTGATACAGCGTGGCCGTCTCGGAGAAGGAAGCCGCGGGACCGGAGCGGAGCGCGGAGTCATCCTTTGTCACATAAGCGGTGGAAGTGGAGGAGGACTTCAGATATTTCCTCATCACATAGCCTTCCGCCCCGTCGGAGAAGTGGACATAGGCCCAGTTCGAATCATATTTTTTATAGGAAACCACCGCGAAGTCCTTCCGGTAGGAATCCAGAACCTTCGCGTTGGAGTCGGGAAGCTCCCGGATCTTCAGGGAAGATGTGCCGCTGACATAATAGTATGTCGCGGCGGAAGCGACTGTCATGGGCAGCGCCAGCACAAGCACCATCAGAATCAGCAGGAAAGAACGTTTCTTCATCATTCAGAACCTCCTTATCGCCCGTCACCGGAGTATAAACCATGGTTATGATAACAGAAAGAAATCAAAATGTAAAGAGAATTTGAAAGAAATTAAATAAATTTTTAAGAAATTATGACGAAATTATTTCTTTGCTGAACAGGACGGCCTGTGGTAAGATAGCGTGGCCGGGTCAGGGAGCAGCGCTTCAGGATCGGGAGTTGACTTTAGCACGCTAATGTGATAGCATAATAAAGAACCCCATTGGATAAGGAGGAACCTTTGTGGAGCTGAACCTGAACGTACTGGATGAGCAGGAGCGGATCGGCTTCCTTCTCCGGAGCCTGTACCAGGAGCACGGTTTTACCCGGTACCGCATGAGCAAATTCGAGGAATACGACCTTTACAGCCGGAACAAGGATTTCCTGCTGAGCGAGGGCGTGCTGACCTTCACGGACCTGAACGGCCGGCTCATGGCCCTGAAGCCGGATGTGACGCTGAGCATCGTCCGGAATATGAAGGACTGCGGAAACGGGCTGCAGAAGCTGTATTACCACGAGAACGTCTACCGCGTTCCCGCCGGGTCGGACGGATTCCGGGAGGAGACGCAGGTGGGCGTGGAGTGCATGGGCCGGGTGGACGGAAAAGCCATCCAGGAGATGCTGAAGCTGGCGGCGGAAAGCCTGCGGCTTCTGAGCGGGCGGTATGTGCTGGAGATCAGCCATCTGGATCTGCTCAGCGCCATGGTGGATACCGTGGCCACGGACAACGGCACCCGGGAGCGGATTCTGCGCTGCTCCGGGCAGAAGAACCTGCACGGGATCAGCGAGATCTGCCGGGAGGCCGGCCTGGCGGAAGGGGCGGAGAGGCCGCTGCTGGAGATGCTGGGCACCTACGGCTCTCCCCGGACGGTCATGCCCGCCATCCGGCGCATCGCGGAGGAAAACGGCTGCGGAGACTATGCCCGGGAGCTGGGACAGGCCGTGGCTTCCCTGATGGGCACGGAGGAAGAGGAGCATCTGTGGATCGACTTCTCCGCCACGGAGGATCTGAAATACTATAACGGGATTGCGTTCAAGGGATTCCTGGAGGGGATTCCCGATCCCGTGCTCAGCGGCGGACAGTACGACGCGCTGATGCGCCGGATGCACCGGAAGGACCGGGCGGTGGGCTTCGCGGTCTTCCTGCACCGGCTGGACCGGCTGAACCGGGAAGGAGGGGCGAACTGAGATGGAAGCGAACCGGACGTCTCAGGTGAACTACCTGAATGTGGCCCTGCCCAAGGGAAGGCTGGGAGAAAAGGTTTACCAGCTGTTCGCGGAAGCCGGCTTTGAATGCCCTTCGATTCTGGAGAACAGCCGGAAGCTGATTTTTGAAAACCCGGAGACGGGAGTCCGGTACTTCTGGGTCAAGCCCAGCGACGTGGCCATCTATGTGGCCCGGGGCGCGGCGGACATCGGGGTGGCGGGCAAGGATATCCTGCTGGAATACCGGCCGGATGTGTACGAGCTGATGGACCTGGGGATCGGAAAGTGCCGGATGGCGGTGGCTGCTCCGGTGGGCTTTGCCGAGGATCCGGCCCGGACGCTGCGGGTGGCGACGAAATTCAGCCGGATCGCCCGGGACTACTACGCAGGCATCGGGCGGGACATCGATATCATCCACCTGAACGGCAGCATTGAAATCGCCCCGATTCTGGGGCTGAGCGATGTGATCGTGGATATCGTGGAGACGGGGACTACCCTGCGGGAGAACCATCTGGAGGTCAGGGAGACCATCGTGCCCATCTCCGCCAGGCTGATTGCCAATCGGAGCGGATTCAAGTTCAAGCGGGAAGCGATAGAACGGCTGATGGCCGGACTGGGAGGAAAGGACAAATGATTCGGATTCTGAAGATGGGAGAGGTTCCCGCGGCGGAAATCTTTAACCGGAACATGCCCACGGTGAACGTGACGGACACGGTGGCGGAGATCCTGCGCAACGTACGGGAGAGGGGCGACGAAGCCCTGAAGGAATATACAGCCAGATTTGACGGAGCGGCGCTGGACAGCCTGACGGTTTCTCCGGAGGAGATGGAGGAAGCCCTGGCCCTGGTGGAGCCGGAATTCCTGCGGGTGCTGGAGAAGGCGGCCGCGAATATCCGGAAATTCCACAGCCGGCAGGTCCGCAATTCCTTTATCATCAACGATGAGGACGGCATCGTCATGGGGCAGAAGGTGATCCCGGTGGACCGGGCGGGCCTGTATGTGCCGGGCGGCACCGCCGCCTATCCCTCCACGGTGCTGATGGATCTGATCCCCGCCAAGATCGCCGGAGTTCCGGAGGTGGTCATGACCACCCCGCCCGGAAAGGACGGAAAAATCAACCCCGTCATTCTGGCGGCGGCGAAGGTGGGCGGAGCGGACCGGATCATCAAGGCGGGCGGCGCGCAGGCCATCGCGGCGCTGGCCTACGGAACCGAGAGCGTGCCGAAGGTGGACAAGATTGTCGGCCCGGGAAACGCCTTTGTGGCCGAGGCCAAGCGGCAGGTCTACGGGCTGGTCAGCATCGACATGATCGCCGGCCCCAGCGAGATTCTGGTGGTGGCGGACGGAAAGAGCAATCCCCGGCATCTGGCGGCGGATCTGCTGAGCCAGGCGGAGCACGACCGGGTTGCCAGCGCGGTGCTGGTGACGGACAGCGAGGAGCTGGCAAAGGCGGTGCAGGCGGAGACCGTAAGGCAGCTGCCCCTGCTGGAGCGGGAGGAGATTGCCCGGGCTTCCATCGAAAACCACGGGAAGATCATCCTGACGAAGGATCTGCGGCAGGCCATCGACACCGCCAACGAGATCGCGCCGGAGCACCTGGAGCTGTGCGTGGACAATCCCTTTGACTATCTGGACGCCATCCGCCACGCGGGCTCTGTCTTTATGGGACGGAACTGCCCGGAGGCGCTGGGAGACTATCTGGCGGGCCCGAACCACACCCTGCCGACCCAGGGAACCGCGAAGTTCTCCTCCCCGCTGAGCGTGGATGACTTTGTGAAGAAAACCCAGTATACCTACTTTACCCGGGAGGCCCTGAACCGGGTCGCAGAGGATGTGGCGCTGTTCGCCCGGAAGGAAGGGCTGACGGGCCATGCCAGAAGCGCCCTGAGCCGGGGGGAGGCGGAAGCATGAGCAGCCGCTTTTTCTCCGCCAGATATGCGGATCTGACCGCCTATACCCCCGGGGAGCAGCCCCGGCAGCGGAAGCTGATCAAGCTGAACACCAATGAGAACCCCTTTCCGCCTTCTCCCCTGGTGGAGGCGCGGGTGCGGGAAACGGTGCCCCGGCTGAACCTGTATTCCGATCCGGAAAGCACCGCGCTGCGGGAAATCCTGGCGGAGCGGCTGGGCGTCCGGCCGGAAAACCTGATCATGACCAACGGCAGCGAGGAGGCGCTGAATTTCGCCTTCATGGCCTTCTGTGACGAGAGCCGTCCAGCTCTCTTTCCGGACATTACCTACGGCTTCTATCCGGTGTTCGCGCGGATCAACAGCCTGCCCTTCCGGGAAATTCCCCTGCGGGAGGACTGGCGGATTGCGCCGGAGGACTACGACGGATGCGGCGGCACCATCTTCCTGGCCAATCCCAACGCGCCGACGGGAATGGCTCTGACCCTCGGTCAGGTGGAGCGGATGCTGCGGAGCCATCCGGATTCCGTCCTCGTGGTGGATGAAGCCTACGTGGACTTCGGGGGAGAGAGCGCTCTGGGGCTGATCGGCCGGTATGACAACCTGCTGGTGGTCCGCACCTTTTCCAAATCCCGAAGCCTGGCCGGGCTCCGGCTGGGATTCGCCGCGGGAAACGAGGCCCTGATCCGGGATCTGAAGACCATGCAGTATTCCACGAACCCCTACAACGTGGACAGCCTGGCCCAGGCGGCGGGCATTGCGTGCCTGGAGCAGGATGAGTATAATATGGAAAACATCCGCACCGTATGCGAAAACCGGGAATGGACCCGGGAACAGCTGGCCGGCCTCGGATTCAGCATGACGGAGAGCAGAGCCAATTTCCTCTTCGTCTCCCATCCCGCCTTTCCGGGCAGCACCCTGCGGGACCGGCTGCGGGAAAAGGGAATCCTGATCCGCTGGTTCGATCAGGAGCGCATCCGGGACTGGAGCCGGATTTCCATCGGCACCAGGGAACAGATGGAAGCGCTGGTCCGGGCGGCGGAGGAGCTGCTCTCCGGAAGGTAAGCGGTCCGGAACGGACGAACAGGAGGGAAAAGACCCGATGAGAGAAGCGGAAATCATCCGGAAGACCGGGGAGACGGATATCCGGGTCCGGCTGGAGCTGGACGGAAGCGGAAAATGCGCCGTCGACACCGGCGTCGGATTTCTGAACCATATGCTGGAGCTCTTTGCCCGGCACGGCCGGTTCGACCTGGAGGTCTCCTGCAGGGGGGACACCTGGGTGGACGACCATCACAGCGTGGAGGATATCGGAATCGCCCTGGGGCAGGCCTTCGACCGGGCCCTGGGGGAAAAGAAGGGGATCCGGAGATACGGCCAGCGGCTGCTGCCGATGGATGAGACGCTGATCCTGTCCGCGGTGGATCTGAGCGGACGGAGCTATCTGGGCTATGAGCTGGAGATTCCCGCGGAGAAGGTGGGCACCTTCGACACGGAGCTGGGGGAGGAATTCTTCCTCGGCTTTGTGCGCAACGCGAAATGCACCCTCCATATCCGTCAGATGGCGGGAAAAAACAGCCATCACATTCTGGAAGGAACCTTCAAGAGCGTCGCCCGGGCGCTGAAGGAAGCGGTGGAGGTGGACCCTGCCCTGCAGGGGGAGATTCCCTCGACGAAAGGAATTCTGTAAAACGATGACAGCGATTGTGGATTACGGCGTGGGAAACCTGTTTTCCCTGCGGTGCAGCCTGGAAGCCATCGGGGAATCCGTGGAGGTCAGCTCCGATCCGGAGGTGATCCGGAAGGCGGACCGGGTGATCCTGCCGGGGGTCGGCGCCTTCGCGGACGCGGCTGCCCGGCTGCGGGACAGCGGCCTGGATCAGACAGTCCGGGAAGCGGCCCGGGAAGGAACTCCGCTGATGGGAATCTGCCTGGGAATGCAGATGCTGTTTGAGAAAAGCCTGGAATATGGGGAGCACGAGGGGCTGGGCCTGCTGGAGGGAACCGTGCGGCCGATCAGGGATATCCTGCAGGAGCAGGGCCTGGATCCGGAAGGACGGCTGAAGATTCCCCAGATGGGCTGGAATGCCCTGCGATTCCGGAAGGACAGCCCGCTTTTCCGGTACATCCGGGAGGGGGACTTTGTCTATTTTGTGCATTCCTATGCCGCCGTGGGATGCGAGGAATCCCTGCTGGCGGATACGGAATACGGCGCGTGGCTGACGGCCTGCGTGGGAAAGGGCAATGTGACGGGCTGCCAGTTCCACCCGGAGAAAAGCGGAAGCGTGGGGCTGCGGATCCTGAAGGCCTTCTGCGAAATGGAGAGAAGCGCGACATGATCATTTTTCCTGCGATTGACCTGTATGAAGGCAAGGCGGTGCGTCTGCTCCGGGGAGATTACGCCCGGATGACGGTCTACAGCGAACATCCGGAGGAAATCGGGCGGCAGTTTGCCTCCGAGGGCGCGTCCCACGTGCATCTGGTGGATCTGGAGGGTGCCCGGGACGGGACGACCCCCAACCTGAAAACCGTGCTGCGGCTGAAGGAGGAAACCGGCCTGTTCTGCGAGATCGGCGGAGGCATCCGATCGATGGAAACCGTGCGAACCTACCTGGACAGCGGGCTGGACCGGGTGATTCTGGGCACGGCGGCGGTGCGGGATCCGGATTTTCTCGGGGAGGCGCTGGCGGCATACGGGGAGAAGATCGCGGTGGGCGTGGACATCCGGGACGGAAAGGTTTCCGTGCAGGGATGGACGGAGGACTCCGGGCTCTCTTTTCTGGAATTCTGCAGGCAGATGGCGGAGAAGGGCGTAAAAACGCTGATCTGCACGGACATCAGCCGGGACGGCGCCATGCGGGGAACCAACCTGGAGCTGTACAGCCGGCTGAGCCGGGAGGTGGGCGTACGGATTACGGCCAGCGGAGGCGTTTCCTCCCTGGAGGATATCCGGGCTCTGCGGAAAATGGACCTGTACGGAGCCATCATCGGAAAAGCCTGGTATACCGGCGCGATTTCCCTGCGGGAAGCAATCAGGGAGGCAGAATGATTACCAAGAGAATTATCCCCTGCCTGGACGTGAAGAACGGCCGGGTGGTGAAGGGCGTCAATTTTCAGGGGCTGGGGGACGTGGATTCCCCCGTGTCCCTGGCGAAGCATTACAGCGACTGCGGCGCGGATGAGCTGGTGTTCTACGATATCACCGCCTCCGCGGAGGGCAGGGCGCTGTTCACCGACATCCTGACGGAGACGGCGCGCCAGGTGTTCATCCCCCTGACGGTGGGCGGCGGCATCAACACCGTCGAGGACTTTGAGCGGGTGCTGAAATGCGGGGCGGACAAGGTGTCCGTCAACTCCGGCGCGATCCGGGATCCCTCCCTGATCGGCAGGGCCGCCCGGAAATACGGCGACCAGTGCGTGGTGCTGAGCGTGGACGTGAAGCGGGTGGACGGCGTGTTCCGGGTGTTCGCGAAAGGCGGACGGGAGAACACCGGCCTGGAAGCGCTGGAATGGATCCGGCGGGGCGTCGGGGACGGCGCCGGGGAAGTGGTGGTGAACTCCATCGATACGGACGGCGTGAAGCAGGGATTTGACCTGGAAATGCTGGAGGCGGTTTGCGGGGTCGTGAAGGTTCCCGTCATCGCCAGCGGCGGCGCGGGAAAGATCGAAGATTTTATCACGCTGTTTCATACCATTCCCGGGGTGGACGCGGGGCTGGCCGCTTCCATTTTCCACTTCGGGGAGGTCCGCATCCCGGACCTGAAGAAAGAGATGCAGGCGCGGGGAATTCCCGCCCGGATCACGGAAGCGGACTGACAGACCGGCCTGGAGCGGGTGCTCCGGAGAAATGCCTCCCCGCCGGAGGGCGGCGGGGCATCGCGAAACAGTGAAGGAGCGAGAAGAATGATTGCCATTGAGGAACTGAAATTCGACGGAAACGGACTGATCCCCGCGGTTGTGGTGGACGCGAAAAGCCGGAAGGTGCTGACCCTGGCCTATATGAACCGGGAGAGCCTGCGGATCTCCATGGAGAAGGGGCTGACCTGCTTCTGGAGCCGCAGCCGGCAGGAGCTGTGGCTGAAGGGGGAGACCAGCGGAAATTATCAGCATATCGTATCCATCACGGCGGACTGCGACCGGGACGCGCTGGTGGTGCTGGTGGAGAAGGACGGCCCGGCCTGCCATCTGGGGACGGACAGCTGCTTCAACGACCCGGTGTTCATCAGCGAGGAGAAGCAGGATTTCACCTACGAGGGTCTGATGGAGCTGATCCGGGGCCGGAAGACGGAGAAGAAGGAAGGTTCCTATACCACCTATCTGTTTGAGAAGGGCCTGGACAAGATCCTGAAGAAGGTGGGCGAGGAATCCACCGAGGTAATCATCGCCGCGAAGGACCAGGACAAAAAGGAAACCATCTACGAGATCGCCGACCTGGCCTATCATGTCATGGTG
>ODAI011305127.1_pt1 | contig 10812 bp, 7 predicted proteins | sample 1539321 | NCBI WGS metagenome assembly ODAI01 (sample SAMN02144231, study PRJEB22623) | gut metagenome | biome: sheep rumen | host: Ovis aries | place: New Zealand | reverse complement strand
CCCTGCCCGTTGACCCATCATAAGGTGAATCTGTAGCTGCCGCTGACCAGGGTCGCGGGAGCATGTCCCGGGAGAACGAGGGTGGCGGTGGTGCTGACGGGGACAGTGGCCTCGATGGCGGAGCCTTTGCCGGTCCGGGTCAGAGCGACCTTGATCTCGCCGTATGGTGTTTCAAAGTGCCCCTCGGCGCGGCCGAAACCGTGGAGGTCCGGCTGGAGGGTGAAATGCCGGTAGCCCGGGGCGGATTCGTCGCGGCGAATGCCCAGGACGTAGGCGTAGAACCATTCGAGGACGGCGCCCAGGGAATAATGGTTGAAGGAGTTCATGTTGTTGTGGCCGCCAAAGCCCTTTTCGGTGGTGAAGGAATCCCAACGCTCCCAGACGGAGGTGGCTCCCTGAGTCACCGGATAGAGCCAGGACGGGCACCCGGTCTGGGTGATCAGCCGGTAGGCGTCGTCGCTGTGGCCTGTCTCCGTCAGCATGGAGCAGAGAGGCGCCGTGCCGTAGAAGCCGGTGCTGACCAGCCAACCGTTCTGGCGGGTACTCTCGCTGAGCCGGTCGCCGACCTTGGAAATGAGCCCATCCTCCACCATGTGGAAGGCCAGCGGCAACGCATAGGAGCACTGCGTGTCGTCCTTTGTGCGGCCGTCAGCGTCGAACCATTTCTCGTTGAAGGCCTTCTTGAGGTCGCCATAGAGCTTTTCGTAGTGGCAGGCGTCCTCAGTCTCCCCGACAGCGGCAGCCATCCGGGCCATGATCCTGGCGTTGTAGCCGAAGAAAGCGTGGCAGATGAGCTGCACGTCCGTCTCCACCGGCGCCAGCCAGTCGCCGAGGGTCATGGGCGCGGCGATGTCGCCGGTCTCGGCGTCCTTTTGCTCGGTGTAGTTCATGAAGGCCTTCATGGCCTGGTAATTCTCTTTTACGATGTCCAGGGCTCCGTACTGCTGGTAAAGCTCCCAGCAGACGTGGAGCGGTGCGCTGTTGTAGGTGTAGCCGCCAAAACCGCCGCCCACAGGCGCAATGTTGGGGAAGCACCCATTCGGAGCCTGGAGGTCCCGGCTGGCCTTCAGCCAGCGGCGGTAGAACTCCCGTGTGTCGGCATTGAAGGTGGCCGTGCGGGAGAAAATGGAGGTGTCGCCGTTCCAGCCCATGCGTTCATTTCTCTGCGGGCAGTCCGTGGGAACGCTGATAAAGTTGGACCGCATGGACCGCCTCACGTTGTCCATGAAGAAATTGACCAGGTCGTTGTCCACCCGGACGTCACCGGTGAATTCCCGGACGGAGGACAAAGTCACAAAGTGCACGTCCTCTACAGCCGGCGCCTCAAGAACGCCGCTGATCTCGATATAGCGGCAGCCGCGGAAGGTGTAGCGAGGCATATAGACCTCGCCCGCCGCATCGCCCCTGAAGGTGTAGAGGTCGGTGCAGTCGGCGTCGCGCAGGTTCTCCACCATGAGGGTCCCCACCCGGCCGGCAAATTCCGGGAAGTCGGGGCAGAGGATCTCGGCGAAGCGGAGCTGGGCAGTTGTCCCCCGGAAGCCTTTCATTTTCACCTTGGGAACGCCGGCTACGTTGACGCCCAGGTCGTAAATGAAGACACCCGGCCGGATCTCCGTGACGGATTTCGCGGTCAGTTCGTCGCCGGCGTACACGCCATCGCCCGTCTGGCCGACGATTTCCGGCTCCGTCAGGTTGACGCAGGGCCACTTGGTGAAGGCATTGCCCTCGACGTCCTCAAGATGGAGAGGCGTCACTCCGACCACGATCGGCTTCTTCCAGTTCCTGTCGTCGTAACCTGCCTCCGCAAAACCGGCGAAAGCGTCCTCCCGGGTCGCGTCATAGTGCTCGCCGTGGAAGAAGCTGGCGTAGGTCCAGGGTCCTTCGCCCGACCAGCGCCAGGTCTCGGGATCGGTCACAATCGCCTCGCGGGTGCCGTCCTCGTAAGTCAGGACCAGCTTGGCCAGGAGAGATTCCCGGTCGCCCCAGTAGTTGAAGTTGCCCTGGGCAAAGGTCTGGCTGTCGCACCACCAGCCGGAGGAGAGGATCACGCCGACGGCATTTTTGCCGGGATGGACGCACTCCGTCAGGTCGTAGGTCTGGTACATGAGGGTCCTGTCGAACTGGGTCTGGCCCGGGTTGAAAAATGTGTCCGTGATTTCATTTCCATTGATCTGGCAGTCGTAAATGCCGCGGGCCGTGATATAGAGGCGCGCAGCGGCGAGGGGCTTGTCAGCGACCTCGAACTCCCGGCGCAGCATGGGGATCGAAGTGTGGCTGGGGTCGAAGGTCAGCTTGCAGTCCGCTTCGACGGTATCGGCACAAATTTCGACCTCCGTGAAATCCTCGCTGGGAAGAAGGGGCGCATGCTCCTCCGTGCCGCGGAAGCAGAAAGCGGCCGGCTCCTCATAGACGACGGCGCAGGGCTTTCTCAGGTTCCGGACCTTGAGGTCCCAGAAATCCGCGCTCTGGCCCTGCTTCATGTAGAAGCCGATCCGGTTGAGGCGGGGATAGGTGTTGACGTCATTGGGACCCATGGGGTTGAGCTGGCGCGGGCCCTCTTCCACTGCTCCCCAGGGCATGGTCTGATGCGTCACGTCGACCCGATGGCCGTCCAGGTAGGTCCAGGCGCAGTCGCCGGTCACGCGCACGTCCAGAAAATGGGCGTCGTAGAGGTTCTCCGCCGTGATGACAGGCTTTTTCTCCGGATCATCCACATCTACGAGAGGCAGGGAGACCCAGGGCCTGTCGGCGCTGTCATCGGAGGCGATGCCCACGCGATAGATATCAAGAACCGCCGGAATCGTCGCCGCGTTCACGTCGAACCGGAAGTAATTGTCACGATCTGTAATTCTCTTATCCTGGTCGCCAAAGACCAGACCGCAGCAGGTGCTGCCATCCTTTAGGCGGAAGTTAACGGAAATGCCAAACACGCCCCGCGTCCCCGCGTCCAGAGTCGGCTCGGCAGAGCCGATCCACTCCGCGCCTTCCCAGGCAGCCATAGTCGGGTCCATGAGACCTGTCTCAAAAAAGCTCTCCGCCTCTGCCTTCTCCCCGTGATTGTCTGTGACGCAGAGAGTCACATAGTAACGGGTGCAGGGGGCAAGGATGCCTTCCGGGCAGGAAAGGCCCGTGGAGCAGTCGCCTGACAGCTCGCCGCTGTCCCACGTGTCTGCCGCGCCCGGCTCGGTGCCCAGGGTGAGGCGGCAGGAGGCCTGGCAGGTGTTCCTTTCATCGCTGGCCAGCTTCCAGGAGATGACGGGGCTTGCGTTATCGATTCCAAGGGGATTCGTGAGATATTCTGTTCTTAAGTCGTATATGGTAAGTGACATAGGGTTCCTCACTTTGCTTCGGCCGACAAGCGGCCCTATTTTTCTCCTATCATACCACAGGGGAGGAAAAGTGGGAATGAGGGACGGTTCCTTTTCCCAGTTTTCAAAGAAAACTGGGAAAAGGAACCGTCCCTCATTCCCACTTTTTCACAGACCCTAAAAAAACCGGAGGACCAAGTCCTCCGGTTCTTGTCTTTCGTCAATTATTCGAAGTAGCCACCCTTAACATAGCCGGTGACGCCAGCGTATTTGACCTTATACCAGTTGCTGCCCACGTAGGAGAGAACCAGTACGCTCTTGCCCTGGGGGATGACCTTGACGATGTTGGCCTTGGAAGCGGTGCTGGTGGTGCTCCGCAGGTTCAGGGCCGTCTTGGTCTTCTCATAGTAGTTGGCCATGCGGGACTTGTCGTCGGTGAAGTGGCCGGTGCGGATGTAACCGGTCTTGGTCACGGTCTTGCCGCCGGACTTGTAGCTGTACTTGGCCCTTGCCCAGTAGTTCTTCTCATAGCTGAGAATCGTGACCTTGCTGCCCTTCTTGAGGACATAGATGATGTTGCTGGTGCTGGCCGTCGACATGCTGCTGCGCATGTAGAGGTCTTCAGCCACGACACGAGTCTCCGTCTTGGGGGTCGTCTCCTTGGCCTTTAAGTACTTGGTGTAAATGTAGCCTGTGTAGGACTTGCTGCCCTTCTTGTAGGTTACCTTGCTCCAGTTGCCTGTGGTGGACGTGACGGATACGGAAGCGCCCTCCGGGACAACGACCTTGATCTTGCTGCCCACGGTGGTCGGCTTGTCGCGGAGATTGACGGCGGTGGTGGCTACCTTGGTTGTGGCGGCGGCTACCGGCTGCTGGGTGACAATGAACATGGAAAGGACCATGACAATGACCAGCATCAAAGCTGTAAGACGTTTTTTCATGTTGCGATTCCCTCCTTTTACAGTTTTAACACTGCATTTCTTATTTAAAAGCTAAGACCTTGTCCGGCCAACTTTTTCAGTATAGCATTATAGTACCTTGTGCGCGAACTTTTTTCAAGAGTGTTCCGTTTATTTTTTGATAATCGAAACAATTGTTTAAATTATCTCAAACATTTTTTAATATCCTCTGAATATTCAATTATTTGATATAACCGCCGACCCAGCGTCGCAAATCCCAGATAACAGCCATCGGCATATCTTTCCGCCTGTCAGTCAGAATCCTGCATGCAGCCCTCCAAAGCCGTCGAGGCTCCTGGCCGGACGGTCGCCGTTGGTCAGACAGGATCCCGCATGCAGTCCTCCAGGGCCTCAGAGATATTGGCCACGACCTTGGTCACCTGCCGCTGCACCTCCTCCGGCGCATAGGGGAAGGTGTAGGAGACGTCAGAGGCGAGGAGCAGGGGCAGGTCATTCAGGGAATCCCCGATGCCGTAAATCTTACAGTCACCGTAATACTTCCGGATCACCTCGACGCCCTCTCCCTTGGAGCAGCCCTTGGGGGCGATATCCACCTCAATGACGTTCTGGAAGGCGTTCAGGGCATCCCCGAACTTGGCGTTCATCTCCGCGGTCAGGGCAGCCGCCTCCTCCAGCGTCTCACAGTGGATGCCCAGGCCGTGGACCATGCCCGCCGGGGCATCGTCCATACCGGTGATCACATTGTAAGCGCCGGGATAGTCCATCTCCTCGAAGACGTTGATCACGCCGTCGATGTCGATGGAGATCCTGTTGCCCCTGGGCTTCACCAGCTTCACGATCTGATCGACCACGTCCCTGTCCACGCCCAGCCGGCGGATAGCTTCGAACCTGCCGTCCACAATGTTGGACCCTGTGCTGGTGATGTAGAAGTCCGGATCAAAAAAGCCGCTGATAAAGGGCGTAAGGCCGCCGACCTGCCTGCCGGTGCAGAGCCCGAAAATGTTCCCCGCCGCCTGAAATTCCTTGATCTTCTCCACTGACTCCGGAGGCAGCTTGACCTCCGCCTTGTAGAAATACAGCGTTCCGTCGAAGTCGCTCGCAAATACTTTCTTCATATTGTTCATCCCCCGCCGCTTTGGTGGTATTCATTTCTCCTGCGGGCGCATCCGACCAAGGCTGCATCCCATCCGCCTGTCACAAGGCGCCTTCAGCAGCCAGCCCTTGCCGCCCTATTTCCATCAGATCACAAATTCGTCCGTCACAGAAGCCTTGAGGTTGTATATCTTCATGCTGCCGTTATCGGAGATCGTGTATCCGTGCTCGCCCTCCGTCGGATAGATGTGGGTGGTGAAGGTGCGCTCGCCGTCATTGATGTAGAGCTCCAGCGAGGACCTGTCGATGAAGGCATGGATGTTCCTGAGGCCGTTCACCGGAACTTCCAGGACCTCGAAGACCTTCTCGTTGAAGCGCTTGTCCATGCCTCTTCTGTCCACGGTCAGCACGCCAGCCGCCTCATCGTAGCGGAGGGTGACGCCGCCGGAGCCGTCCGGGCGGGTGAAAAGGGCAAGGTCCGCATTTCCACCGGAGAAGGCGATCTCAAGCTCGCAGATGTCCGGAAGCGTGCCGTCGGCGGCAGCCTCTCCGGTCCTCAAGGAGACGAGGCCTTCCACCGGCGTCTGCACGAGCTTCCCGTCACGGATTCTGAGCTCTCTGGGCAGGCTCATGCTGCCCTCCCAGTCCTCCTCCTCGGTGGGATAATGGTTGTCGGGCAGGCCGATCCAGGCCACCAGGATCGCCTTGTCAGGATCGGCCACATTGGCTGCGCACTGGGCCGCGTAGAAATCAAAGCCGTAATCCAGGTACTGGTAATCGCCCTCGGGCGTGAAGGTCAGGGTGTCGTAATCCATCCGGCCGATGAAGTAGACGTTATGGTTGGTGCTGTTCCCGCGTCCCGGCAGGGTCGTATACTGCGGCGAAAAAATGAGAACATCCTTCCCGCTGATGTTCACGATGCAGGGGCACTCCCACATCCCGCCGAAGTCCTCATAGCCCGGCACATGGAGCTGGCCCGCAAAGCGCCAGCCGCTAAGCAGCTCCTCCGACTCGTAAATGAGCGCCGTGCCCTTCTTGTCCAGGGTCTGGGCGCCGATGAAAATGTAATATTTTTTCTTCTCGGGGACATAGATGATCTTGGGGTCCCGCTGGTGCTCGGCGTAATCCTCCCTTGGTCCAAAGAGGGGCTTGTCCAGCTTCACCAGCCTGCCCTCCTCGTCCATCCTGGCCGCGCAGGTGAAGGGCGTTCTCACCCAGTTCTCGTCCCTGTGGTTGCCGGTGTAGAAGAAGTACATGTCGTCACCGTAGGCGAAAGCCGAACCGGAGTGGCAGCCCTTATTGTCATAGAAGGTGTCCGGGTAAATGCCTACGCCGCAGTTCTCCCATGAAACCAGGTCCGGGGATACGGCGTGATACCAGTACTTGAGTCCGTGAACGGCGCCCCAGGGGCACCACTGATAGAATAAATGCCATTTTCCCTCGAAGAAGGCGAAGCCGTTGGGATCGCTGGAAAGGCCGGTCACCGGCTGAACGTGGTACTTCTGGCGGTACCAGGATTTTTGGATGGCTGCATAGAGGTCCTTCACATCATCCGGGCCTTCCAGTACACGGTAACGCTCCTCAAGGGTCCATTCTCTTTTCATGTCGGATTCCTCCATAAACTGTTTTTCTGACCGGAGACCCTTCTCCCTTCACAGCGAAGGCCTCCCTCTGAATTGATTTGGGGATACATTGCGGGCAGGAGCCCGGCAAGTATATTCATTATATCAAAAATCGCCTGGTTTCTCCTCAGAGTCGAGGCCATTGGTTAAATTTTGTGAAAATTTATCACTAACTCGGCCATATGTCGTGCAGAATGCACAATCGAGCAGGGGATACCTGCTCGATTGCTCAAAACTGATAGTAAGCTTGTTTGTTCTTATTTCCCAGAGCGCTCCCGCCACACACGTCTCAGTGTCTCAAGGACCTGCCGGTTCGGGTGGCCGGTCTTCAGGAGGCGCGAATTGTCCGCCCCCAGCATTTCCGCGGCGAAGGCGCCCACGGCTCTGGAACGGGACTCGCCGCCGTAACAGTGGACGAGCAAGGTCTCCGCCCCGCCCATGGTCAGGATGAAGTCGATCACATCCCGGGCCTGGTCTTCGGAAAAGAGCGTTGCCCCGTCGACCGGTTTTTCGATATCGTCGAAATACAAGGTCAGCGCTCCCAGGCAGAACTCGCTTTCCTGAAAGCGGAAGCCGAATCCCCGCGTGTGGGTGTCCTGAATGGAGATCACCGCGTAGGTATCCTTCCGCGGCGCGAATTTCCGCTGGCCCGCAGGATAATAGTGGTCCATCACATAGTCAAAGGCATCGTAGACAGACTTGACGAGAATTCGCTTCATATCATACCTCTCTGTCCTGTATCCTTTATTTCCGGGATCGCTTTGACGCGTTCTGCTGTCATCCGCATTCCCGGCCCTAAGCAGGGAGCGGGCTCAAATTAAGGCCGATGCCTTCAGACCACATGCTGCGCCTTCACGCCATGGCCGGCGCGAAGAAGTCCAGGATAGCCGCGATGGCCAGGTCCATGCCCGAGGGGTTCGAGAAGCGATGGTCTTCATTTTCCACCGGGACGAACTCGATCACATTGTCATCCGCGAAGGCGGCGACGTCATCGATGGGAATGATTTCGTCCTTGGTCCCGTGGAGGATCAGGATATCATCCGCAAAGTCCATGTAATCATGGCGGCGCAGGTCCTCATCCTGGAGGTCCTGAAGGAACTCTTTGTTGATCTTGACCTTGCGGTCGAAACCGACCAGAACGTCCTTCCCTTTTTCCAGCTTCTCCATATCCTCAGGGTTAATAATGCTGTGGGTGATGACCGAATACATATCCACGGCCGGGCACCGGAGGGCGACCTTTCGGAAGGGGTTGCCCTTGTCCGCCAGGTATTTGAGCACCAGAAAGCCGCCGAAGCTGGTGGCGTAGGAGAATACATCCTCCGCCCCCAGACGTGTTTTGCAGTCGTCGACAATCAGTTCTATGTAGGTCAGGCAATCAGAGAGCAAAAGCTTCTTCTTGCCGTCCCCGCCGTGGCAGGGCAGGTCGAAGGTCACGACCGCCGACTTTTTGAACCGGGAAGTGGCCCGCATGGCGAACCGCTCAGCTGCCTTATTATCCTTATGGCCGCCGAATCCGTGACCGAAAATGACGACCTTCTCAATTTTGTGCACGTCGTTGCAGTACAACTTGCAGCGGATGCTGTGACCCGCCGTGTTAATGTCATAATATCTTGTTATCATTTGAATATACCCTCTCTGTATGGATGTCCGGCAAGACCGGTGTCAGCGGGCAGGTCTCTGCGCTCAGGCGGCAGCTGACTCTTCAGCGAAGGAGCTGCCTCCCGCTCAGAGGACAACCCTCTGTTGCCTGAACGCGGACACTGCGAGGGTGCATAAAGTGGCGATCTGCCGCCTGTCCGGGTAAAGCGCATCGAGTGAACACTCCTGCGCATTTTTCCCTTTAATGTCCTGCGACAGACGCCGGCCTTGCCGGAATATCGTTGCTGTTGTATAGGTTGACCAGGTGCCAGCCCGTCTTGGCGATTCTGACCACAGTGGCCCTTCCGGCCTTGATAGCCGGACTCTCGACGACCATGGTGTTCCCGGAGGCGGTGGCGCGGAAGGTATCCGCCGGAAGTTCCTCTCCGTCCTGGATGATCTGAAGGCCGCCGGGGGTCTCCGCCCCGATGACCTGGCCGTAGGGAACGGTCTCCTTGAGGGTCAGTCCGTCGCCGGCATTGGCAAATGAAAGCACGGCCCGGCCGTCCGAAATGGCCGCCTCAAGCAGGGTCGGCGCCTTGCAGAGCACGTCGTCCCCATAGACCTTATTCTCAGCCAGCAGGGCCAGGCGACGGCCTACGGGCTGTTTTTTCTTGGGATGAATGTCGAACTGCATACCCACGTCGGAGGTTACCGCCATGCCTGTGCCGGGCACGGTGTCCTCCGTATACTGCTGGGCATCGCGAATCTTTGCGTAGGGCTCGCCGACGCATTCCATCCAGTGGTCGAGGCCTGCAATCTGGGTGAAGAGGAAGGGAAGCTCCTCTCCCCAGAGCTTCCGCCAGCTTCCGATCATGGCCGGGAATACCAGATGGTAGAGCTCCGGATGGGTATCGCCGTCGGTCTCGCCCTGGTACCAGATCACGCCGCGGATGCCGTAAGGAGCCAGCGGCTTCAGCATGGACTCATAGAGACCGCAGGGCCTCCTCTCGTACTTCGGTCCCACAGCAGGCAAAAAGGCCGTCGGATCAAGGTTGGATACGTCGACGCCCATCTGGGCCAGCATGCCCATGAATTCCTCCATGGTGCATCCGAACAACAGCTTATCGCCGATGGGGTCGGCCAGCTGGTCAGTTCTGTAGGAGCCCGGGTTGTTCCGGAAGTTCCGGTCGTATTCCTCCAGGTCCAACTTGCTGATGGCTTCCTTGTACTCGTCGAGGAAGACCTGGCCGCCGCCCTCTATAAGGTCCTGCTCGGGCATCCAGGCGCAGGCCGGGGTACCGCCCCAGTTGCAGCCGATGATGCCGACAGGGATATTGTATTTATTTTCCAGCTCGGAGGCGAAGTACCAGCCCACGGCCGAGAACCGCTCCAGCTGCTCCGGCTCCGGCTTTCTCCAGAAGCCGTACTCCTTGCTGTAATCCGCCTCATGGATTTGCTCCGGATAGGAGACCTCGGGATAGTCGAAGAAGCGGATATTCCTGCCCGCGCACTTCTCCTTCTCGGAAGCGATGTCAGCGTCGTAGCGCATGTGGAATTCCATATTGGACTGACCGCCTGCCAGCCATACCTCGCCCACCATGACGCCGGTAAAGGTAAGCGATTCATCGCCGGCTGCGATTGTCATGGTCTCGTCGAAGGAGGTCTCAAGGGGAGGAAGAAGTACGCAGAAGGCGCCTTCCGCGTCCGCGGCAGAGCTTGCGCTGATGCCCTGAATCGTTACCGTCACCTCTGCGCCGGGCGCTGCGGTTCCCCAGACAGGGATCTTCTTTCCGCGCTGCAGAACCATATTGTCTCCGAAAATCATAGCTGTCTTTAACATAGGTGCCTCCAGAAATCATATATGAAAACTGTACTGTGTTTTCCGCCGAATTGGTCTCTTTCTTCTCAGCGTGCTTTCGATAAAAATCCTTTTCCAGTATAGCATAAAGGGCTTTCCCTGCCAAAGGATTTTGAGGCCTCCAATATTTGAAAAACGTTTTCAAATCAGTTGATTTCCCTCGCCCGCACGGTATAATTTGTTTCAATTCTCGTAAAAAAAAGAGATGCATAGACGGAAAACTGGAAAAGGAACCGTCCCTGATTCCAGTTTTCCGTCCCTGATTCCTCAGGCAGTGGAGCACAGAGACCGCCTGTATTCGAGAATTGAAACAAATTATACCATGCGGGCGAGGAAAGTTAACAGATTTGAAAACGTTTTTCAAATATTGGCGGCCTCAAAATCCTTTGGCAGGGAAAGCCCTTTATGCTATACTGGAAAAGGATTTTTAT
>ODAI014086547.1_pt1 | contig 10813 bp, 8 predicted proteins | sample 1539321 | NCBI WGS metagenome assembly ODAI01 (sample SAMN02144231, study PRJEB22623) | gut metagenome | biome: sheep rumen | host: Ovis aries | place: New Zealand | reverse complement strand
CGGGACGCTCCCGCTCGCTCGCACTGGCAGCGGTACTAACTTTCTTTTGCAGCCTTCGGCATTAAAAGAAAGAAGTACCGGCCGTGCTCGGACGCCCGACTTTGGAAATTATTTATTCCCGGTCGCAGTCACGTTAATGCCTGTGGGAAATTTTTGCAAGTAGAAACAAAAGCCCGGCACAGGGATGATCCGATCGATCGTCCGCTGTGCCGGGCTTTGTTTTTTAATTCTCCGGCGGATCGCCGCCGATATTTTATTTCATTACTCTGCAGCCTCAAAGAGAGAAAGGATCTCTTTTGCCGCCTCGGGAGTCAGTTCGCCCGGCTTCCAGAGAATTTTCTGCCTGTCATCTGTATATCTCGGAATCAGGTGAATGTGGAAATGAAATACGGTCTGCCCTGCCGCCGGCTTATTATTCTGGACAATATTAAAGCCGTCGCAGTTCATCGCACGGGTCATCTTAATGGTGATCTTCTTCGCCAGCACCGCCGCCTTCATGAGAAGATCCTCCGGGATCTCGTACAGATCCGCATAGTGCTCCTTCGGAAGGATCAGGCAGTGCCCCTTTGTAGCCGGACCCGCATCAAGGATCACACGAAAATCATCATCTTCATATAAGGTCGCAGTCGGGATCTCTCCTCCGGCAAGTTTACAGAAAATACAATCAGACATGACGTCCTCCTTCATCATTTATTCGGATCCCTTCCGGATCCGCACCTGTAATTAAGTATAGTACTTTTGCCGCTGACCCGCAATAATTCGTAAAAGCTCCTTCTGTCCTGTCCCTCTCCGTCCCTATGCATCTCATGTCTCTTTATCTCCGTCCGTATGGAACCGATAACCTGCGTCGGCAAATGAAATCTCGTCTCCGTCGGAGATCCTCACCTCTTCCCCTCCCGGAAGAATCTCCCCGTTCCGGAATGTCCCGTTCCTGCTGTTCACGTCCATTATGTAACAGGCCCCTTCGGAAAATCTGATCCTGGCATGCACACGGCTCACTGTAGCCCTGGGAATCACTCTGTCCGAGAGCTCCCCGCTCTTTCCTACAATAACTGTTCCTTCAAAGAGCGCGATCTCTGTAAGGTCACCGTCTTCATCGTCTCTTAACGGCACGAGCCGGGCGGATGGTCCCGGTTCCTCCCCCTTACGCTCCATGCGGAGAAGGCAGGTATAGTCTTCCTCATGTCCTGTTACAGAAAACATTTCACGAACAGGATCTTTATGGAACTCCCCGGGATCAGCCGGCAGATCATTACAGAACTTCCCCGCTTCTCCCGGCAGATCTTTACGGAACTTTCCCGCCTCTCCCGGCGGATCTTTACGGAATTTCCCCGCTTCTCCTGACAGATCTTCCCATTCCTCACGCAGACCGGCGTCCGAAAAGCGCTCCGGATCATATCCGGAGAATTCTTCTTCGGGCATACCGACATCCCGGGCGTTCATTTTCCTGCTTTTTCCCGCAAAATGAAAGGCAGCCGCAAAAAGCAGAATGACCGCACATGCACCGCCGATCCGTATGAGGAGGTCACTGTGTTCCGCAAGGATCCTGCCGAGTCCGAGATGCAGGAAGGCATAGGTGATGGCTGTGGACAGGAGACCTACCGCCAAAAATACGATGACCGCCAGCTTCGGGACCTTCTCCGCCTTACTGTAAGACGCCGTCTCCGGTCCCGAACCAGAGCGGTATGTCTCCGAATATGTCACATCGGAGTCTCCTCCGGAATGTATTTCCGCATATTTCTGCTGGATAGGACCGATCACATCCTTCTCGTAAAATCGGTTCTTCCCCGGTCTTTCCGGGGTTTCTGTCTCAGGTTCGGATTCAGTTAAGAGGCCCCGGAGCTCGCCCAGCAGAAGCTCCTCCCTCTGAAGGGCATGATACACTCTGTATCCGAGGAGCGTCGTCCGTCGGTCGTCCGGATCTGTTCCCGTGAGAAGATATTCGACGAGCTCCCTGAGACTCTCCCTGATGTCCTTCCTGAAAGCGGGAAAAAACACCAGGCCGATTTTTCCCCCGGACGGGTCAATATAGATCTTGTCAGGAGTCAGGATAAGATGGTCAAAATCGAGCAGATACTCCTCCAGCCCGCAGAGGACATCAATCAGCTCATAGAAAAAAGAGGAAAAACCGTCTCCCGATAAGATCCGGCGTCCGCGAAGGATCTCCAGGCTCTGCATGGACGTGATATCAAAGCTGTAATAGGTGTCCCCGTTCAGGTACAGGAGCCTGCAGGGCAGAAGACCACGGATCCGGTTGGCAAGGATCACCCGGTTCTCATAGGCATCCGGATCCGGCGTTTCCACGCTCTGAAGCATCATGTAGTTATGATTGACATCCCGATGAAATTTTACCTCCACACAGAGCCCCCTTCCCAAAATAACACATTCATCATCACCAAAAAACTTCCCGCATAATTCAAGAACGCCTCGACGTTCTTGCCACGACGCGACCGGGAAGTCCCGGTCATCGTTCTGTCAGCCCCTTCGCCGCCTTGATCCTCCACAGGTACGGCAGCGGCCGGCAGATCTCATAGCGCGCGGAAGCGTCCGTACTCCAGAGGACCTGCCCGGTAAAATACACCGTCTCCCCCCGGATAAGAACTGATCGCGCGCTGTCCGATTCCGACCGTTCCGAAGTCATTTTTCCGGCGAACAGAAGGTCCGGATCGGGCTGTACACGTCCGCTCACAGCCTGCTCGGCGGCGCAGGCACCGATCCACACCCGGTTGTGTATGTGGACCGTCAGATAGAGGGACATAAAGACCACAAGGAAAATGACCGGCATAAGAAGAGCAGCTTCCACTGTCAGAGATCCCATGAGCTTATATTTCCTGTTCATTTCACACATCACCTCAATCCCGAACGCCAAGGCGCTCCTGCCGCGCCGCACAGGGCGCTTTTTCCAATACACAGCAGAAAACTATTCTGTGAAGTCATCCAAGGAGGATCATCCGCGCGATCTCACAGCACAGGGACCCAACGAGCAGGCATGGGAGAAAGGGGAAGGAATGTCCCCGCCCTCTCCCGCGAAAAAGGAGAAGCATGCCCATGATACCTCCAAAGCATAATGCCAGGAACAGGATCATCCAGACCTCCTCCGGCGGAAAATACAGTCCGAGGATCAGCAGAGAAAGTCCGTCCCCCGTCCCGACTCCCCCGCGGCTCGTAAGTGCCACGGCAAGAAGGAGCATCCCCGGTGCCAACGCTGCAAGAAGCACCTGGATACCCTCATCCTTCACGATGATCCGGATTGCGGTCCCTGCAAGTCCCGCAAACAGGATCGGACGGACATCAACACTCTTCTCCCTGATGTCTGTCCAGGTTCCGGCAAAAAGCATCAAAAGCGGAAGAAGGATCCCTGCGGTCTTCAATCCTTCTTCCATCAGGCAGCCTCCTTCCTGTCCCGCGCCGCGCAGCGCTCGCACAGACAGAGGTCCGCGCACTCCGACTGCTCCGTCACACTGACATGCCTTACCAGACTGTTGTAATCGGACGAAGGATAATAATAGTCCCCCTTCTCCGTCAGATAGACCGGACCGTTGTAATTTTCCGGAAATCCTCTGCATTTCTTATAACGCTTTCCGTATGCGTTCCGCATATTTTTCACGTTGGAAATATCTGTCCGCATGACCGAGAGCGTAAGATGCGTGCAGTCGGCGTGGGTATGATATACTTCTCTGTTTTCCGTAACATAGACAGTCTTCCCGGAAGAACTCCCGTCTTCTTCGGAGACATCGTCGTCTCCGGCATAGCCCGTCCAGCTGTGGACACGGGCCCTCAGGGCGATCCGCGTACTCTGAGGACCGAATACCGCGGCAGGATACCGGAAAGTGTACGTTTTCGGCAGATCGATCCAAAGGTCGGATGACCCTGTTCCGACTCCGCCTGTGTACATGGCAATTTTTCTGGCCTTCCCGGAAAGGGAAAGGTCCTCACGGACCTGGATCCCGATGGTCATCATATAGCAGGCGAGCGTGATGACCGCGAACAGATAGAGGGGAAGCGCAAAAGCGCACTCCACAGTCAGCGAGCCTGATGCCTTATGCCATTTCCGGCGGCGGGAGCACATGAACCCCCGTTTTTTGTGCCCCCGCCTGACCCGACTTCGCAAAACCGTCCTGCCTCTCACCAAGATGCAGGAGGATGCCTTTTCCGAGTGCCCCTCAGCTCGCGATCCGGAAGGTCCTTCTTTCTTATATTTTTTTCCCGAAAAAGACATTCTTCTGCACCTCCGTAGAACCGAAACCCCGCAATGAGGAAAAGTGTATCGCGTCCCGTTCCTTCGCCGGATTGCCTGCGATCGCGGCCGCGCAGCAGCAACTATGTTCTGCACTGTGCTCGCCGCAGCAGGAACACCCGGACTTTCAGGATTCCTGCTTTCCTGTATACTCCCGGTAGGACCCCTTCTTCTCCGCCACAAGGAGGATCAGATCTTCAGACCGAACTTTCATTTCCACGGAAAGCGACTCCACACAGCAGTCCAGCCTGAACGCGCTTCTTCCCCCGGCTCTGATCACACCCTCTGCCATATCCATGGTACGCACGATCAGGTCATCCCCGCCCTTTAACAGCATGTCGACCCTCAGATAATCCTCATACGTGATTCCCCCGGGCACATTTCTCACCAGGCTCTGCGCGCCTCCGGCAAGAAGAGAGGCAATGCTCTCCACCGGAACCTGCCAGGTCGAGCTGTCCTTGCAGATGGCATTTCCCATTCCCCGAAGCAGTGCCGTCACATCCACAATACTCTCACAGAAGGCCCAGCCCACAGCGAGGACCGCCTGTATAACATCGGACGCTTCCGGAATAAAAAGCATCGCCGCTATCCCGGCAGAAACTGCAGAAAGCTCGGAACGCAATGTGGGATCCGTGTAGAGCGCGACCAGATTGACAGCCTCCCTGACCGCGAGCAGCCGGATGACCTGCGCTTCCAGATTCGCCCTGTCATCCTTCTTTCCGTGAAGGATATATTCCGTGGAATAGAGAAGCGGCCCTGCCTTCTCCGGATCGGTATAATTCCCGAAGTGCTGCATGATATATTCGTCGAAAAGAAGACGATCATAAAAACCTCCGATGCCGGGAGGCACATCGATTACCCCGACACCGCTCTCCTTTTCCCGCCCGGAAAGGAGCTCCCCCGAATCGACGCTCCTGTCCGACAGGGACGACATGTCTGAGACGACGAGTGAGAGGATCGTCCTCCTCCTGAGTTCGCCTATGTCCGGAAGGGGATTGACATATTTCTTCTCCGCATGGTCCGCGGCGATCTCCGCCTCGGTAGCAGACGGCGGGGATCCGGTCTCTTCGGCCTCACGCTCCTTCTCCAGACGGTCCTTTTCCTTCGCCTCATCGGAGATTGCCTTTACCTCGGCATAATCCGTATCCGCTCCGGCTTCTTTGACAGACGCGCCGGCCGCCTCCTGGCCGGATGTCTTTGCAGCCTGATCCTGTGTCCGCATAAGGAGGAGGGAGACCCCCTGGATTCCGAGAGTCTCTTTCATGAAGTCTACCGCCTGAGAGGCAAAAACGCTTCCGTTCACGTCCGTCGCAAGTGTATATCCGCATATGCTGCAGTCCTCTGTCTGAAGCCTCAGTAAATTGTTCCCCAGGAAAGCTGCCATTCCCTGATTCGGATGAAGAATATAGTCCGCGGCCTTTCTGTAGCGTTCCCTGAGTTTATCCGCATGCAGTCCGGATCCCCCGCAGCTTCCGTCTATAAAGAAGACGTCGAACCGGTCGAACAGATCCCTGTCATACTGGGCGAACATCGAGAACATGGCCTGATCGGAGGCGTTCGCGCACTGCATCCTGCCCGCGGCAACACGCACAGATACAAAAGATGCCCCCAGGACCGATATCATAACGAGCAGCATGAGGCACAGGTATACGGTAATACTTCCTCTCTTCTTCAAGCGGGTCCCCTCCAAAAATCGGTCAGATGCTGTTCGCCTGGCTCGTCACTTTACCCAGTATGCTCTTCACCAGACTCGTCAGCTGCGTCTTAAACAGCGCGACCAGCGCGATCAGGACAAGCAGGATCAAAATGATCTCTACCACCGTTACGCCATCCTCTTCGTCTAAAAAAGCGCGCAGTTCACCCATTGCTTCACCTCCTTCGTCTCTTTTTCTATTGTCAACAGTTCTCTTGGTGGAATTCCACGGAAGCGGAACCGCTTCCTTCGCTGCCCGAACGGGCGAATCGTTTTTCGATGTAGAAAGGATAACAATCAATCCATACCTTCCGCAACCCGGAATAATTCACGAATCGGTGTACGGATTTTTCGTGCAGAACATCAAGCCAAAAAGAAAAGCCGCACGGAGGGGACCGACCTCCATGCGGCAGAGAAATTCTGCTTATTCATGTTACAGAAAATCTTTATTATGCATCGCGAAATACCCGTGACGTCAGAAATCAAGTTCAGCGTCCGGATCAGATTCTCTCGAACCGGTAAATATATGCCTTATATTCACCCATCTCATGCGGAAGCGGCAGCCCTGTCTGCATCAGAGCATTGGCAGGATAGATCTTCCCGGATTCCTTCTCACGGTAAAGAGCGTCCTCTGAGAGCCCGCGCAGCCGGACATAGAGGGGCGGCATATTGCCGTGGATCTCCGTCGGTACTGCCGTGACATAGGCATCTTTTCCGTCCTCCGAGACCATCATCCATGCAGTTGCCTCGTCCGTGAACGGGCTCGAGAGCCTGTAATACTTTCCGCTCTGCATAAGGGGTGCATTTTCTTTAAAATGCTCCACCTGCGGCTTCATCTTCTTCCGTTCGTCTGCGGAGATAGAAGCAAAGCTGAACTCATATCCGAAGCTCCCTGCCATCGCGACCGCTGCGCGGACCTCGATCGGGGTGACACGTCCGTTCTGCTCATTCGGGACGATCGATACATGCGATCCGACGCAGGAGACCGGATAGCCGAACGACGTTCCGTACTGGATACGCAGACGGTCGATCGCGTCCGTATTATCAGAGCACCAGATCTGCGGCGTGTAGTAGAGCATACCTGCATCAAAGCGTCCGCCGCCCCCGCTGCATCCCTCGAGAAGGATATACGGGAACTCACGGTTCAGGCGCTCCAGAAAATCATAGAGACCCAGGATGTAATCATAGAGAACGCGGCCCTGATCCTTCGTCCCGAGCGAGTAGACATCTGCGATGCAGCGGTTGTAATCCCACTTTACATATTCGATATTCGCGGATCTGAGGACTCTTCGGATCTGTTCGTAGATCCCGTCCACGACCTCTTTCCTCGAGAAGTCCAGGACCAGCTGATTCCTTCCCAGAACCGGTTTCCTTCCGGGGATCGCAAGCGCCCAGTCCGGATGCTCCCGATAGAGCATGCTCCTCTCGTTGACCATCTCCGGTTCGATCCAGAGACCGAACTTCAGCCCCACCCGGTTGACGCGGTCGACCAGCTGCTTCAGGGTGCCTCCCAGCTTTTCCTCATTCGGGATCCAGTCTCCGAGGGCCTGATTATCATCATCGCGTGTACCGAACCAGCCATCGTCCATGACCAGCATCTCGATCCCCTCTTTTTTTGCCTCCTCGGCAAGCTCAACGAGCAGATCGCCGGTAAAATTAAAGTAGGACGCCTCCCAGCTGTTGATGAGGACCGGACGCACCTTGTCGCGGTACTGTCCCCTGCATACATGCTTTCGGATGCACGCATGATACTGATGAGAGAGGACCGACAGTCCGCGGTCCGTAAAGCTCAGGATGACTTCCGGCGCCGTAAAGGATTCTCCCGGACATAGCGGATAGCGGAATTTATCTTCCATGAGACCGATCTGTACGCGGGTACCGTTGTACTGATCCTGCCCGGCTTCCGCCTTGAAGCCTCCGCTGTACGCGAACATCATTCCATAGACGGATCCGTCATCCTCCGTCGCGTTTTTGTCAGCAAGGATGACGAAAGGATTGAACTCGTGCGAGGACATTCCTCTCCTGCTTCCGATCACCTGATCCATATGCAGGACGGGGGTGCGCTGGAAAATGCGCTCCATCGTATGTCGTCCATTGAAGGAAATCAGATCATACCTGCCCGTGATAAAATCAAGGGTCGCGCTGAGCGCCTTTTCAATATATATTTTTCCGTCGCCGCCGTTCCTGATGAGCATCGCACGGGTAATAATTTCACAGGAGGGGAGTACACCGTAGAGAAGAGACACTTCCACCTTCGTGACAGGATCCTCCGCAACGATCTCCAGCGTCTCCGCCTCTGCCTCGTCCGCATATACTGCGGGCAGCCCTTTCAGAGCATACTTTCCCTTCCGGATCTCATGGCTCTTATAGCGCAGATCGACAGCGCACGATCCGTCCGCATTCTCAATGATGAGCGCAGGACTCCTGTAATCTCCGGTCCCCGACGAAGGGAGCTCCTGCGGAAGGGAATCCAGCGAGTACGTGCGGTCCTCCCCCGCTTCATAAGGGCTTCCGGAAAATCCCCGGTCCGCATAGGTGAGCAGATATTCCATGGAGCCCTCCGTGCGGTGTCCGTAATAAAGATGGAGCAGATGTCCGTAAGGGCCTATCAGGATCTGGTATGTTGAATTGTTCGTGTGAAGAGTAAAAGTCTTATCTTTTTCGCTAAAAATAACAGGCATGGTGTTTCCTTTCACGGACGAAGTCTGTACTCTCTCCGTTAATATATTTCCGCAGGTTCGGCACGGAGCCGGCACGGGCTTTTTCAGCCTTCGGATCCCGGCATTCCGGCTGTGCGCTCATAGATTCATATTCAGTTGCAGTCTATAAAAAATTGAAGCTCCTATGAATATTTTTTTGTTGATTCATTATGTAAAAATGTATCAATTCTGTCACGGTCCCGAATCTCACCCGGAAGATTCTTTCCCTTCCGGTAACGAATTATTTGCTGAAGATTCCGCCCCTTCCGACAGATCTTCGCCTGCGGAAGGATCCGTCCCTTCCGGCAGAATGGTGTTGTGGACCGAATCGAGGTCGGAGAGATCCAGCATCGAGGCGTCAATGAGCGACTCCGGATCCTCGATCTGTCCGCTGAAGCTCGACGGAATGCTTCCCGAGAGCTGTCCGGCGACACTCTGTGTCCGAAGATCAATAAAGATCCCGAGCGAGCGCACACCGGCCTCAAACGCCTCCTCCGTCATGAATTTCGTCGGATCCTCCCTGACAAAGGGCGCGATCAGCTCCTTCGTCTCACTGATCATTTCCCGGATCCGGCCATTTTCCGCATACTTTTGAATAAATTCAAGAAAAAGCTCGTGATATTGCTCCTTATACGACGCATCGCTGAAGATCCACCCGACCATCGGCCGGTCATCCACGCGTCCCTCCGGCGCCGGGGCATCGATCGGTGCGTTCACCGCCGCCTGCTCCTCCATTCCGGAAGCAGACCCGTACGCCGTATTGTAATCCCATGGTATCATGGAGAGCGTGCCATCCCTCACAGCGAGAATATAATTTCCGACCGTACTCCCCGTATAACTGTCGTCACTGACCGTAAAATTGTGGACGACAAAGTAGCGGAGGATCTCCTCTGTATCGAGGATCCAGTCGAGATCTTCGTATCCGTTGAGCTTCTTCAGCAGCCCGATGAGCCGGTCTCTGTCTCCCGGCTCAAGCTCTGTTCCTGCATTTTCCAGAAGTGCTGCGTAGCTTTGCGGATCATCGTCCGTATATTTGAGCTTTACGGCTTCGATCACGCGGGCATCCTCCGAGCCCTCCGTGCTCTCCGGCTTGTACAGTACCGTACGTCCGCCCCCGTAATTCCGGGAAATGAAAGAATCCTCCACGCCCTCGACCGCCAGATACAGTCCGATCTCCTCCCCGTTCAGGGTCACCTTCGCGTACGAGGCGAGCGGGGACGGTACGCCGAAGCCGCGCATGAGCGAGTAGGTCAGATATTCCTTCATGCAGGTCGCATCCTGAATGAGATTGTTGAGATCCAGCTTGTCAAGGCCGTGCCAGGTCTCGCCGAGCTGGTAGTGGTCAAATTCAAGGCGGAAGCTCATGCGCTCCCGGCTCTCCTCTCCAACATTTCCGAGATCCGTCTTCCCCTTGACGCGCAATCCGACATTGTTCGCTGCGTCACCGTCGATCACGGCCGAGCAGGAGACATACGCATGCTTTTCGGCATCCGCGAAAAATGCCTCCTTATTGTTCACGACGAGGTCGATCGTATGGACTTTCGAATCGTCAAAAAGGATCTTTTTATAACCGGGATCCCGGATATTGGAGGTAATCCCGAGCGCCTCCGCATTCATCATAAGGACAGTGAGGACAACTGCGAGGGCAACTGCACAATATACTATTTTGTCGACATATCTGCTTCCGGCCATCTGCACTCCCCCGGCACTGCCTGTATCGGTTCATTTTTCGGGCATTTTCACGCACGTTTATCACATTCTATCATGTCCGTTCCCTTGCCGCTATAGCCACTTTAAGAGACCGGTCCTTTTCATTTTCCGACCCGCATGGGAAATGAAAGGCAGACTCCGTTCCGCAGGCCGGCGGAGGCACCTCATTTTCTGCCGCTGTACAAATGAGCACTTTTTCTCTATACTGAGTGTAGAGCCTAAAGAACACATGCATACTGTCATGAAGGCTCACGGAGGTTTTCAAACTATGTGGATTGCCGACAGCTGGAAAGATTATAAAGTACTTGACACAAGGAACGGCGAAAAACTCGAGCGCTGGGGAGACTACGTTCTGATCCGGCCGGACCCGCAGGTCATCTGGAAAACGGAGCCCCGCCGAAATGAGTGGAAGACGCCGAACGGACATTATCACAGAAGCAAAAAGGGCGGCGGAAGCTGGGATTTCTTCGATCT
>ODAI013801919.1_pt1 | contig 10813 bp, 5 predicted proteins | sample 1539321 | NCBI WGS metagenome assembly ODAI01 (sample SAMN02144231, study PRJEB22623) | gut metagenome | biome: sheep rumen | host: Ovis aries | place: New Zealand | reverse complement strand
TATCACCAAATTTACAGATACTGCTTCTAGCGGAAACTTAAATTTTAATAAGGGCGGAACTATTACTGCTACAGGCGGACAGACCTTCCTTACAACAGGCCAAGTTTCCTTTGGAGATACCCTGTCAGACACAATGACTTTTGGAACTTCTCCATCTTACTCAAATCTTACTCACACTGCAGGTCCTACAAGCCTTACTGGAAATTTATACGCCGGTGTTACAAGTCTAGGGACTCTTTCTGCAAATGGTTCGATTGTCACTTCTGGAGCACAAAATTTTAACGGTCCAGTAACTTTAGCAGGCGATCTTAGCTTAAATGCGGGTTCTGCAAATACTATAACATTTGATTCAACTGCAACAATTGATGGAGCTCATTCTCTTACAATTGATACAGCAAACAACACTATTTTTAATGCAAATGTGGGAGCTAGTACAAATCTTTTAAGCATTTCTTCTACCAGCCCAGTTTCAATTAATTGTGCCTCAATTACAACAAGCGGAAATCAGACTTATAGTGATAATGTAACTGCCTCATATGCAGCAGGAGCAAGTATTACTTCTGCAAACGGAAGCCTTTCTTTTGCAAAAACTTTCTCTGTTAATAATGATATTGACCTTTCTGCAATTGGCACTGGCGGCGGAATTTCATTTAGCTCTACTTCAATTATCACAGGTTCTGCAAAACTTACAGCCCTTGCAGGTACAAATAACATAAATTTTGCAGGAAATGTCGGAACTTCTTCATCATTTTTAGGGGAGCTTAAAATTTCTACTTCTGGTACAAGTTCTTTTTCAAATCCTGTCTATATCACCAAATTTACAGATACTGCTTCTAGCGGAAACTTAAATTTTAATAAGGGCGGAACTATTACTGCTACAGGCGGCCAGACCTTCCTTACAACAGGCCAAGTTTCCTTTGGAGATGCCCAGTCAGACACTATGACCTTTGGAACTTCTCCATTTTACTCAAATCTTACTCACACTGCAGGAAGTACAAATCTTGCAGGAACTATAAATGCAAACAACATCACTTTATCATCTAGTGAATTAAATAATTCTGCAAACGTAAACTGTAGCAAAATCACCCTGCAAGATAACCTATCTTACAAAAATGACTCTTACTACCTCAAGGTAACCGGAAACTTAAATACAAAGAACTCAATTTCCATAGGCCAAAATGTTATGCTGGATGGAAACTTTACAAGTGAAGATGGAGTACCTGTTTTTGAAAAAAATCTTTACATTTTTAAAGGAACAAACACTGCATCATCTGTAACAATAAACAGTCTAAGCCTTACTGGTGACCTTATAATAAATGCAGAAAGAGCAATTAATACAAGAGACACAATTACAGTAGGAAACTTTGTACTCTACCGTGGACAAATTACAGCCGCTGCTAACTCTATCATTCATACAACAAAGGATGTAGTACTTTTTGGTCCTCAATACTCTCCTACTGACCCAACCATACTTTCTGACACAAGTAATACGGCCTACAGCTATCAGCAGACAAGAACTTCTTGCCCTTACAATTACACAGAAAGTGCAACAATGCCAGACGGAACAAGCATTCCTACTCCATCAGACGGTTATACTGGACTTTATGATGCCGGAGCTGGAGCAAGTTTCTACGTTGGAAAAAACTGGTACGCAAACGGTCTTATGGATTCTACATCATCGCCTACAAGAGGACTTACATCCAGCACAAGTGGACAATGGTACATAGACCTGCCAAACTTAATTGATACACAAAACCAAACTGGATTTGCCGAAACTTATAATTCATACGTAACATACTCAACAGTTCGCTGTCACGCTTACAATCCTTATGATGAAAGTGGTGATTATGCCAAAATGCCAGCTTACAATTGTCAGTACACGGCAAATGCAGTTAGTGGAGAACCAGAAAACGATGTAAACTGGATTTTCGAGGCCTTCTCAATTGCAAAAGCCTATACCGTACGCGACAACGTAATCTGCCTTTTCTTTAATCATTCTGTTCGAAACTCTAGTGCAGAACTTAAAAACGCCGTATCCCGTTTTGTAAACTCCGCAGATTCTTTTGCCGGCTTCTACACCGATGCAGACTGTATCAATGAACTGGGAAATAATACAAACCTAACCCCAGATTCTTCTGGAAATGTTTACATTTACATAAAAGCCTCAAACTCAACTACCTGGAATACCGATGCTACAGGTACAGATGCCGGTTCAGATTCCAGCACAAATAGAAACGGAATCCACCAAACTGTAATTCCATTTATCAAAATTAGCGAAACCGGAAATTTACCTATAACAGATATCTGGGGAAAACGACTTGCTTATTATGATAATGAAGACAAATTTACAGATATTTCTGACCACACCGGACCTGTACTTTATTCTGTACGGACAGGGCAGGAACTCCACACTCCTTATTCTGCTTCGACAGGGGAAAACAGCCAGCCTTCTTATGATGCACACAATTTCCTGGAATTCCGTTATTCCGAAAAGGTCAACTTTGGTTCAATATCTGCGGCCGCCACAGATGTAACTGCAAATGTTTTTGATAATTCTAATACAAGTGCAGATCTTTGGTTGCCAGCTGCGGCCTCTACTACAGCCGACCAGACTGTCAATGTTCGTGTACATGACTCTTTTGGAGCCCTTACCCACGATGTTACTCAATCTGGAAACCTGACCCTGGCAGGACTTGCTAAAATTGCAACAGGAAAACTTTATACTGCTAGCGAAGGAATCCCTTCAAAATACGTAAATTCTCTTTACCGACAAGATGCCTACTCTATCCGACTTTCAATTGCCGGTTATACAGAAGGAAGTGCAAGCGACCAGGCCAATAATTCTTATAAAAAATGGATTGGTTATATAGAAAATGCAGTTCAACCAGCAGGCCTTGTAACAATGATTTCAAACAGTAATAGTATGGTAACAGATTGTGCCCTAGATTTAGACGGTAGTACACCTCTTTACAATGCCCAAGAAGAATATACAAATCCTGTTACTCCAAGCGTAAATGTAAATTATTCAAATGGAAGCGATTATACAGATTCTGGAGTTTACAGTGATTGGGACCTTTCAGAACCAGTCTTTGCTCCATTACGACTTGATTCAAACGCATCATGGGGACTTGGAGACTACTACGAAGCTGTTGGTACAAACTCCGGTTCAGGTTCAACCCTTGATAAAATTGAATTCCATTTCTTTGACAATACTCCATACTATTCAGAGCAAGATGAAGCGGCATGGCTATCTGAAAAAGGTTGGGTTACAAACGAAAGCGGATCAAATACTCTTTATGATGCGGATTATACCTATTGTGCAGATATTATTGGTGGTGCAAGACAATTTGACCCTAACGCAAGCCAGAGAACTACAGGCGGACTACGTTTTTCTACAAAAGAGAACTGTTCAACCGCATTCAAATATTCGACCAGCCAGGCTTCATCTGCAGTAACAGATAAGTCATTTGCAAGTGGAAGTTCAAGTCTAAACATTGGTGCAAAAGCTTCATTATTCGTTGGTTCTTCTACAACAAGACGTTCTGCAACAGATCCAGATGGACTTTATTTCGGATTAGGACTCATAGATACAAGTTACCCTGTAAGTCAGTCATTCACAGTTTCTTACAATGACGCAGGTGCCTACATAACTGACCTGGCAGGAAACCGACTCCGTACAAGCACAATCAAAACAATTGACCGAACTCCTCCATCATACGATATTACAATCAGCCCTATAAACCAAAAGGAATTAAGAATTGTTTTTGTAAAAAAACTTGTTGTCGATTCTGAAAAAATTAAATATAGAGATAATTCTGGTAACCAAATTGAAATAGATGAAGATTTTGTAAACCTTATACCAAAGTGTTTTGAACTTGTAACAATCTCTGATGCAGGAATTGCAAGTAAGAGCGAAGGTCTTCAAATTGATTATACAATACCTGCAAAATTTGAACATATTATCAGTCAAACAAACGAAAGTACATTTACAGTATTAACCTTAACTCTTACACAAAATACAACTCTAAAAGATTTAGAAAACCTTTATCTTAGACTCATTTACGCAGATGGATATAACGAGTATTCACAAGACCCAATTACATCTATAAACGATTCCCGAGTTACCTTTATCCAGGATGATTTCGGAAACTATATGCAAATGTACGAAGCCCATGCCATTTCTGATTTTGCAATTAATGTTATAAATCCACTTTATGCTTATGATGCAGAAATGACCTATAATGATGAAGTAATCATGGACGGGCTATACACACAAGGAAGTTGGGCTGTTACCGACTGGAATGCCGATCAGCAAAACTATGGCAGTCTCCCTGCAAATCATGCCTGGGATATAGTTGCCCAAATTGATGATGGAAACCAAAAACTGGAAAATATTCCTGCTGGCACTAGAATTTTTATGGCCCAAACTCAAACAGAAAACTCGGTTTCAAGTCAGTATAATCAAGACTTAAACCAGAACCTTAGAATTTGGCTTCCAAATGTAACAAATTCTATAATAGCCGCTCTTGCACCAGTAAATAATGACCTTTCAAATATAAGTCAAATTGACTCAACATTCTTAGATGACGGAAGTTCTGGCAAAATTGATTTCTCAATTAGTAGCGAAATAACTTCTATTTGGGGTGCCAATAAACAGATTACCTTCTTATTCAGTCTTTTAGATTCCAAAGGTCAATTAATCAGAATCTACAATTCACCATATTTTAATGTTACAAGCAATAGTTATGATTTTTCTTTAAGCACAGCACTTCCACTTTTTGCAATAAGACTTAAAGATAATAGCGATATCACTTCTCTAGATTTATGGTCTGTAAAAACAAAATCAATTACAGACCAAAGAGGCGGGGTTACAATCTTAAACAATGTAATAAATGCCACAAATGGAGAAAAAGTAGTTGTAAAAGTTGATAACCCTAGCAATGGAAAACTGAATGTTATAGTAATGACTATAGATGGAAATATTATTTCATACCTTAACAGAGCCAGCACTGCAGCAGGAACTTATTACTACTCTTGGGATGGTAAGAACAAGAGTGGTAACAAAGTTGCAAGAGGCATGTATTTTATACGTGTTGTTGGCAACGGAATTGACGAAACCCGTAAAGTTATGGTCGTAAAATAATTCTCTAATCTATTAAAATTTGCTATACTCTCGGCGTGTATTTCAATGGAACTGTGTGCAAATCACAGACTGAATGCGCAACGGTAAGAAAATTAATTAAAATGCTTAATCATTTTAATTAAAGACAATTTCACTAATGTCACTGAGAAGCTATAGGCAACTTGGGAAGACGAAATTTCTTTTGCATAAGCAGATTTTCAAGTCCGGAAACTTTGGTACACATGTGTCTTAAAAGCACATACGCTCCGTATGGAGTCGTAAATCTAATTTTTGAAGATTGCGCAGTTTCAATCTTCGGAGAAAAAAAATGAAAAAATTCATTCTCTCTCACCTCGTGGCAATTGCTTTAGTAGCATTGTCATTAACAACATTTGGATGTGTGCAGCCAACAAGTGCTGCAACAATTACTTCTACAACAACAACTTCTACAACAACAACTTCTACAACAACAACTTCTACAACAACAAATTCTACAACAACAAATTCTACAACAGTTACAACAAATTCTCCTCTAGAAGTTGGATTAGTCGGAAACTGGACTTCTACTTATAACGAATTGTTTGCAATAACAAATATAGACCTGACAAATTCATATGCAGGTTCTTCTGTTTACGCAGGAGACAATATTCGTGTAGTAAAAATTTCAGATACAGCAGGAACTATTTTTATTAAATACACATCAAATACCTATACCCCATCTGTTGTTGGTAAATGGTATGCTGTAAGTTATAAAAACCTTACTTCTTCTTCAGTTAGTCTTTCAGCAGCATATAAAGCAAGCGGCTCTTCTGGGACAACCACATTGGACGAGGCCATCTCAGAATTCACAATTGAAAACGGCTACTTCGGAATCTACTCCGAATGCGTTAAACAATAATACACTGTGAACTCAAAATTACAGGCAAGGCTTCTTCTAACAGGTCTTGCCTTTTTACTTTATACAAATCAAGTTTTTTCTCAAAATCAGGAAACTCCTGCACAAACTAAAGAAGAATCTTCCACCACGGAAAAATCTCAAATCAGCCTTCCTCAGATAATCACCTACATTCCTTCTACCCTTGAAACAAAAATCTCCTACAGTCAGGAAGACCTTGAAGAAATGCACATTCAGGACCTTCCTCAACTACTTGAATCCAGCGGTATACAAATGCTGTCTTACGGACCTTATGGACTTGAACAAAAGCCTTCAATTCGTGGTTTTACAGATGAAACAGTTCGCGTTGTTATAGACGGCATCTGCGTAAACAATCCCATGACAGGTTGTTTTGACTTTTCGGCAATTAGTTTAGAAAATGTTGAACGAATCGAAATTATAAAGGGTGGTTTTACCGAAGGTACCGATGATGAAGGAGCGGTCGGTGGTGTTATCTACATCACAACAAAAAAACAAAATATAAAAAAGACTTTCGTTTCCGACACCAAATTAAAAACTCTTTTTTTCCAAACCTGCCCAGTCGATACCATAAGCCAAAGCTTATACTATTCCGGCCCACTGAATGACTGGCTTTTTATAGATACAGGCCTTAAGGGAAGCTATGCACAAAACGCCTACCGCGAAAACGATGCCAGTATAATAGACGGACAAGCAAATCTCCAGCTGACAGGATATTTTGGCGACGGCAATTCCCTAAGTATGAATAACATTTTCTACGGGGGCTACAAACATACACCAGGCCCAAAATATTCCAGCCTCAAGGGAGTTCAACAGGACTACAACAACAATCACACCATAAGCCTTTTTACACCCAACCTCTGCCCTCTTTTTACTCTAAAAAATACCATTTCCTGGCTATGCAATAACCGCTATTATGATGATGAAGCAGAAAACAGTAAACATTACGTAAACACAATTAAATATAATTCCACTGCAGATTTTTTTGCCTGGCATAACATAAAAGAAACTGCCGGTCTAACCTTTGAATATACACATTTAAACTCTACAAACGACGGAATTCATTCTCTTTTTTCCGGAGTGATAAAGGAAACAACCAAAATTTCTCTCGGAAAATATTTTAATATCAGTATCCCATTAGCTGCTAAATTTTCAGGCCAGAACTTTGCATTTGTACCAAAACTCGGACTTTCATCATCATTTAAATATCTTACTATTACCTTAAACGGGTACAGATTAATTCTTTTTCCAATTATGGATGATCTTTACTGGCAAGGAGCAGGCTTTCAGGGAAACCCAAATCTAAAACCCGAAAAAGGATGGGGAGCTGACTTAGTTTTTGACTTTACAAATAATATTTTGCCGCTAACTTTATCATTTTTTACAAATTATTATGAAAGTAAAATTCAATGGGCTCAAATTAATAACATATGGACCACCAGCAATGTTGCTTCTGCCTTTTACTTTGGAGTAGATCTTAATTTTTCTCTATCACTCTTCCAAAATCTTCTTTTAATAAAAGGAAACGGAGAATATCTTTATACAGCCCTATTAGATAAAACAAACATATATACTTATGGAAAAAGGATTATGTGGACTCCAGATTTAACAGCCTCCCTCTCAATCAGCCTTAATTTCCGCCCTATTCTTTTTACTGTAGAAGCTAATTATACAGGTGCTCGTTACTGTTCAAACATGAATATTTCTTACTTAAAGCCTTACACTCTGGTGAATGCAATCTGCGAACTTAAAACATTCCAGTACTTTATGCCATATATAAGAATAGATAATCTTTTAAACACCCAATATGAATCCATAGAAGAATATCCAATGCCTGGAATATCTTTAACGGTTGGACTCAAAATGACATTTTAAGTAAAAATGCTCAGTATTGTGACAATTCAAAAAATCCCCTATACTTTTAATATGGATGAAGAAAATCGCCAGCATACAAGATACGAAGAAATAGGACGTGTTCTTGCTCCCGAATTATGTGCTCTACCAGGTGTCCTTGATGATATCTCAGTTTCTGGATGTAAAATTCATTACTCATTTCCTATAACTGTAGATTTGGAGAATGAATACGACATTAAATTATCTCCTCTACATCATGGAGAACAATCTCCATTAAATCTGATTTGCCAGCCTCAATGGGTACAGGAGTCAGAAGGAAACACCTATATTGGTTTTAAAATTCTTTACTCACCAGATGCAAACCGTCTAAAAGATTTTATACAGCAACTGGCAAATCTTTCTAAAGATCAACTTCCAGATATTATCTAATATATTTAAATTATGAAAATTGCTTTTTTACCATTCCCAGAACAAACAGAATTATTAATCTCAGAATTAGAAACACGTTTTAATATTAATCTAAAACCAAGTGCCCGTTATGGTCAGCTTTTATATTATGAAGATTTTCCAGATTTAAAAGGCGTTTATCCATATTGGGCAAGAACTGTGATGCTGGAACCTTTTTTCTTAAATTTCAAAACAATTGGAGAGGCTGCAAATAACCTTAAAGAAATTCAAAGAAACTGGGCCCCTTATCAATATACCTGCTTTAGACGAGCTCAATTAATACAGGAAAAACTCCCTTACATAAATCTTAAAGACCGCAAGTTTCCGGTAAAGATTCCACAGAGTCCAATTGGGCTTTACACCTTAATTGATGAAAATAACTTAATTGCAAGTGCAAAAACAACTTCTTACCTTCCAGCAGGAAGCTTACCATTTATAGAAGACCACGAAAATCCACCTAGTAGGGCTTATCTTAAAATTCAAGAAAGTCTGACAATGGCAAACCTCCTGAATGGAACCCCACTTCCCGATTCAAACAGTCGTTGCTTTGAAGCAGGTGCCTGCCCAGGAGGTTGGACATGGGTTTTAATAAACTTGGGAGCTCAGGTTTATGCCGTTGACCGAGCAGAACTTGCCCCAGAATTAATGTCAAATCCTCTGGTAAAATTCCAAGCCCACGATGCTTTTACCTTAAAACCTGAAGAAATTGGACCTATAGACTGGCTCTTTTCCGATGTAATTTGCTATCCAGAAAGGCTTTTCGAATGGATAAACATGTGGCTCAAGTATAATCCAAACTTAAACATGATTTGTACAATAAAGATGCAGGGAAGTATAAACTGGCCCCTAATTCAACAATTTGCAGATATACCAGGAAGTAAAATTGTTCATCTTAACTATAATAAACATGAATTAACATGGATTCATACCCATTAAATAAATTTTATAATTTTTAACCTTAATTAAAGTTATAAAACCTCCGAAAATATATTGAATAAACTAAAATTACTTGTTAAATTATACTCAGCATACGGAGGAGAGACGATGCAACAATTAAGTTCTTACAAGGAAGCTTATTACAAAGCTGTAGACAACACTGATTATCCACAGAAAATGAAAATCTATATCAAAAAGTTGATTTCAAACTGTGCAAATCCAGCCGAGATTTTTCAATTAACATTGTTTTATCTTTATAACTGTCAGACAGCATAAGCTTTGTAATGCATTTTCAAAAAGTTTTAAGAAGGACCATTTAAGGGTCCTTTTGTTTTTTAACAAGGCTTAAGTCATTTTTATTTCTTCAACAACTTCAAGAAGCCAATTACAGAAGCACCCTTTACATGTTATACTTTCCAAATGAAATCCATCATCACCAATACAATAAAAATCACCCTTGCTGCAGTTCTTGCAATACTCTGTGCCCAGGCACTCAAGCTGGACTTTGCAGTTTCAGCTGGAATAGTTGCAATTCTTTCGGTTCAGCCGACTAAAAAAGAAACACTCCGCACTGCCCTTGCTCGCCTGCTTGCCTTTGCGGTTGCACTCGTAATTTCCATCACACTATTTAATTTTCTAGGCTTTACGGTACCGGTCTTTTTTCTTTATCTTTTACTTTTTATTCTTGTCTGTCAGTGGCGCAAATGGATTTCTGCAATGGCAATGGATTCCGTTCTGATTTCGCACTTTCTTTCTTTTGGAAAAACCGGCCTTCCCGAAATCAAAAATGAAGTTCTGCTTTTTCTACTTGGAGTTGGATTTGGAATACTTGTAAACCTATTACTCCACAAAAAAACCGACTACATCGAAGAATTGAAAAACAAAACTGACGAACAGATTAAACTCACCCTTCACCGAATGGCACTTCGAATCCAAAATCCTGATCTTGCAGATTACGACGGCTCCTGTTTTACATCTCTAAACAAAAGCCTCTTTACCGCAAAAAAACAGGCCGAAGAAAATTACAATAATCAATTTTCAAAAAAAGATACCTTCGACTCCCGCTACCTTGAAATGCGGGAAAAGCAGACAAAGATTCTTTACGAAATGTATAAGGCCGCCCGAAATCTGCAGGCAACTCCTTCCACCGCTGGACTGCTTTCAGACTTTCTCGAAAAAGTTTCAAATGAATATCACAAGGATAATGATGTAAAAAAACTGCTCGAAGAACTGGCCCTCATTCACGACAAAATGAAAAGCCTTCCCCTACCACAAGCCCGCAGCGAGTTCGAAGACCGTGCAAATCTTTTTATCCTCATGGAACGTCTTAAAGAATTCTTACAGATAAAACACGATTTTATGATTTCACAAAATAACAAGTCGTCAATTCAATAAATTTTTCTTTTCTTTTTTACCCAACAAAATCAGTCTTTTATCGACTATAATAGTGTAATCGATTACATAGTTTCCAAGGAAACAATTACAAAAAGTGGAGCTTACGGTGGACAAGGTAATTACAGACGATTTGATGGAAAAGACTT
>ODAI013404551.1_pt1 | contig 10814 bp, 7 predicted proteins | sample 1539321 | NCBI WGS metagenome assembly ODAI01 (sample SAMN02144231, study PRJEB22623) | gut metagenome | biome: sheep rumen | host: Ovis aries | place: New Zealand | reverse complement strand
GATCAGGAAGGTGTCCTCGACGCGCTCCTGGTCCTCGCTATAGAGGTTATCCGCGAACCCCACCCGCTCGATCAGGACGTCCCCGTTTTCGTCCGGGGCAATCTCGTTGACGGTCTTCACCGCACCGGTCTCCAGCGCGTCGATGTGCTCCTTGATGGTCTCGGTGCTGCCGGCATTGTACAGGATGTCCGCGCCGGTCTTCCCCTGCAGGCCGCTCACCGCGCTGCCCAGGTCATTGACGGCGCCCGTCAGGCTGTCCACGTGCTGCTTGACCGTGGTCGGATCGGTGGAGCTCATGGGGATCTGGTCCGCCGCCCGGGTGGCGCCGCTCTCCAGCGCCTGTTTGATCGTCTGGGAGGATCCAGAGGCCACGTGGATGTCCGCCGCCGTCTTCCCGTCCACGGCTTCGATGGCGTCCTTCACAGTCGTAGTGTCCGTGTCGGACATTTTCGTGTCCGCAGCGGTCACCAGGATGGCGCCCTGGGCGTCCGCGCTCTGGCCGTTGACGGTCACCGCGGTCTGGATCTCGCTTTTATCCGCCTTCAGATCCAGGGCATCGCCCACCGCTTTCGCGTCCGCGGCCTCCCCGGATTTTGTCAGCGTCGCATCGATCGGCACCGTGATCACGCTGGCGTCGTCAATGACTTCCTCGATGACTTCGTTCAGGTCGTTGTTCGGCATTTTTTTATACCTCCCCGTAAATGTCTTCTATCTGAAGCGTGCCCTGGAAAGCCGTCCGAACCGGCACACCTTCAACCATCCGTGCGCTGCTGGTCAGAGCGTCCACGCACCGGGCATCCGACGGCGTGCCTTCCCAGATCGGACTCACGTTGTAGCGCCGCTCCATCTGGTAGGATCCGATAGGCCACGTGTCCGTGTCGGAATTGTGGAACTCAATCAGCACAACCCCGTCCCCCAGGCCCCACTGGTCATCGAGCCGGTAGATCCGCTGCAGCATGATCTCTTTGTTGTCGTTCCGGATCGTGAACAGCATCCGGCTCTCCGCCGTCCATTCCGCCCCGCTCTCCCGGGCACAGTGTACCTTGAAGCTGCCGGTGTCGCCCTGGTTCATCTTGATGTCCCCGGTCTCCAGGTCAATCTGGAACCCTGTTGCCTTCGCCATCATCGGCCACCTCCGTCTTTTTTTCAGGGATTGCGTCCCGGACCTCGACCAGCGTGTTGTAGATGCCCAGCATCCGGTTCGTGTTGTTGTAGGTCGGGCTCATCTCCAGCAGCTCCAGCGTGTTGATCACCGCCTGGATTTTCATTTTCAGGTCGTTCATGGCTCATTCTCTCCTTTTCTCAAAACCAGATTGATGTTTCCGAATTCGCGGCTCATGCTGTACAGTTCCGTATAGCCGGTGTACGTGGCCTTCTCTCCAAACCTGGAAGCCTTGATCACCTTCGTGTTCTCCGGATCGGAGAACAGTTGCAGGATGTTCATCAGCTCCGCTTCCCAGGTGATGTAAACAAACAGGTTGACGCCGTCCTCCAGGCAGTGTGCGTCCGGCACCATGGTGCCGTTGTTCAGAATCAGGTATTCGTCCATCGCTTTACCTCCTTTATGCTGAAGCACAGCGGTAATATTTTGAATACACCCTTTGGCCTTCGTCATCATAAACTCTCACTTTGAACCACACATAAGTATTTTTGTTGTTCTTGATGGCGTTCGGAAGTTCGGTAAGCGTGGTGTATGGCGTATACCCGGTCGGAGGAGATGTTGAAATGGCAATAGCTTCAATCCCAACATCGTCAACAGTGGTTCCGCCGCTTGGAATATCTACCGTTACATTCCTGAAAGCTCCTGAATCTGATGGCATTCCATCACTGTCCTCATACATTGCAATGTAGGTATATGTTCCATTTTCGGTTATAGATCCCGGCCCACTAACGGACAATCCAACGCTCTTGCTCTGGTTCTGCGGTTGGGCAGTCACTTTTACCGCAGCATTGCCTCCTGAAACAGACCATGATGATATGGCTTTGGAAACATTGACATTCACACTCATGCTCGCCCCTGTCTCCACATCGTCCCCGTCAGCGTTCTCGTAATAGACCTTGTAGGTATACTTCCCGTTGCTCGTGATGCTGTTGCTTCCACCGACGGACACAGGAACCGATTTTGTTTGATTCTGCGGATTGGCTGTTACATTAACCTTGCCGTCCCCTCCGCCAACCGACCAAGAGGAAACGGCCCGGCTAAAAGACCCCACGTCCTGCCATGATGCATCTCCAAGAGTCACTTTCTGCAATTTGTATGTGTTCCCGGATGATTGAATCCTTAGATTCTTAATAAAGTCAACAGCGGATGAACCTGTAATTGTTACGCTTCCATCTCCTGTAGGCAAAACGATATATCCATTATTTGTTACCGACAATCGTCTCACATTAACATTTGTTGCAAGTGCAAGCTTTGCTGTGATTGTGTCAGTTGTAAAATCCGTTGCATTCAACTTGCCATTGATAACTGTTGTAGATTTGCTGTTGCCAATATAAACTTTGTCGGCATCAATTCTTGCCTCGGACTCTCCTGCATTGTTGATCGCCAGCACAATGCTGGCCGCCGTGACCTGGCCGTCCTTGCCGACCGCACTGACGATCTGCTCGATTTTTCCGGCCTCCACCGTGATCTTGCCGTTCAGGGTGTTGTATGAATTCGTCCGGTCGGTAACCTCCTGCGTGATCCGGTTCGCCTGGACAATGATCCGTCCACTCAGTGCTTCCACGTCCCCACGGCGATCCGTAACCTCTTGCGTAATCCTGTTTGCCTCAACAGTAATCTTCCCCTGAAGTTCATTGTCTTTGTTTTCCCGGTTCGTAACCTCCTGCGTGATCCTGTTTGCCTCAACAGTAATCCGTCCACTCAGCAATGTTTCCTGTTCATATGCCCGAATGGATTCCAGCGAGATCTTCTCCGCATTCTGGTTGATCATGGTGGAAAGCGACGTTCCGGCAGGCAAACCGTCTATTCCCGTCTTCGCAAAGATCGTTGTAAATCGTGTCTCATCCATGTACAGCTGACTCTCGTACTTTCCTTCCGGATCATAGAAGTCATACTGCAATGCCTTGATTGCGCTTCCCGCACCGCCGGTCACAGATCTGGCGGAACTCACGCCGGACGAAGTGGTTGTCTCCTTCGTGTTGCTGACGCGCTCGATCGCCGTCCGCTCCTTCGTTCCCGTGCTCTCCATGCTGATCACGTGCTTCCCGCGCCACACCAGCGACTGCTTGTGCACCGGCGCCGAGTACTCCGTCCCATCCCGGCTGATCTTCACCGTATCCCCGGCCTCGCTTGCCCAGTCCGCAAACGTGTTCGCCGAAAACGGATGGTACTGCGATACTCCGTTCAGCCGGTTATAAACCGCTGATAAATCCGCCAACTCCACTCACCTCCCCGCTCACAGAATCGGATTGTTCTGTATCAGGTATCCGTTCTTCCCGCTACCGACAATCTCGTCCTCGCCCACGGACGTATCCCGGCTATACAGCTTGTCCACCTTCGTCGTCTCGTACCAGTACGGCAGGAACTCCGTATACCCGCTCTCGTTGATCGTGGTCCCGCTGCTGTGCACCCAGTCCATGATCAGGTAGCCGTCCCGGTCAAACCGCGCATTGCTCCCCGCCGTCTCGGCGATCCACCCCATCACGGTCCGTGCCGTGGAGTATCTGAACGCTTCCGGCTCCTCCTCGATCACGGCCCCGCTGTTCGTAAACGTCGATGTCCGGTATGGCACCCCGAAGTATTTACACAGCCGCTCAAACAGGGTCTTTACGGTCGTCGGGTAACTCACGCCAAGCTCATCGCTGTCCGGCATGTCCTTCTCAAACTTCATCATCCGGTCATGGCAGACCATGCTGACCCGGATCTGATCCGGCACGTTCGGTCGGTCCGCAATGAAAACCCCCAGCGGCACAAACTCGTATCGGTACTGCACTCCGGCGTCATAGATGAACAGGATCCTCGACGACGGGTTGTAGTAGAATCCCCGCCCGTTCCAGCCAATGCTCTTCTTCCGCATAAAAGCGTTTACCGGGTTCTGGGCTGTGATGTTCGCTTCTGTGGCGTCGTTGTAGCATACGTACCGTCCGTTGTCTGAAAATGCCAAGACCTTCCCGTCGTACGCCAGCAGACTCTTCACTGCGAAACCCGGCTGGGCCGACAGCACCCGTCCATCCTTGCGGATGAAAGGATACTCGTCAAATCCCTGCCATTCCCCGTATCCGGTGATCACCTTCACCGGTGCAAACTGCTGGTAGTTCTTCGTCCCGATCATCACACCCAGCGTTCCGGTAAACTCCCCGAAGCCGTAGTCATTCAGCAGACGGTCATCGTTGAACAGCGTGAACCGCAGTTCGTTGCTCGGCACCTGCCCGACCGAGATGTCCTCCTCGATGTTGAAGTAATCGTCAAACTGCAATCCCTCTTCCACATCGATATCCTGCTCCGTAAACACCGCGTCCTTGAAAATCAGCAGGGGCATCTGATGGTTTCCCGCCGCAACCGCCCTGTGAAAATCTGCACTCGCCGCGTACATCTGCCCATGCCTCCTTTCTCAGTATTCGATAAACTTCAGCTTCAGGCTGAACACAGCCTTTTCTTCCGAGTCTTCCCAGTAATAGTGTGCTTCCCCTGTCCGGTCGCCAACGTAGTAGTCCCCGGTGTACATTTCCGTGAAGTTCCTTGGGTCCGGCGCCGTCAGCACAAACTTCTCCTCATGCACCAGGTTCAGGATCCTCGTCAGCATCTCCCATTCCAGTGCATTCCACTCAAACTCGTAGTTGATCTTTGTGGCGACCTTTGCCCGGTGCAGAAGCCCGGTGGCGTCCCGGCTTCCGCTGGTATCCAGGTCACCCACCTGATAGCTCCACGAGCTGACATCCGGGATTGAATGCCCGTCCACCTCAATCCCCATCCTGGTGTTGTAATTGAACTTCATTCATTTCCCTCCAATGTCAGCCTTTTACCATGTTGAATGCGTTCAAGGCACTGTTGATCAGCGATCCGGTTGCACTGGCGCCGATGTTGGTTAAGCCTCCGCCGATCTTGGCTGCAATGTTAACGACATTTCCGTTCAGCTGGCTCATTGTGGAATTCAGTTGGCCAAGCTTAGCTTCCAGTCCAACGTTCCCGCGCTTTGTTCCTTCCGCAATGTTGTTGGTATCCTGTTCGTCATTGCGCTCTGTGTTGATGGTGATCGTTCCGAACATGCTGTTCTCGCCAAACGCCTGATTAAGCGCATTGGTTGCGTTCTCAATTGCAGAATTCCAAAGGCTGCTGAACGAAGCATTAAACCAGTTTCCGGATGTAGCTGTTGGAGATGTGCTGTTATCTGCGCCAAAGTCAGCATTCAGTGGCACATCGATGGGATCCATTCCGCTCACGTCCTCGCGAATCTCTTCCTTAAATCCTTCTGAATCCCATTCAAGGACAGCATCATATTCGCCTACTTCTCCGCTGCCTGAAGCTGCCTGCATTCCCTCGTCAATTGCATCGCTGATATCAGAAGTGACATTATCTGCTTCAATTTCGACATCTGTTGGCTGTGTAATGTCAATTGAAGGCATTTCTACCTTTTCAGTTCCGTTTCCGGAAGTAGTTAACAGTTCTTCCATCAATTCTCTGATTACAGCAAGCCTTTGCTGATCGTACTCATCTTTCCCATAATTTTTTTCAAACTCAGGCATAATGTCTTCCATTGTAAACAAATCACTGAACTTAATTACGCCTGTGTTTACAGATTTCAAAAGTGTCGGGTCATCTACACTGCTTGCAATAACTTCACGCAGATAACTTTGTAATAATGTCGTTAGTTTTTTCTTGTTTTCAGCGTCATTTACATCAGAATTCATCGCAACGCTTTCAATAATTGAACTGAACAGGAAGTTCTCATTGCCAACATCCCGTGTCTTCCAGTCAATGTCGCTTATTGATATTGCACTAAGAATTGCTTCCCGGACCATATTAAGGCCCTCTCCGCTTGTATAGAATTCTTTAGCAGCGCGCACGCTTGTTTCACGCATTTCATCCAGTTTATTGTATAGTTCCTGAATTCTGTCAATTTCGCTCTGATAATACTCGACGGACTTGCCTGCATATTCACCGCCGTTCTTTTGTGCCGCTTCAAGAAGCTTTTCATTCGCCAACTTTTGTGTTTCAAGATCAGTAATATATACAGAATACGCATCGTTCATGGATTGCTCACTGGCTTCTGATTGTTCTTGCCAGTATGTAAGAATTTCTCCGATGCTCTCTCCAGAATATCCGGCCAATCCTTTTGAGAACGTATTTTTCATTTGTATTTCGGCCTGCGACGATGCCATGATTGCAGAGATCTCAAGCATGGTTTTCGTGATTTCCGCAATGGATTCTCTTTCCATATCGCTAAGATCTTTTTTCAGCTGCCCTGTATATGCATCGTGCATTGTTGAAGACAGGCTTTCGCCAAGTGTTTTCATAATGCTATCGATATTTTCCCATCCTTGGCTTGTGCTCTTCAGGTATTCGGCTGAATAATCATTTCCCTGATCGTCCTTAATCGGCACAAGCGTAAGGGCAGCTTCAATCTCCGCTTTTCTTGCCTTTGCGTTTTTGTTATATTTTTCAATCAACCCGTCCGTGCCGAAGATCTCTTTGTCAAGCTCAGCAAGTGAACCTTCGATATCAAACCCAAGCAAAAGGGTATTAATAACCGGAAGAACCTCTCCTGCTTTTTCTTCCAGTTCTTTCCCTGCTTTTTGAGAGTCTTCAATTTTGCTCTGCACGAGCTGGATGGCAACGGGCAATTTGACATCAAAAATTTTCTCATTGACAAACGCCTGTACCTCGCTTTCGGTAAGGACTTCATCTCCCCAATTAATCTTGTCCTTCCCTTCAACAAGCTGAAGCAAGGCCTGTATTCCAAGAAGCGCACCAAATGTTGCAAGTCCGGCAAGTCCGCCAACGGTCAATGCTGTTCCGGCTCCAACGCCTACAAGCGTTCCGGCAATGAGAGCCACGCCGCCAGCCATCAGCAGCGAAGAGATAGCATCATCTATGATTGTTTCAGAACTGATTTCATTGTTCTTAACCACTTGGCACGTTGCCTGAATGCCAATCAGTCCGCTTAATGTTACAAGGCCAATGCCTCCGCCTCTGATAGCTGAAGTCATCCATGATGTTCCGGTTATCATTTTAATGACAAACAGAGAACCGACAGCCATTGACAAAGAGGACAGCAAATCTTTCAGAATAACGTCTTCTGTAATTCCGCTCTTAATTGCCTGAGTAGTTGCAACAATTCCAAGCGTTGCGCTCAGTGTAATAAGCGTTGCAGCGCCTCCTGCCGCAGTACCAAACCCAAGCGCCTGTGCGAATGAAACGTTAGGGACAAGAAGCTTTGCGGCTGCCGCTGCACCAATGCTTAATCCGAGAGCAGACAGGGCCTTCGCTCTGATCGTATCAGCGTTTATCGCTCCGTTTTTAATGGCATTTACATCCGCTTTCAATCCGACCAGAGCGCTGAATGTAAGGATTGCGCCAATCACACCGCCGCCAATTGCCTGCCCGGCTGTTGCTCCTGCTGTATATGCAAGATAGCCAGCAACACCGCCGATTTCCAATGCACTAACAATGTTGGATATAATGGCTTCCTGTGAAAGGGCATCCACATCTGTATTTCCAAGTGTTGCAATAATCCTGGATGTCGCATTCAGCGTAAGCGTAAGCGGAATAGCCAAATAAGCGAATTTTCCGTCCAGCACATTGCTGAGTATTTTTTTCATGAAATATGATCCGACAAGCGTCGTAATCAGGTCGGCAATCAGCCATCCGATGTCCTTTGTCTCAAGATACTTGTTGGTAAAGAGCGTGGTTACTTCAAATACAATGGCGCCAACAAGACCAGCCGCAACAAGGCCGGAAAGCGTTCCAAGAATCCCGTTGAATGCATTGGAGAATTTCCACAGGAGAAGCGCCGCCCCAATCTGTTCAACAATCGTAAGAATCTCATCAAAGTTTTCTTTAATAAAATCAACAATACTCCTGATCGTTTCATCATAGCTGGACATTTCCTTAAACATGGACGCATAATCTTCCGTGGAAGATGTCCCTGTACCGCTTCCGCTTCCGCTGCTTTCACTCTGGATAATATTCAGCTCATCCCAGTCAGCCAGCAGATCATTAATGGAATCAGATGCTCCGCTTGCGGAATCAGAAATGTCATCAAACGCTGTCGCCGTAGCCGCCGTTGCCTTGCTCCATGTGCTCTGCCCGTTCATCAGGGCAAAGAACTGATTCACATAGTTAACCGCTTCAATGAACAGGTTGACCACCGTCTGAAGGTAAGGAATCAGGCTGCTGATCAACGGAGCAACTGCAGCACCAATTGAGTTTTTCATTGTCAGCAGAGAGGATGCGGCGTTATCCATGCTTGTTGCAAACGTACCGCCAATCGCCTGACTGTAATAGTAGTAGTTTTCTGTGCCTTCCTGGAATCCTTCGCTGATCTGCTTGATCACAGCACGAAGAGCACGGTACTTGACTAACTGCTTGAATCTGTTGAAAAGCCCGGAAAGTGTCGGGAACATGCGGGAAAGCGATCCCTTTAAACTTCCAGTATTTTGAACAAGCTCAGAAAATCTGGAAATAACACCTTCTATAGCATTATCTATTTTTTGGAATCTTACTTCTGTTCCGGCACCTGTATCTTGTGATATTTGGTTTTCCGCAGCTTTGAACTCAGCAATCTTTGCCTTGAGTTCATCAAGCGTCATTCCGAACTGAGAAGCCGTATGTTGCAATGCAAACAGCTGTTCATTTTCTGTTCCGTTTCCATGGAGCCAGTTGGACATAAGATCCACGTCGCGTTTTTTTCCGTTATAAATTCCATTAAAAACATCTTCCAGGGTTCTTCCGTAAGCACGATATTTATCAGCCATTTCCCTGTTTATTTCAATGGTTTGACCAAGCATGTCAATGCCAGACTTGGCATTTTCAGTGCTGCTGCGAACTTTATCCAAGGCGTCTGCCGTTCCATTAAATGATTCGCTTGCTTCTTTTGTTTCAGAAATGACGTTTCCAAGTTCGTCTTTAACAGTCCCCGTAACTTCAATAACATCTTCTCCATGTTGCCGAAGCATCTGGAAACCAGTTTCAAAATTTTCTCCATTTGTCCAATCGGGTTTCCATGCTTCCCCAGTCTGAACATTGGTAGACAATGCGTTTTCAGGTGCAACGCCGCCTCCCATAAGCCGCATCACAGGAGATCCTGCATTAAGAGATATGGACCGACGCATTTCATTCCATGTTTCAAACATTTCACGGAACTTGCCAGACGTATCTCCTGCTGTCCATCCAGTCTGCTGGATAAGCGTATTAAGATTTTCCATCGTGCCGTATGCTTCTTTTGCTGTGCCGGATACTTCGGAAATCCTTTCACTTGTCTCAGCAAACCCGGAAGACGTATTGGACGAACTTGCCGTTGAAATACTGTCACTGACCGCTTTCATGGCAGAAACAGTTCCGCTGCTTTGGCTGGCGTTTGCATTCATGGATTTAAGAATGGCAGAGATTCCCCTGGCATTGGACAGATCCATTCCCTGCGTCGCCGTCTTAAACGCATTGATTCCGTCCGCCATCCGCTTCAGCCCGTTCTCTGCGTTGAAGTTTTCCTGCAGCGTCCGTGCCAGGGACTCCAGCTTTGCAAAACTCGGAATACTGAATCCGCTTGTGGCGTCTTTGAACTTATTAATAGCCGAGGCAAGCCGTCCGAGTGTCAGATAAGATTCTCCGCTGCTCTGCATTGCCGCTGTAATAGCGTTAATGCCGTCTGCGAACCGCATGAGTCCGTCTGCACCTTTGATCTTTCCAAGCTCTGAAAGTGCCCTCTGAAGGTCGCCTATATTATTAATGGATGTGGCATCCGTTTGTTTTAGTTCATCATTGACGCCGCGAATGCCGGCCATCTCATCCCGCCAGCTTTGGACGCTTGCGTTCTCAAACTTCGGAATGTTTGTTGATCCACCGCCGAATCCCATCAGCGGTTCCTTAAAGGTTACCTGTGCGTTCTTCAGCGTATCACCCAATTCGTTGACCACCTTCTGGTAGTCAACAATTTCATCTGTCGCTTCACTTACGCCTTTAGTCGATACGCCTGTTATATTATCCAAAGACGATGAAACGTCTTTTATTTTCTCTGCTGTTCCGCTTGTGTTTAACGTCTTTGCCCCGTCCGCCAGTGTTTCCAGTGCTTCCCTTGCTTTTCCTGCCTGCGCTGTGTCCCATGTTCCACCGAGAGCTTCCCGCAGTTTGTTCAGCTGTGTACCGGAGTTTCCGAGAGTAAATCCGCTGACGGCTTCTTTTAGATCTGAAATCTGCTTTACCTGGTCCGCGCTCAGCCCAATGCTTTTAACCTTGCTGAAAGCGGTGATTGCGTTCAGCAAAGTACCAAGGTTTTTCGCAGCCGTGTTTGCTCCTTCTTTTGAACTGACATACTTTACAATGTCGCCAATCTGTGTGGAAACCTTTGACATGTCAAAAGACTGAGCAACCTGGCTAAGTTCAGAAAGCCTGGTCTGAAGTCTTGTGAGACTCCTTGTCGCATTGCCCGCGTCAGCTGAAATTTTAAGCTGCAGCACACCAACGTCCGGCATATCTGTCTCCTCCTTCTTCAGACCAGGCTTTCTGCTTACGTTTTAACCGCCTGTTCTTTTTCCTGCTCCAGCCGTTTCCGGATGTTCTTGTTCATCTTCTCCGCAAAGGCGTGGAACATGGCTTGTGCCATTTGTTGCTTGTTGTCTTCCTGTTTCTTCCGGACTTTTTTCTGCTTCTGCTCTTC
>ODAI011618392.1_pt1 | contig 10814 bp, 8 predicted proteins | sample 1539321 | NCBI WGS metagenome assembly ODAI01 (sample SAMN02144231, study PRJEB22623) | gut metagenome | biome: sheep rumen | host: Ovis aries | place: New Zealand | reverse complement strand
GGACGTCCTCGACTTTGAGTTTATGAAGGCGCTTCGCCGGACTGCGGATTCGGTGAAGGAGGATTTCTGGCTGATGGGCGAGGTTATCCACGGCGAGTATATCCGCTGGGCCAATCCCGAAATGCTGCACGCCGTGACCAATTATCACCTGCATAAAGCGCTCTGGTCAGGTCATAATGATCACAACTATTTTGAAATCGCACATACGGTAAAGCGCCTCTATGACATGGGAGGCTGCCGTCCGACGGGACTCGGGCTTTATAATTTTGCCGACAATCACGATGTGGAAAGGATCATGACAAAGCTGCATGATAAAGCGCATTTCCTGCCGGTACATATACTGCTTTATACTCTGCCGGGCGTGCCGTCCGTCTACTATGGATCGGAATTCGGAATCGAAGGCAAAAAAGAACGCGGCAGTGATGATGCCCTGAGACCCTGCCTGGATCTGGAAGAATGTCTGAAGGATGCAGAGAGGCGCCGCTTATGTGATCTGCTTAAAGCCCTCGGAGAGCTGCGCCGTGAAACGCCGGCCCTTTCTTATGGACATTACAGGGAGCTTTGCCTTACGACCGGCCATTATGCATTTGCGAGGGAGCTGGACGGCTGCCGTGTACTGGTCACCGTCAACAATGAAAAGGCAGATAAGGAATTTGATCTTCCGGCTGCAAATGCCTCTGCGTATAAGGGTGCGTTGAGGGGTACGAGGATCGCTGCGGAGGGCGGCCGGGTACGCCTCAATATCGGGGCGGACAGCGGTGAGATCTGGCTTCCGGTCGAATAACGGTTGCGTTGCCATTCAGCCGGCTGAAAAGTGACACTCGCAGGTACTGCCGGCCGGAAAACAAAGTTTTCGTTGAAACAAATGTGCCGAACGATTACAATAGATAAGCACGGCATCCGGCAGGCTCCCGGAAGGGAAGAAACCGGAGCGGTTTAAATTGAAGTGAGTAAGTGAACAGTTACGATTAATCAGATATTCGGAAAGCGGATGAAAGCATGTTAGAGATTAAAAACGTTAGTTATGAGGTAGAAGAGAATAGTGCGGAAAAGAGCATTATCGACAACTTAAGCCTCACGATCGGAGACGGAAAATTTGTCGTGATCACGGGACCGAACGGAGGCGGAAAGTCTACGCTGGCCAAGCTGATCATGGGTATTTACAGGGCCAATTCCGGCAGCATTATTTATGATGGTACGGACATTACGGAAATGTCGATCACGGAAAGAGCAAGACTCGGCATCAGCTTTGCATTCCAGCAGCCGGTACATTTCAAGGGCATTAAGGTGATCGATCTGCTGCGCCTTGCAAGCGGATCCAATATCTCCGTTACAGAAGCCTGCGAGTATCTTTCCAAGGTCGGCCTGTGTGCAAGAGATTATATTGACCGTGAGGTCAATGCTTCTCTTTCCGGCGGTGAGCTCAAGCGTATTGAGATCGCGACGGTTCTTGCGAGAGGTACGAAGCTGATCATTTTTGATGAGCCCGAGGCAGGGATCGATCTCTGGAGCTTCCAGAACCTGATCAGGGTATTTGAAAATATCCGTGAAAGCGTCAACGGGACCGTCGTTATCATTTCCCACCAGGAAAGGATCATCAATATCGCGGATGATATTGTGGTGATCGAGAACGGAAAGGTGAAGCTGCAGGGACCGAAGGATGAAATCCTGCCGGCGATCATGCACACACCGGCTGCCGTTAATGAAGCGTGCAGCAAATTAAGCTGAGGGGAGGGTGACTTAAAATGCTGGATCAGATTCAGAAACAATTACTGTATGAAGTAGCCGACCTTCACAAGATGCCGGAAGGCGCGTACAATATCCGGGCCAACGGAGGCCTTGCGGCGCGAAATACAACGGCAAATATCGATATTGTGTCCAAGGAAAACGGGAGCGGTATTGATATTAAGATCAAAGACGGAACAAAAAATGAGAGCGTGCACATCCCGGTGGTTTTAAGCCAGTCCGGACTGAAGGAAACTGTTTATAACGATTTTTATATCGGCGAGGACTGCGATGTTGTGATCGTAGCGGGCTGCGGCATTGATAACTGCGGCGTGCAGGATTCGGAGCATGACGGCATTCACAGGTTTTATGTCGGAAAGAATTCCAGGGTCCGCTATGTGGAAAAACACTACGGCAGCGGAGACGGAAGCGGAAAGCGTATCCTCAATCCGGTCACTGAGGTCTATCAGCAGGAAGGCAGCTATGTCGATATGGAGATGGTCCAGATCAAGGGTGTCGACTCCACGATCAGGACAACAAAAGCGGAGCTGGCAGCAGGCGCAACCATGATCGTGCACGAAAGGCTGATGACACACGGCACACAGTCTGCGACAAGCGTTTATGAGGTGGCTCTTAACGGAGAGGACTCCAGTACGGATGTTATTTCCAGATCTGTTGCAAAGGACGAGTCCGAGCAGATCTTCGAGGCGAGTATCATCGGCAATACAGTCTGTCACGGCCATGCGGAATGCGATGCGATCATTATGGACAAAGCACATGTGGTCGCTGTCCCGAAGCTTGATGCAAACTGCGTGGATGCTGCGCTGATCCATGAGGCGGCGATCGGCAAGATCGCAGGAGACCAGCTGATCAAGCTGATGTCTCTGGGACTGACTGAAGCGGAAGCGGAGGAACAGATCGTCAGCGGATTCCTGAGATAAAGCTTCCGTGTAATTCTGCAGCCGACCGGGTCTGTTATATTTTCTAAATCATATCTCATTAAACATACAAAATGCACAAACAGAATTGCTGTTCAACAGCTGCTGTTTGTGCATTTTTTGGGTTTATTCATTCTTTTTTCTTGTAAGTACTATTCAAAAATCTTATGAATCGGAACGGTTTTTTGTGCTATTTTTGGTATTTTTGAAAATTTGCCGGAATATATGGAAATCATCATAAAAAAAGTGAATGAATTGCATCAAAGTAATAAGTTTGCTTTAGTTTCAGGTGTTTGTTAAAGTTTTTTATGGGAATGTTTATTCATTCATGAATTCCGGATCCTGGAGCTGAATCGTTTTGGCTACGGAGATAAATTCCCTGACGGCAGGTGTTGCATGATCCGGTGAGGAAACGAGTACACCCAGAGTTCTGTACAGGCCTTCGGCAAAGTCTCTGGATTCCACCTGACAATGCATGTACTTGGTCATTTCCTTGGACATGATAGAAATTCCGAGATTATTTTCGACCATACCGAAGATCGCAAGATCGCTGGCAGCCTTATATTTTACATTCGGACTCATTTTGGACAGGATATCGTCAAATTGGCTGTCATTTTCGGTACCGGGGATGATAGGCAGGATAAAGTCGCAGCCTCTGATTTTCTCTATCGGGATCTTTGAATAGGATACCAGCGGATGATTGGGAGGGAGGATCAGACAAAGCGGGTCCCGGAACAGCGGTATGAAGTTACTGTGCAGTTCATCCGGAACAGCATTTTCTTCCAGAAAACCCAGGTCAATATTGCCCATTTTAAGAGTCTGAATGATGGAATCCGCATCCATTTCACGCGGAAGGAGCTCAATGCCCGAATAAGAGGTTGTAAAGCGATGGATGACTTTCGGGACGAAATCGATCATAGCACTGTTGGTAGCGCCGATCCGTACAGAACCGGTCAGCAGACCGAAAATACCTTTGACCTCAGCCTGGAGCTGATCTTCGTACTTAACGATCTGTGAACAGTAGTAAAGGATGGCTTCTCCATTTTTGGTAATCGTACAGTTATCCTTGCTTCTGGTAAAAAGAGAGAATCCAAAATCATTTTCCAGTGTTTTGATCATATGGCTGATGTTGGGCTGGGAATATCCGAGCGCCTGGGCTGCCTTCGTCAGACTGCCGAGCTCAGCGACTTTCAGAAATGCTTTGTATTTTGTGATCGACATATAATCCTCCGGAGCGAATGAAAAAACAGTTATTATAGATAAAATTTTATATTTGTATTTATAAAGAATGTTGATACATAAAGATGAATTAATTCAGAATTTTATCATTGTTTTTCAGAATTATCAATTCCGAACCTGGCTGAATGATTACTGAAAATATAGCAGCAAATTATAATAAACAGCTCGAAAGAGCAGAAAAGGAGAAATGTTATGGCACTTACAATTGATGAAATGATCGCAAGAGCGAGAGCGGCGGTCGAAGCAATCAAGGATTATGATCAGGCACAGGTAGACAAGCTGGTCTATGAAGGCGCAAAGGTGATCTACAAGCATGCGGAAGAGCTCGCAAGAGAGGCTGTAGACGAGACCGGACTTGGTTTTTATCAGGATAAGGTAGCAAAGAATACCGATACTCCGGCAACCTTCTGGGACTACCTGATGGATAAGAAATCTGTCGGCATCATCAATGAGGATAAGACGACCGGTACCATCGAGATCGCTCATCCGATCGGTGTGATCGCAGCAATCACTCCGGCGACGAACCCGAATGTGACTCCGCTCGGCAACTTCATGCATGCAATGAAGGGCAAGAATGCGACAATTGTGTGCCCTGCTCCGAGAGCAAAAAAGAGTTCTACACATACAGTTAACCTGATCCGTGAGGCGCTTGAGAAATGCGGCGCTCCCGCAGATCTTCTTCAGATCGTGGAAGAACCTACGATCCCGCATTCTGCAGAGCTGATGAGCAAGGCGGATCTTGTTATTGCGACCGGATCCTTCGGACTGACCAAGGCTGCATACAGCAGCGGAACACCGGCATATGGCGTAGGCCCGGGCAACCCGCCGGTCATTCTGGACAGGGATTATGATCTTGATGAGTGCGCAAAGTTCTCGGTCGAAGCGGTAGGATCTGACAACGGCATTCTCTGCGACGGACAGAATCTGTTCCTGTATCCGCAGGAAAAGGAAGCGGATGTGATCGCAGCATTCCGCAGGGCAGGCATGGCAGTCTTTGATGATGAGGCTGATGTTGCGAAGTTCCGTGAGGCTCTGTTTATGGATACGGGCAAGGCAAGACCGGAGCTGGTCGGAAAGGATGCGCCTGTTATTGCAAAGGCTGCAGGATTTGAGATCCCGGCAGACACCAAGGTCATCGCACTCAAGGTAAAAGAAGTCGGTGCTTCTGATCCGTTGAATGAAGAAATCCTCGGACCGGTCGTTTCCATGACGGGATATGATAAATTTGAGGATGCAGTCGAAATGGCAATCAGAAACATGGAAGAATCCGGCGGTATCGGACATACTGCAGGTATTTATTCCCACAACGAGGACCATATCAAGTACTATGCGGAAAGAATTCCGGTCGCACGTGTACTGATCAACCAGCCGACTCCGAATGCATGGGGGCCGAAGACCTGCAATCTTTCCCCGGCAGTATCCGAGGGCTGCGGTTCCTGGGGCAATAACATACTGGCAGGAAATGTTGACTATATCCACATGATCAATGTCTCAAAGGCAGTTTATCCCCTGGATGTAGAGCTTCCGGATCCGGCAAAGCTTTTTGCTGACTGATTTTCCGGATAGCGGGTCTTTTGTAAGGATGCCGGCTGCCGAATGACGGAGCAGGCGGCATCCTGAAGAGAATCAGGCAAAAAGAAGCGGGTGCGCATAGGTGCCGAGGGCACCCATGCCGGCCGGCCTGTGAAGTGTAACCCCGTTGTCCCAGACATAAAGATACAGACCTTCGTCCGCTTGTATGGAAGGCTCCGGATAGTCTATAATATAAAATATATCGCAATGATGCATCACTTCATAAACTTCATGACAGCTTCGCTGTCACAGCGCATCCCCTTCGCACTTTGTGCCCGGCCCGCTGACTTTCATCGTAAAGGAGGTTGAAACATGGTTAAAAATACAATGCGAAAGATCGGCATTTTTCTGACGATTGCGGCATTTGCCGTCTCTCTGGCGGCCTGCACAGGCAAACCGGCGCAGGAATCATCCGTGCCCGCAGAGACTTCACCGGCGGAAACCGGGGTCGCGGAAACTTCGGCTGCTGCCGGAACGGACGGCACCGAGTCTGAAAGCACCGCATCGGCAGGGGAACAGCAGCCTGAGCGGGAACAGGCGCTGAAGCTGCCGGACTATACATTTACAGTTGAGAATTTTCCGAGGATGGACGGATCTACGGCAACGGTCCCGCTTGCAAAGGCGGTCGCTGCTGCACTGCTTAAGACCGAACCGGAGGCTGTGGGGGATCTGACGGTTTTCAACCGCACCACCCAGTCCTTCCGCAATCTGCTGGCAGGAGAGAAGGATATCCTGATCGTAGGCGAGCCGAATGCTTCTGTTTTCGACGAAATGAAGGAAGCGGGATTTGAATATGAAATGGAAGAGATCGCGACAGATGCGCTGATCTTTGTTGTCAATGAAAACAACCCCGTGGATTCCCTTACGACAGACCAGATCCGTGACATTTATACCGGAAAGATCACCAACTGGAAAGAGGTCGGCGGAAACGATGAGAAGATCATTCCGTTCCAGCGGAATGAAGGCGCCGGCTCTCAGGCGCTCATGGTCAAGCTGATCATGAAGGATACGCCGCTGATGGATGCACCTAAGGAATATATCCCGACCTCCATGGGCGACCTGATGACAGCCGTCAAATCCTATGATAATTCTGCAAATGCCATCGGCTATTCGGTTTATTATTATGCGAATGACATGAAGATGGCGAAGGGGCTTAAGATCATTGCCGTGGACGGCGTGGATCCAGAGCCGGCCACGATCAGGGCGCGCAAATATCCGCACCTGAATGCCTATTACTGCGTCATTCCTGCAAAAACAGACAACGAGGGAGCCAGGGTGATCTATGACTGGCTGGCGACAGAGGACGGACAGCGGCTCATCGCAAAAGAAGGGTATGTATCTGTTCAGGACGTCGGAGACGGGACAGCCGGTAATACCGGGTCCGGAGTTCTTCCGGAGGCAAAATATAAAAGGCTCGACGATGCGCCGGAGGGAACCCTGACCTCCCTGCAGCCAAGAGATGATTACGGGCTTCTGATCCCCTATGACGGCAGCGCACTCTACGAGTCCTATGAAGATGAGAACGGAGAGTCTACAGGCTATATCAGCGGCTACTTGCAGGGATTCTTTGATGAGCAGGGACGTCTTGTGACGGATCCCGTATACAACGAGATCGAGCAGATCCAGTATTATGACAGCAGTTCGGGAGAGGAAATACTGCTCCCGTTCTACCGTATCGCCAAATATGACAGTGATGCGGTAATCGGCGAAAATGAATGGGATCTGCCCTCCGAGGCGGTGCATCAGCAGTTCGTCTCCCTTGACGGCTCTGTCGTTTCTGAGGAATACAGTTATATCAGCGCAATGCAGGATCATCTGCTCTGCAAGAAAGCATATGAGTCCAAAGATTTTATAATTACAGATCTGGAAGGGAAAGAGGTAATGTCCCGCAGGAAAATGGATCAGGCGAACGGCGGAACGATATCCGAGAAGGCGGATCCGGCGTACGGCGTGACGGATATTGCTTACGGGGACGGATTCTTTCTCATTTATCTGAGCGACGGTTATTATTATGCAAATGCCGAGACCGGACGCCTGACCTACGGACCATATGATTATGCGGTGCCGTTCCGGAACGGAAAAGCCCTTGTCCGGCATCCGGACCAGACTGCCGGCGTCATCGACACGACAGGAAAAGAACTGATCGGCAGCTGGTATGACGAAGCAAATATTCTGGCAAACGGAAATATCCTGGCATCTGATCAGGAGGGAACGGATCTGTTTGACGGAACGGGAAGTCTGCTTAAGAAATTCAGGGATATCGGAAAAACCTTTGATACGAAATGGGGATTTATAGCGCGGCCCGCCATCGACAGTGAGCGAAACGGTACGATTTGCTACGATTGTGACGGCAACCTGCTGTTTTCCGATGAGGAAGGCGTCTATGAGGTCGACTATCATCTTCCGATTTTCTCGATCAGGGGCGATCCGGCTGATGCGGATGCTTCAATGGCCTCCGAGAACGGAAGCGGTCTCTGGGTGGGGAATCTCCTCACGGGCAAGAGTGTATTCCTGGATAAAATGGAGTATGTCAACGCGTTCCAGACAATGTACGGATATGTGGATGTACCGTACTTTGAATCAAATTACTATGATCCCGAAAATGACAGAATGAGCAATCTGGTGCTGAACGATGAGCTTGAGACCGTGCTTGAGACAGATCAGTATGTGATCCCGATCCGGGACGGTGTAAGCGGCGGATGGTATTTCGCGCTTTCGGGGATCAGCTCCGACCGTTGTACCGTGATAGACATGGATTTGAAGGAAATAATGGAAACTGATGCACTTCCGTCAGCATACGGCGGCATCTTTGTTGTGAACCGCGATCATGCGGCATGCGCATATGACCGGGACGGAAAGGAATTGTTCTGCTATCCGATGATCAGCTCCCTGGAGGAGTGATTCCGGCAAATGCTTCCGGCGGCGCAGCAGGGCCCGGTCCGGACCTGTATAGGAAGGCCGGGTCAGCTGCACAGGCTTCTGTGAAGCGCCTCCCGGAGGCGGCTGACTTCGATCGGTTTGGCGATATGGTCATTCATACCGGCATCGGCAGCCTTTTGCTGATCCTCCCGGAAAGCATCCGCCGTCAGTGCAATGATCGGAATGGAGGAGAGGACGGGATCCGGAAGGCTCCGGATCGCCCTCGCTGCTTCATAGCCGTTCATGACAGGCATCTGAATGTCCATCAGGACCGCATCGAAATATCCGGCAGGACCTGAACTGAGCTTATCGACAGCCTCCCGGCCGTTATTGGCAGTCTCGACGAGAAGCCCCAGCTCTTCGAGCATCATGGAGGCTATTTCACGGTTGATCTCAACATCCTCCGTCAAGAGAATACGTTTTCCGCGCAGATCGGTATCGCCGGCCTGCGCTTTTTTTTCTTCCCGGAGATCTGTAAGCTCCTCATCACTGCAGACGCCAAAAGTAAGGCGGACCCTGAATTCCGTACCCAGACCCGGCGTGCTGTCCACCTCGATCGTTCCCTTCATCAGATCGACCAGGAATTTAGTAATCGCCATACCGAGACCGGTGCCCTGGATGCCGCTGACTGTAGAACTGCGTTCTCTTTCAAACGGATCGAAAATCTTTGCGGCAAATTCCGGACTCATACCGATGCCGGTATCCCTTACGCGGAGTTCATAGTCTGCTGTGCCGTTTTCGCCCTGATCTTTTCCCGGATCTGTCTGAATAAGGGACAGACTGACCTCACCGCCTTCCGGCGTGAACTAAAGCGCATTACTGAGGAGGTTCAGCAGAATGCGACCCAGGGCTGTACTGTCAGCGAGCACGAAGCGGTTTATAACCGTTTCCGTGTGAAGAGAAAAACGGAGCTGTTTTGCGGCCATCTGCGGTGCAAACATATCATAGCTTTGTGAGACGATGTCCAGCAGATCCGAGGGCGTTTCATCGAGTGTCGTCCTGCCGCTTTCAATGCGGCGCATTTCCAGCAGATCGTTGATCAGGGCAAGCAGCTGGGTGCCTGAGCCTTCGATTTTCGATAAGTAATTCTTTGCTTCGGGAAGTGTCAGGGACGGGCGCTTCGCCAGCTCGGTGTAACCGATGATTGCATTCAGCGGAGTCCTGATATCGTGGGACATGCTGGACAGAAAGACGGTTTTTGCCTCGCTGGCCTGTCTGGCTGCGCTGAGCTCGCTTTTAAGCTGCTCCTGATGCTGGATAAATGCCGTGATCCTCTGCATAAAGCGCAGAATGGCAAAAACAAAAATGCTGCCGCCGAACAGGATCCCGGCAGTTATGATGTCAGGGTCCCCGATCAGGGCAACAAGAAAATAACCGATCAGAAATAAAATCAGCAGAAAAATGGGCAGAGACAAAAGTCCGCCTGTCCGTTCCATTCCGCCGAGGCTCCTGAGATACCGGTAAAAGCGGAGATAGGAAACAATGTTGAAAATCATGAGAATGCATCCGGAGTAGATAAACAGTAAAATCATCGACCTGCCCATAAATCATGCCTCCTGTTCATATCATGTGCGGCCGGATCAGTCCGGGAATTTCACCCGGTGGAGTTCTGTTCTGTCTTCGGTCGGGACAGCAGATGAAAAATCATTGTAGAATACAGTCTCTTCAAGCGGCTTCCTCTGATGATAACGGGGATGCGGGGCTGCTGACGGTCCGGGGTAACCGAAAAGAAGGGCGGCAACGGGAATGATGTAATCAGGTATTTTAAACAGCTCTCTGAGCCGCGGCTCATGATAGCCGCCGATAATGATCGTCCCAAGTCCCTGCTCCTCCGCGGCATACATCATGGAAGCCAGCACCATGCTGGCGTCGATGCTGCCCATATTGGTTCCCCAGTCACTGGTCCAGGCCGCATTTTTATCATAGCACACAAGAATTCCGCTCTGGGCACCAAATACAAAAAAGGTGCACCGGCGGAATTTTTCCATCGCCTCGCCTTCCAGGATCAGCAGTCTCTGGCACTGCCAGTTGACGCCGGTCGGCGCCAGACGCCCGATCTCCAGGATCTTCTGAAGCTTCTCTTTTTCTACAGGTTTGTCACTGAAATTTCTGACTGAATATCTTTTTTCTGCAATTTCTGTAAATGTCATTTTTATATGATTTGCGGCGGAGGGCCGGTTCCTTTCCGGAAATGTATAATCTTCATTCCTCTGTCCAGTGTCGGAGCGCCGGCAGATAGATGAACTATATAGTATAAAAATTTTACCAAAAACGGCAAGGGTGTTCAATTGTAATTTTCTTGTCTTTCCGCTATAGTATTAACGTTGTTAAACACAGAGATCTGACTGATGGTCTCGGCTATCTGTGAAACCATCAGTCAGGTCTCTGAGGAAAAATTTGTAAATGGTTGAAAAACTTTTG